>Ga0310690_10009791_pt1 | contig 11999 bp, 3 predicted proteins | sample AusTroGonzalo_MG_2_FD_207661 | JGI IMG/M metagenome (GOLD analysis project Ga0310690, IMG submission 207661) | Bovine rumen microbial communities from tropical cattle in Woodstock, Queensland, Australia - Gonzalo_04 (v2) (version 2) | ecosystem: Host-associated > Mammals > Digestive system >...
CCTGTCATCCTCCACAAAATGCTCAGCCGTCACGGAATCAAAGATCTCATGATCCGTAAGCCCCACGACATCGGAAGGAGTCTCCTTCTGCGCATAATCGGCAAACGCCTGGTTGCAGGCGAGATATACGCCCGTTTCACCATCCTTATAAAAGCTCAGGGCAGGCATATGATCCAGCAGGGAACTCAGTGACTCTTTCTGGATATTCAACTGTTTTGTCAGTTCATCAACCACTTTGAATTCACGGATCTCAGTCCTTTTCAATGCGCAGACGAACAGCATATCCGCAGCGATGCCGATCACTGAAACGATGACCTTCTGCATATTCTGCGGTGTGAACCGGGTAAAGCTGTAGTCCGTGGAAAAGAAGAATAACGTATAACCGAACATGATAACTGCCGCGACGATCCCGCCGCCATACCCGAATAACGCGGAGCACAGTACAAGTCCCGCGATCAGGATCATATTCGGATTAGGAATATTGCAATAAAACACGAACAGAATCAGCGCGGCCATAATTAAAATGGTTATTATTATCTTTTTAGGCAGACTGACCTGCAATTGCATCAATGTAGTCTTTCTCAGCTTTTCTTTCACCTGGTGTCACCTGTCTTTCTGTTTCGCTGGTTTTCTTCTCAGTCACAGCCCCATTGATGCTGCTTCATATTCCTTATCTATGGCATTCTCAAATACATGGATCGACATAAGCTTATAGAAGCTGTTTATCCATTCTGATTTCACTTTGTATTATATCGTCATCCCCCGTCATTTTCCAGTCAGAATATAGAAAAGGCACCCCAACTGAACAGGAGTGCCGGTATTCCGTTTCATTACGCTTATTTCACATCAATCTCAACGATTTATAATTTGTGTTTCCGGATCGCCGACAGATTTTTCTGTTCCGATAAAGTATCGGCGATGTTACGGCGATCATTCCTCAAATTCTGAACACAAGTGTCAGGATATTTCTTCCATCTGTTCTGCTGTAATTCATTTCCTGAGAATACAGATGCGCGAGCATGATTCCCATTCCGCCGCTGTCGAGTTCGTCAAAATCCCTTTCGCCTATGATCGTATCTGCCGGATCGAACGGAATTCCGTCGTCCGAAAAGATGACGGTCAGGCTTTCTTCTCCTTTCGTAAAGAGAAAAGCTACATCGTCCGCTTCGGAATACTTTGCGATGTTTACAAAAAGTTCTTCGCAGGCCAGAATGATATTCCGGGTCTTTTCACTGTTTCCGAGATCGGAAAGCAGTGTTTCTTTTATTGTTTCAAAAGACTCGATATCAGGGCGAAGACAGATTCTTTTGTAATCTTCTCTTTCCATGATTCACCTCTCCGTTTCAATCGGGGAGAACTTATTCAAAGCTTATCTTTCTGTCGATCCCCGTCGCCTTAAAAATACTCATGATCCCGCTCGAAACATTTTTCACGACCATCCTGCCGTCCACTTTTTTATAAGCCGCCACGATCTGCCTTACCCCTGACGAGGAAATATATTCCAGGTCAGAAAAATCAAATACAAGATGATCGATCCCCTCTTCGAGACCGTCAAGTTCCGCTTTCAGATCATCCGCCGCCAGAGTATCCAGCCATCCTTCCAGAGCAAATGTCACTTCGGTTCCGTTCACTGTTTTAGTAATCTGCATTACAACCTCCTGAATCATAAGATCATTCTTCAAAATAGCCCAGTCCGGCAAGCGCCGAGACAAATCTTTGTATATAATCCCACGTAGTTGCCGGCCACCGGAATCCCAGCCTGTACAGCACCTGCATCGTATACTCGCAATGTCTTTCCAGGCGAACGGCTTCCCTTCCTCCTGGTGAAGTCATATAAGCCATTATGCTGGTGAGTTCCGCCGCCTTTTCCGGATCGCTTCCGGCTTCGGCAAAAGCTTTCGCGAACTCCGGGCGCTCCACATATCTGATAGTATAACCCAGTTTGCTCAGCTCATGGAAGACCCTTTCCATCGATATGTTCTGGTTATTGAATACATGGAACACGGTACAGTCATCCGGCGTGCCGGACAGGATCACGACCGCCTCTGCCACGGTGTCTATGGGCGAGAACTCCATCGTATTGTCAAGCTGGTCATATGCCGCGCACCCGAGCATTGTAAATGCTCTGAGCCTTCCCATTGCCGAATTCGTATCAAAATTGATCTGGAATTCGCCGTCCGAATGGCGGGCTGACAGATTGCCGAAACGCATGACTTTCCCGCGCAGGCCTTTCTTTGCGACCGCGTCGAGCACAGCTCTTTCCGCCAGGAACTTTGAGTGGATATATTTGTTGTCCAGCACCTGATCGAAATACAGGGACTGCTCTGTCGCCCTGAAGCCTTCGGGGATCGAATCCTTATACGCCGAACTTACGACACTCATGGTGGATGTCTGTATCAGAACCGCGCCCGTTCCGATGCAGAAATCTATCAGGTTCAGCACTCCGCCCACGTTGACGTCCTCTATCAAAGAACCGCTCGCGAAATGCTTGACGATGGCAGCGCAGTTTATGACCATATCGATCTTCTTATCTGTCAGGGTCTCAAGCGCGGACGGATCCGTAATATCCCCGTTCGTAATAAAGAGCCTGTTTCCGATGATCGGAGAAAGATCGGTATCGAAATAATAGAAGTAAAGCCTGTTCAGCCTTTCCTCCGCCGTGAGATCAGACTGGGAACGGTGCAGGCAATAGATCCTGCATTCATATTTCTCGATCAGTTCGTGCAGTACATGTATCCCGAGATACCCGGTGGAACCGGTAAGCAGAACCGTATCCGGCGTATAAAGTTCCCCTTCCTTAAAGGTTTCCAGAGTATTCTTCTGAAGAAGTTCTCTGACGGCCGAATAATCGTAACCGGTCACTTCCTCATCCTTCCCGGCACCGCCGTTTTCTTTTCCGGCTTCGCCGCATGCTAAGGATGCGAGAGCCCTCGGAGTGGGATTATCAAATACATCGCCGAAAGTAATCGCGTATCCCATCCTGCCTGCTTCGATGACAACGTTCGTGACCAGGAGGGAAGTTCCGCCCAGTTCGAAGAAATTCTCGTTCGCACCGACATCCTCCACATGGAGAAGCCTGGAAAAGATCTCACTGAATGCCTTTTCGCCGGATGTGGCGGCTTTTTCCGAATCTCCCGAGCGGTACAGCTCAGGTATCGGCAGATTCTTAAGATCCAGCTTGCCGTTCGGCGTCATGGGCATTTCATCCAGCTGCATGTAAGCGGTCGGGACCATATAACCGGTGAGCGTCCTTCCGAGTTCTTTTTTCAGTTCTCCGATATCGACCTTGTGATCCGCGGTGAACCATGCGCAGAGATGTTCGATACCGTTCAGTTTTTCGATCTTTACGGCTGTTCTTCCGATGCCGGATACGGAAGCCAGTACGGCCTCGACCTCATCCAGCTCGATCCGCAGGCCGCGGAGCTTGATCTGATTGTCGCGGCGTCCGAGTATTTCCACATCACCTTTCCCTGTCCACCTTGCGTAATCACCGGATTTATAAATGCGCTGCCCGCGGTATTCCGTGAACTGCTCTTTGGTCTTTTCGGGCAGATTGTTATAGCCTGCCGCAACTCCGAGTCCGCCAATATAGAGTTCTCCGATGACCATCAGCGGAACCTCATTTCCGTCCGTATCCACGATGAACTCCGTTACGCCCGGAAGAGGCGGCCCTGCATTGACCGTATCATAGCCGGAAAGCTCCTGCGTATTGCTCGATACGGTCGTTTCGGTCGGCCCGTATGTGTTGAAGATCAGCCGTCCGGGACTGCCCTTCAGCGCTTTGAGCAGCTTGTCGGGATATTTTTCCCCGCCGCATATGACCACGCTGCAGTTCTCCAGCGCCTCATTAAAATCATCCGATTCCATGAGGGCAAGTATCCTGGAAGGAGTGGATCCGAAAATATCGGTGTTCGTCATCTTCATCCTGGCCGCAAGCTTTGCCGCGTCATTGCACTCATCGTCAGCGGCAAACGAAAGCGTCAGCCCGTTGAAAAGAGGCACGCCCCATTCTTTTATGGAAAAGTCGAAAGAGAGAGTCGTCACAGCCGTAAGCACGTGCCCTTTTTCGGTCATCCCGTTCACAAGGATATTGCCCGGCGTATTTGTAACATAATTGACGATTCCCTTATGTTTCAGCATGACTCCCTTCGGCTTTCCGGTCGAGCCCGATGTATAGATGAGATAAGCCAGATCGTCCTGGGAAATCTCCACATCAGGTTTCACGGTATTGGTTTCCTTTAACAGTTCATTCACATCGACAGCCGGCTTTTCACGGAATCTGTCGAGCCTGTCCGTCGTGGTAATGATCAGTGCGGCATTTGAATCCTCGACGATATGGCGCACCCTTTCCACGGGATAATTGGGATCGCACGGAATATAGGCCGCGCCTGTTTTGAGCGTGCCGAAGATCGAAAAAAGGACCCCGGAAGTCCGCGGGAGCAGGAGGACCACCCTGTCTCCCTTTTTGATGCCGCGCGCTATGAGCGCATTCGCGATCCGGTTCGCATTTTCGTCGAACTCCTTATAGGTGAAGTGTCCGTCGCAGGCGATCAGCGCCGTATGATCCGGTCTTTCCTTTGCCATGCGTTCCATTCCGGAATGGAAAAGAACATCGGAAGGAAGGGCGGGCTTCACAGGTCTTTCGCGGAAAGTATCCAGGAGTCTGCTTCTCTCTTCATCCAGAAGGGAAATGCTCCTCACCTTTTCACGTCCGTGCTTCGAGAATTTATCGATCACGATGAGCCAGGAGCGGATGAATTCTTCCACGGCTCCGGCAGAATAGACCGCATCGTTATATTCGACTTCGATCGCGGGAGCATTTTCTCTGTCGATTATCCTTACCGTAATACCGAACTTTGTCTGAAGAAGCTCCAGCGGTTCGATCTTTACAAGTCCCGGAATATCCGGTTTTTCGACAACGCCCCTTTGATATTCATACATGATATTGACTGAAAAACCCCATTTTCCGGCTATTTCGGCGAACGGATAATTCTCATGGGCCAGGGCTTTATCCAGATCAGCCGCGACGTCCCTGATAAAATCATTTACGGTCGCATCGGACAGCGCTGCCTTGAGCGGCAGTGTATTTACGAACATACCGAAGGTTCCGGCAAAACGGACATCGGATCTGCCGCTCGAGATCGTGGAAACATAGACCGTATCTTCTGCCGTGATCCTCGCGATCGTATAATCAAGGGAAGCCAGGTAAAATGCCGCTTCGGAAACGCCTGAATACCTGCAGGCCTTTCGGGAAGCTTTTTCATCCAGATCATAGTACACAAGCTTTTTCGATCCCGTCCCGCTGCCGGCCGGAACGTCGGCCGGAATCTCAGTCGCGGAATCAAAATCCTCAAAGAGCGTTCCGAAATACTCTTCGTATTCTCCGGCTTTCTCTCCCTCGAGTATTTTCTTCTGGGCGCGCGCGTATTCCGCATACGACGCCCTTTCCGGTTCCGGTCCTGAACCGTCATTTTTCAGCGCTTTTTCCAGATCTTTCAGGAAAAGGCTCATGGAAAATCCATCGAAAACGAGATGATGAAAATCCATAAAAAGCAATACCGCGTCCGGCGTCCTCACGATCGCGAACTCGAACAGGGGTCCTCTGTTCAGATGGAAGGGCCTGACGAAGGACAGCCTGAAATCATTTGCTTCGGCTTCGGACATCTCCGTCACCGGGATCGGAGAAACTTCCACCGGATCCTTTACAGCCGTTACCTGATTGTCCGTAATCTCAAAGTGGACAAATACGGACGGATGGCATTTCAGCACTTTTTCCACGGCAGCCGAAAGCCTTTCGGGATCGGTATCCGCGTCAAACGACATAACGGAAGGAATATTATATGCGGTGCTGTCAGGCTTCTTCATGCAGTCCAGATATATTCCCATCTGAGCCGCGCTCAAAGGAGAGGACGCCTCGTCGTCCGCATCTTGCAGCAAAGTATCACCTGAATCGGGAGTATTTCCGTTCATCCATTTCCGAAGGATGAGATTCTCTATATCCGTTATGGAAAGACCCGCGAACTCCCGGACACTGATATTCACGCCGAATTTGTTGAAGAGCTTCGTGGACAGGCGGATCGTCCCGATACTGGTCAGTCCGAGGTATTCAAGCGGCGTATTCAGGGAGGGATTTTCCATGTTCAGCGCTTCGCCGATCACAGCCTTGAGTTCGGTCTCAAGAACATTGTCAACGTGAGAAGTGTCCTCAGGAGCAGCCATTACGACGGGTTCGGGCAATGCTCTCCTGTTCACCTTTCCGTTCTGATTGAGCGGTATTTTATCGATCTGCATGATCGACGACGGCACCATGTAAGGCGGTTTTCTTTCGCGTATATAATCCGCAATATCCTTCGGATCGATCTTTTCATCGCTTACGAAATAAGCAGCGATGGCCTTGCCGTCGGCACCGAGATCCCTGGCGACAACAGCCACATTCCTGATTCCGGCAAAATCCCTTATGATCGCTTCGACTTCACTGAGTTCGACCCTGAAGCCGTGGATCTTGACCTGGCCGTCACGCCTGCCGATGAATTCGATCTCGCCGTCTGTCCTGAAGCGGACGATATCGCCGGATCTGTAGGCGCGTTCATAGTCTCCGCCGTCAAACGGATTGGTAATGAACACTTCTTCGGTCTTGTCCGGTCTGTTAAGATACCCTGTACCTACATGGGGGCCGGCGATCAGAAGTTCTCCCAGAGCTCCGGGCGGAAGCAGATGGCCGAACGGATCGACCACATAACATTTAAGATTTTGGAGCGGCTTTCCGATCGGGATATTGTCCTCTCTTCTGGTCACATGATAGATGGTCGAGAAAATCGTACACTCGGTCGGACCGTAGGCGTTATACAGATCAAGTCCCTTGGGCGGATCCATGGGCGCCAGTTTTTCTCCGCCGATAGAGATAGCCCTCATGTACGGATTTTTCATTTCTGCGGCGTACTGACGTCCCACCTGGGTAGTCATGAAAGCCACGGTCACTTTGTTGGAAATGAGATAATCGTTCATGGCGGCCAGATCCAGCCGCAGTTCCTCCGAAACGATGACCACTGCCGCGCCTGCCGCCAGGGCGGGATACATATCCATCATACAGGCGTCAAAACCGTAGGACGCGTACTGCGCGACGCGATCGTCTTCGGTGATATGATAGAAACGGTTGTACCAGTCAATAAAACATACCAGATTTTCGTGAGTCAGCTTCACTCCCTTCGGTACTCCGGTGGTGCCCGACGTATACAGAAGGATGAACAGATCTTCCGGTCTGCTTACCGCTGCCGGCTCCTTATCCGGCAGTTTTTCGATCTCCGTGAGGGTCAGGCGCATTCCGTCATATTCCGTGATGAGTTCGCCCAGCTTCTCCGTTGTAATGAGAAGGGATGCGGCTGAATCTTTTACCATAAAATTCAGACGTTCCGTCGGATAGGTGGCATCCAGGGGCTGATACGCGCAGCCCGCTTTCAGGACACCGAGAGATGCCACCACCTGATAGACACCGCGCGGTATCAGAATGGCGGCCACATCGCCGGGCTTTAACCCCTGCCCCTCTATGTATGCGGCAATGGCGTCGGAACGTCTGTCAACTTCCCGATAAGTCAGGCGCTCATCCAGATAAATGACAGCCTCACGATCGGGATATTTTTCCGCGGCACTCTCAAAAAGAGACACCACTGTCTGCGTCCTGTCATATTCGTAATCCGTCTGATTCCATTTTTCGAGGCGGTTCAGCTCTTCCGGTCCGGCAATGGAAATATCACCGACGGTTTCCGCCCGGAACATATTCCGCAGGACCGTTTCATAGCTGTTAAGGATTATCCGGATAAATTCTTCCGAATACAGATCGGCACGGTACTCGGCCCGTATATTATAAAGCCCGCCCTGCTTATACATCTGGATGGTGATCTTTTCTCCGGTGGCATTTTCCATCAGCGGGATCCGCTCCACAGGCTCATTCGCAAAGCCGCCCACATTCAGCACATCTCCCTGATAGACGAACAGAAGGTCGCTGTTCATCCCCGTGGATGCAGCCAGTTCCGCGAACGGATAGATATCGTTATTCATACAGCCGAGCATCTGTTCCTTGGCGCGGCTCAGGTAATCGCGGAGCTCCTGGTCTTTTTCAAAGTGCGCGTAAACAGGCAGGGTCTTGACCAGCATGGCGATGGTCCCCGCCGTCCGCAGGGAATCACGTCCGTTATATATCGTGGTGAAAAGAGCCTCGTTCGTACCGGCAAAAAGTCCCGCACAGATCCCGAAGGCTGCTGTGGCAAAAATATTTTCCGTGATGCCGTATTTCCGGCATAAAGCCTCTGTCTCAGAGGCTTCTACCGCCAGATCTTTCTCGACCGCCCCGAAGGACATTTCCGGCATGTTCCTGTCGGGTACAGGCAGACTGTCCGTATCTATGCCGCCGAAGGTGTCAAGATACCATTTCTGCGCTTCTTCATAGCGCTCGTCTGCCCTGTCCTTCTCATCTTCTGCCACATCGAAGCCGCTGTAGGTCTCTTTTTCAAGAACGCCGCCCAGATAAGCTTTCTCAAGATCCCTGAACATGACGAGCATGGACGAACCGTCGAAAATGATATGATGCAGATCGATGAACAGGTACTTTTCAGTCCCGGTCTCGAAGAGACGTATCCGGAACAGCCTGTCTTTTGTAAGCCTGAACGGCTGCATAAGCGAGGGGATCAGTTTTTCAAGATCCGCGTCACTTATTTTTTCAAGAGTCTGGGAATACGGTTCGTCATCATTTCTGCGCTGGATGGGATCTCCGTTTTCGTCTGCAGATAATCTGAGTTTTATGAAGGGATGCGCATCCACGACAGCTTCACACGCTGCGCGGAGTTTTTCCATGTCTATGCCGCTTCCGAGTTTAAGAAGAATGGGGTTGTTGTAAACGGCCTCCCCGTCCCGGTTCATGGATTCGATATATATTCCGAGCTGTGAAGCGGACAGCGGGTATACTTCCTTCTTGTCCCGGATCCTGGCCGCACCGCGTTTTATGCATTCCGCGGCAATCGCGCGCGGCGTTCTCGCGGAATATATGATCTTGCTCGTCAGATCCAGTTCCGGGCAGAGGGAAGCAAGCTTCATTACCCGGATGCTGTCCCCGCCCATCGCGAAGAAATCATCATCTATGCCGACGCGGTCTGTGCCAAGCGCCTCTTCGAATGCCCTGCAGAGCATGGTTTCGGTATCATTTTCCGGAGGTGCATATTCCGCTTTTTTGCTGCTTATATCCGGCTCCGGAAGGTTCTTCCTGTCGATCTTACCGTTCGCGTTGATGGGAAACCCGTCCATATGCATATAAAACGTCGGGATCATGTAAGAGGCCAGTTTTTCCGAGAGCTTTTCGCTTATAAAAGAATCTTCAAGCAGATCCCCGGTATAATACGCACACAATACGATCTTGCCGCCGGCTCCTTTGACAGCCTTGACGACGGCTTTCCCGACCCCCGGAACGGTCCGCAGGACATTTTCGATCTCACCGGGCTCAACACGCTGGCCGTTTATCTTGACCATCCAGTCCTTGCGGTTGATATATACGAGATTTCCGTCGGGAAGCTTCTTCAGGATATCGCCTGTATGCAGCCAGCCTCCCCGGAAGAGTTTGGCTGTGGCTTCGGGATCCTTGTAATATCCAAGCGTATACGGTCCCTTTGTGCAGTACTCTCCTTCTTCCCCGTCAGGTACCGGATTCATATTGTCATCCAGAAGGGCCCAGTCGGTTCCTTCTGCGGGGATTCCGACCGGTGTAGTGTCATAGGGTTTATCGACAAGGAACGAACAAACGGTTCCCATCGTTTCACTCAGTCCGTAGTTATTGTACAGCTTATAGCCGTCCCGGCTGCACTGTCCCGTAAGCCTTTCGCTTCCCGTCATAACGACCTTTAAAGATTCCGAGCGGTTTTGAAAATTCGCAAGCACCGAAGGACTTATAAATCCGATGGTGATTTTATGCTTTTCGTAATAATCCTCGAGCGCTCTTACATCCCGCATCGTCGCTTCATCCATAAGATGAACGCATCCCCCGAGCGTCAGCACCTTATAGATCGCCACGGAAGCGACGAAATAAAACGGCGCACCCATTGCCCATATCTGTCCGGTCGAATAAGTCGCCCGGTTTCCCATCTGCTGATTCGCATAGAGTCCTTTAAAGGAGTGCAGGATCCCTTTTGGCATACCGGTAGAACCGGAGGTATACAAAAGCAAGGCCGGGTCGTCGTCTCCCGAATCCGGATAAACGGATATTTCCTTCGGCTCCGTCTTTCTGATTTCGTCGATGACCTCATCATCGATCGTAAACCTGGCATTGCAGTTCATGGTAATATATCTGATCCTTTCCGGAGGGAAGGATAGTCCCATGGGAACCGCAATGTGTCCGGAAAGCCACACGCCGCAGACGGCAGCAGCGAATTCCAGCGAGGATTCGAACCGTACGGGAATAAAGCTGCGTTCGCCCAGATGCTTTTGGTATATCCATGCGGCGGTGCGGGACATCAGATCTCCGAATGTCCTGTAGTCCGAAGCTCTTTCTCCGCCATGATCGACCAGCGCAGTATCATCGCCGAATTTTTCAGATGCCTCGTATAAAAGCCTTACATATTCGTGCATTCATTCTCCCTCCCCTTAATCCATATCAAGCTCAATGATCGTATTATTCAGATTCAGCGCACGTAAATACTTCATTTTTACTGCCAGTTTTCTGATCAGGTCCAGACCGCGGACATCATACTCATCGTGTTCGCCGGGCTCATAGGATACCGGATCGAACGGAATCCCGTTATCCCTGAATCTTAAAATATACTTATCTTCCGCCCTGGTAAGACATACGTCTATGTATGCATCTTTCGCATCCTTATATCCGTACCTGCCGATATTTTGCGCGATCTCTTCGGATGCAACTGTCAAAGCCATGGCTTTCTCCTCGGAAATGTTCTCCTTTTTGCAGAAGTCCATGATCTTTTCGGCGACTATGACCGCATCCTTATCAGTCCCCTTAATGGTCAGATCGCACAATTCCCCTCCCGCAGTCTTAGGAATAGCCATGAATCCGCTCTTCGGCACCTTCCCATTTTTCTGAAGCAGTATCCTTATCATATTCAGGACGGCAAACGACAGGAACTCGCTCAGGATGACTCCGATGAACAGGCCTTTAAAACCGAAAAGCATTCCCCCGATCAGCATGAACGGGATCTTAAAGAGCAGCAGCTGCATGGCGCTGCTTGCAGTGGAAAGGAATGTCTGTCCGATCGTCCTGTAATAATTCTGGGATATGGCATTCAGGATAAAGAAAAGGAAACTCAAAGAGAATATGCGCAGTCCTGCCAGGAGTTCGGGTCTGACCGCTTCGTCGTTAAAACCGTACATCCCCGCAACGGCCTGCGGCACCAGGATGAAGATCAGCATGATAACGATCCCTACGATCAATGCCGACCTGAGCACTCTGCGAAAGACATGCCTCATGCCGAAGTAATCCTTTTCCCCATACAGAACTCCCGCCACGGAAGCGATCACGGATGAAATACCGTTCAGAATCATCTGCACAAAAAGCTGTGTATTATTGACCACCGCATATGCCGAAAAATAACTGTCCCCGAGTTCCCGGAGCACGCCTGCATTGATTACGGATACGCTGATGACGGTCATGATCAGGTACGCAAGGTTCGGAAAGCCATTCTTAATGGTGGCCTTTATCAGACCCTTATGCCTGAAGATTTCCTTAAATTCGGGCTTTACCATCCTGGCAGGGCTTCGGAAATATCTGGGCACGAATATCAGCAGGGCAGCAAGGTAACCTAAAACAGTGGACAGCGCAGCGCCTGAAATACCGAGCGGCGTAAATTTTACCAGGAGAAAATCCAGAACAAGATTCACCGCATTTGCGGTAATATGCATTTTTGCGGATAATGCCGGATGATTATCGACATTCATGAGATAGGCCATGACAAGCATAAATGAAATAACAGGCATTCCGAGGGAATAGACTGTCGTTACACTGTTCA
>Ga0310690_10009792_pt1 | contig 11999 bp, 14 predicted proteins | sample AusTroGonzalo_MG_2_FD_207661 | JGI IMG/M metagenome (GOLD analysis project Ga0310690, IMG submission 207661) | Bovine rumen microbial communities from tropical cattle in Woodstock, Queensland, Australia - Gonzalo_04 (v2) (version 2) | ecosystem: Host-associated > Mammals > Digestive system >...
AGTTTGACCGGCACGCCGACCCTGTGGACTATTCGCTCGCGATGCCCGTGACGCCCGAATTCCCCTATATCAGACGAGGCATGCGGCAGATGTCGCTTGCCTTTTTCCGTCGTGTGTTCGAGGTCTATCCCTTCACCCGCCGGGTGTGCGGCAAACACGGCTTTGACGTGCACGTCGAAGGACGTGAAAATCTCAAGGGCATCCGCGCGGCCGTGCTGACCTGCAACCATGTCAACAAGTTCGATTGCCTGGTGGTGCAAAGCGCCTGCCGACCCAACCGCCCCTTTGTGGTGGGCGCGCCTTTTAACAACATGCGGGGCCATTTCGGCGATCTGATGCGGGCGGGCGGCATGCTGCCCCTCGGCGAGGATCTGGCCACCATGCGCGCCTTTGACGCGGCGGTGCGCCATCACCTCGCGCACGGAAAACGCATTCTCATTTACCCCGAACAGGCCATGTGGTGGTACTATGAAAAGCCGCGGCCCATGAAGGACGGCGCCTTTACCATCGCGGCGCGCAACCGCGTGCCCGTGGTGCCCATGTTCATCACTTTCCGCCCCTCCGGCCGCTTTGACGGCAACGGCATCGAACACAAGTTTTTCACGCTGCACATCATGCCCCCCATTTACCCGAAAGAGGCGGCCTCCTACCGTGAGAACGCCGCTTATATGAAAGCGGAAAATATGCGCCTTTGCCGCGAGAAATACCGCGAAGTCTACGGGCACGAGCCGGAGCACCCCACCTCGCCGGAGGCCTGACATGCTGCGCTACTATTTTGCCGCCATTTTCGGCGGCATCGCGCTGTTCGCGCTGTTGGCCGCTCTCGTCGGCGGCGTCGTGTGGTGGATAGCCCTTCTCGGCGTGTTCGGCTCGGCGGTCGTCGTCTTCGGCATCGACGCGCTGGTCGCCGTGTGCGTGCGGCTGTATCCCGAGCCGAAAGTCGACCCGTTTGGCGGCTATTTCGCGGCGCGGCGTTGGGAACGCAGGTTTTACGTGCGGCTCGGCATCCGGCACTGGAAAGACCGCATTCCCGAAATGGGCGGCCTGCTCGCGCACTTTCCGAAAAAGCACGTGGCCGATCGGCACGACAACGCCTATCTGCTGAAATTCCTGCGTGAGACCTGCTATGCCGAGGTCATGCACCTCTTATCGATCCCCGCGGGCTTTCTCGTCCTGCTGCTGTTTTGCGTGCCGCACTATCACGTTTTGTGGTTCGGTTTGCCCGTGGCCGTCATCAACGCCGTTTTGCAGATCCTGCCCGTTCTGACACAGCGCTACGTGCGCCCCTTTCTCGTCGCGGCCTACCGACGAAACAAGGCGTTGGCCGCGCGGGAAGCCAAAGAGAAAACCGAAGAATAAAGCACTTTCCGATACGTTCGGAAAGTGCTTTTTTATACCCGTTCCGGGCCTTTTTACAGATAACGTTTGAACTGTTCCAGGTTGTGCTGCTGAAAGCGCACGATCTCGCGCGACAGACGCAGGGCGTCGCTCTCTTCGCCGGGCGGATCAAAGTGGTTGGCCAACTTGATCATTTCGACAATGCCCATGTTGCTGCCCTCGATCAGCAGTTCGGCCAGGTGACCCGTGCTGTCGTCCGCCACCGTCTCCATGGCGATACCGACTTTGGCGCCGAGGCGCGCCACGGGATTTTTCTCTTTGGCGGGCGCGCCCCGTTCTTCCAGGGCGCGGGCCGCGCGGGCGGCATACATCTCATAGCCGTCGAGCGCCTCGGTGGCCGCGCTGCGCAGGCCGTCGTTCTTCATCTTCGGCAGCAGCGAGATGATGGCCGACGAGCCCATTTTGACGTTCTGATAAATGGATTGCAAAAAGGTCTCTTCGGTCACGTTTTCTTTGGTCGCTTGCATCGTTTTCACCTCTCAAATAAAAATGCGGGACACAGACAGTGTGCCCCGCAAAAGAGAGATTTATGCTTTCGGCTTGTCGATTTTTTGGCGCCGCACGTCGGTACCGCGAAATGTGACGGGTGTAAACTCGCCGAGCAAGCGGCTGTAAATGCGGTCGGTATAGCGGCTATGCAATTCTTCGTTGTTCAGGTTGGTGTTGACGATCATGGGCAGGTGACGGTTGATGCGCTCGTTGAGGATCGTATAGATACAAGCGGCCGAGAACTGGTTGGCGACCTCGGTGCCGAGATCGTCGATGATGAGCAGATCGCAGTTGAAATAGCGATTCGTCCCGGCGCCGTCTTCGGTTATACCCTGCCCGAAGCGCTGCCGCTCGAAATCGGAGAGCATGGCGACGGCGCCCGTGTAATAGACGTCGTAGCCCCGGTCGATGATACGGCGTGCCGCGGCGGTAGAAAGGTGCGTTTTGCCGAGGCCCGTGGCGCCGACTAACAAAAGATTGATGGCCGTGGCGGGCGAAAACGTCTCGGCGTAGTCGCGCATAGTCTGCAGATTTTTGCGCATGGTCTCGTTGTCCGCGCTCCGATAGTAGGAAAGGTCGAAATTATCAAAGCGCTGGGTCTTCATCAGTTGGCCGAGGCCCGAGGAGGCGTAGCCCGCCAACACCAGTTTTTTTCTCATGCACTCGCACATGTCGGTATCGACAAAGCCGGTGTCGCGGCACTTTTCGCACGCGTAGTGCGGGGCGGTATAGTCGGTGGGGTAACCCATCTCTGTCAGCAGCACGGCGCGGCGCGCCTGCAGTTTTTGATTTTCGGCCTTGACTTGCTCGAGCTGTGCAGCGGCCTTGCTGCCCTGCCCCAACGTGGCAAGTGCGATCTTGGACCAGGTGCCCGCGAGTTCGCGGTCGATCGCGGCCAGTTCGGGGCTTTTGGCATGCACCTCGGCGGCGCGGCGGTCGGCCTCGGCATACACCTCTTTATAGCGGTTCTGATATTCCTCGCGTATGCGGCGATAATTCTCGCTGTTGTATCCCATTACTGTTTCTCCCCGTATGCACGACGGACGGCAGCCTCAAAGAAGTCGTCGGCGTCAAAACTCTTTTCGCCCTGCTTTTTGCGGCGATATTCGGCCATATCCCGCTCCGCATCGGCCGGCGTGCGGTAGCCCGCGGCGTGCCAGCGCTGCAAGATGGAATCGGTATAGGCCAGATTCGGGTCGTGCGTGGCGTCCGCGTTGGCCTCGAAAGCCAGTTCGATCATGTCCATACCGTACTGCATGACGCCGATCCACGTCTCGATGATCTTTTTCTCTTTTTGCGAAAGTTTGCGGTCGCCCATGCCGTAAAGGGCGCGGATCTTGCCCTCGATCTCGGCGCGCGCCTCGATGCGATGCAGATAGGCGGCCAATGCCTCGGCGTCGGTGATACCCCCGTCATAGAGCGACAGAGCGGTCTTCTCGATGTAGCGCATGGATTTTTTGCCGATCTTGACGCAGTGCGTCAGCAGCACCAGCACGTATTCGCCGTCAAGACCGAGATAGTCCACCATGCCGGCGATCGTACCGACTTCCGCGGCGTTGAAGACTTTGCCTATGACGTGCTGACATGCGTCGATCAGGGCCTTCATATTTTTGCTCTTGTCGTCGATGATGTCGGCGAGTTCGGCGGAGGTATAGACGGGCAGGCCCTTGTCCGTCACCACCGTGGGCGCGGCCACCGCCTTTTCGACAGGCGCCGTGGCGGGCGCCGCCTGTTCGGTTTCGCCGACGGCGATCAGGCCCGTGCCCCGCCAGAACGAGAGCGAGGCCTGCACGTCGGAGACTGGGATGCCCGTTTTGGCGGAGAGCGCCGCAACGGGGTCTTTTTCGTCAGCCAACCGACGGTCGGCCGCCAACGTCAGCAGTACCGCAAGATCGTTTTTCGAGGCCTTTTTCAGATGTTCCGTCACGGTGGCGGGCACGACGGCCGCGCCGTTGCCGTATTGAAAAATGATACTCATGTCACGTCTCCTCTTTTCCACTCTCGCGCAGGCCGAAGCACAACCGCATCAGCGAGTCGCCGAGATGTACGCTTTCGATCACGGTGTCGGGCAGACGGTGATCGAGTTCACAGCCGGTAAAATTCCAGATGCCGGGTACGCCCGCGGCCGCCAGGCGATCGGCCACCGCGTCCGCCGCGTCTTTCGGCACGGTCAGCACGGCGATATCTACGCGCGTCTGTCCGAGGAACGACTCGAGGTCCTTCATATCCCGCACGGAGAGCTCGCCGATCGCGGCGCCCACCTTGGCGGGGTCGCTGTCAAACAGGCCGACCACGTCCACGCCCCGGTTTTCGAACATGGGGTTGCGCACCAGCGCGCTGCCGAGGTTGCCGATGCCAACCACGATGGCGGCGTAGCCCTCGCCGACGCCTAAAATCTCGCTGATCTTGGCGTACAGAAAGTTGACGTTGTAGCCGTAACCCTGCTGGCCGAAACCGCCGAAACAGTTGAGATCCTGGCGGATCTGCGAGGCGGTCACATTCATCATTTCGGAAAGTTCGCCCGAACTGATACGCGACCGACCCTGCCGGATCAACTCGCGCAGATAGCGAAAATAGCGGGGCAGCCGATTGACGACCGCCGGGCTGACTTCACTCTTTTCGGGGTGCGTCGGGCGGGCGTTTTTGATCTGTTTCATGGCGCGCTTTCCTTTCGTTTTTGACTCGGTTTTTTCAAATTCGGAGATTTGCACAATCAGAAGGACAGGCAGTTCGACCTGCCTTGCGGCGTTTTTCCACAGCCGCCGATGTATAAAGTTCTCCACACTTCCCACAGGCTTTTCCACAAAAAGTGCGTGATTTTGCCGTTCTGCGTCGGCATTTGTGCCCTTTTTGTGAATATTTTTCTGTATATTTCCGGTTTTCCACAGGGCTGTGGGAATCGCTTGCGGAAAACCGTTTTCGGCGCCGATTTATCCAAAACGCCGAATTTTAATTTTTTTCAAAAAAGGTCTTGACAAACGGGCGGCGCATCCTCTGCCGAGGCGTTGAGCGACACGTCCGCAAAATGCCCCGCGAGATACTCAAACCACCCGGCGGCGGCCACCATGGCACCGTTGTCGCCGCACAGCGGGATCGGCGGGACGCACAGGCCCGCGCCGTGGGCGCGGGCGGTTTTTTTCATGCCTGCACGCAGGTGCGAGTTGGCGGCCACGCCGCCCGCCAGCACCACGGTCTTATAGCCCGTTCTTTCAAGCGCCGCTCCCACTTTTTGCGTGATACCCGCCGTCACGGCGCGGGTCAGGGACGCGGCCACGTCGGCGCGGGGCACGGCGACGCCGGTTTGCTCGCAGTGGTGAATGTAGTTGAGCGCGGCCGTCTTCAGACCGCTGAACGACAGATCAAGGGTGTCGCCGCCGAGCGCGGGCGACGGCAGGGGCACGGCTTTTGGGTCGCCTTCGCGGGCCAGTTGATCCAGCGCCGCTCCGGCGGGATACGGCAGGCCGATGACCCGGCCGATCTTATCAAAGGCTTCGCCGGCCGCATCGTCGCGGGTCGAGCCGATCAAGCGAAAGTCAGTGTGGGTGCGCACGTCGTAAAGGGCGGTATGTCCGCCGGAGACGACTACCGCGAGGAACGGAGGCTTCAGCGTCTCGTCGGCCAGATACGCGGCGGCCACGTGCGCCTTGATATGATCGACGGCCACCAGCGGCAGACCGTTGGCGTAGGCCAGCGACTTGGCAAAATTGACGCCCACCAGAAGCGCGCCGATCAGGCCCGGGAACGCGGTGACGGCCACGGCACAAAGATCGGCGACGCCGATACCCGCCCAGGTGAGCGCCTCGCGGGTGATGCCGCTGACGGCCTCGATATGGGCGCGGCTGGCGATCTCCGGCACAACGCCCCCGTAGAGACGGTGCGTTTCGACCTGCGAGGCCACGATGTTGGCGGCGATCTCCATCTGCCCGTCGTCCCCCACGCGCACCACGGCGGCGGAGGTCTCGTCACAAGAGCTCTCCATACCTAAAATGTATTTCATGTTTCACCTGTTTCTGTCAGACGGCGGCAAAGCACCAGCGCCGTCTCGTCGGGATGACTGTAAAAATGCGGGCGCTCGCCGACTTTTTCAAAGCCGAAACGCCGGTAAAGGGCCAACGCCGCCTCGTTGGAGGCGCGCACCTCGAGCGTCACATAAGAGAGGCCGCGCCGACGCGCCTCCTCAAAGAGGGCCGTCAGCACAGCCGCGGCATAACCCCGGCGGCGGGCGTTTTTGCAGGTGGCCACGTTGGTGATTTGCCCCTCGTCAAGCACGGTCAGCATGCCCGCGTAGGAGAGCGCGCGGCCGTTCTCATCGAAAATGCCGTAGCCGAAAGCCCGCTCGGTGCAGAGCAACGCAAGCGATTCGGCGCTCCACGGAGCGAAAAAAGCCTCTTTTTCAAGGTCGGCCACCGCCGCAAGATCGGCTGATCCGATGCGGCGCGGGGTCATGCCTCGGCCTCCGGAAAGCGGAGCAGCAGCGCGTATTGCAAGGTGGCAAGGCAGGCCGCGTAAACGGCCGCGTCGCCGCCGAAAGGATCGGGCACGGAAAGCGGCAGCGTGCCGATTTTAGCGGCCGCCTCCGGAAAGCGCAATATCAGTTCCATGGCGTGCCGGTCGCTCATGCAAAGTATCAGGTCGGCCTTGTCGACGTCGGCCCCCGTCACGGTATGCGCACGGTGCGCGGGATAGTCGTTCCCCTCGGTCGGGGTAACGCCGGCCGCCTGCAGCGCCGCGGCCGCGGCGGGCGTGATGGGCGCGCCCTCCTCGGCGTAAAGGCCTGCCGACGCGGCGCGTGCCGCACGGCCCTCTTTTTGCATGCGATCGTTGAAAAGCGCCGCCGCCATGGGTGAGCGACAGGTGTTGCCCGTGCAGACGAACAGCACCGAGAGCGGCTCTTTCTCCGCCCCGTCAACGGGCTTTTCGAGCGCTTGTCCCGTGGCGTTCATATCAGTAGCCGAACTTGCCGGAAAGCGAATCGTCGGCGGTGATCCAATCGGCGGTGTTGACGACTCTGTATTCAGTGGGCGTGTCGCGGATGACGACTTTTTCGATGCCCGCGTTGAGAATAACGCGCTTGCACATCATGCAACTGTTCATACCGCCGCAGACTTCGCCGCTCTCGGGCGCGACGCAGACCATGTAGAGCGTCGAGCCGAGCATTTGCTCGCGGGGCGCGGCGATGATGGCGTTCTGTTCGGCGTGCACCGAACGGCAAAGTTCATAGCGCTCGCCGCGCGGGATCTTCAGCTGTTCGCGGTAGCAGTAACCGAGGTCGTTGCAGTTCTGCCGCCCGCGGGGCGCGCCGTTATAGCCCGTCGAGATGATGACGTCGTTCTTGACGATGATGGCACCGAACTTGCGCCGCAGGCAGGTGCTGCGCTCCGCCACCGTCTCGGCAATATCCAGATAGTAATTCTCTTTCGAAACACGTTCCATGACAGAACTCCTTTCGTCGCATACGCACGCGAAGATAGTGAGGTAAAGTATAGTATAACATAAAATTATGCGGAAATCAAGCGGAAAAACGCAAAAGGCGGGAGAGATTTTTCTCCCCCGCCAAAGTGCGGTCGTATCAAAGGGTATGAAGAAACGCGATCAGGCGATCGGCCACGCGCTCCATGCCCCGGTCGTTGGGGTGCAGGCCGTCTGCCGTGTAGGTCTTGCAGTTGACCGGCACGCGCGGCGCGATGCCAGACGTCGACCACAGATCAAGACACGGCACGCCGTAGGCCGCCGTGATGCGGCGCAGGGCGTCCACATAGTCGGCAAGCACGTGACAGGGCAGGCCGATCTCGTTGGTCGTCACCCGCTCGCTCTTGCGGTGCAGCGGGGTCATAAAGACGATCTCTTTATCGGGGTAGCGTTCCATCAGGCGCACGATGAGGGCGCGCACCGCGCCGCAGAAGTTATTTTCATCCGTATCCGTGCCGTCGACGTCGCCGAAAAGCGCGTCGCCGTGGCCGAAGTCGTTGGTGCCGCCGAATACCACGATGACGTCGGCGTCGGGATCCATCTCGTCGACCCGCCCGCCGAAATACTGATCGTAGCGCGTTTTGACGCTGGGCGTCTGCTGCAAAGCGATACGCGTGCCGCCGATGCCGTAGTTGCGCGCCACGGCGCCGGTCTTGGCAGCAAACACGTTCACGAAACGGGTCTCGGGGCAAGAGGCGCCCGTCCCCTCCGTGATGCTGTCGCCGAGAAAATTGACTTTCAATCCTTTAAGGTCTTTCATGTTCTTGTTCCTCTGCTTTCTTTTTGCGCTTGTATTTTTTCAAGGTCTCGGCAAACGCCACGCGCTTGTCGGCCAGTGTGACGATCCACGCCTCGCGGGAGCGCGGCAGGCACCAGAACGTGAGCGGAAACATGTGGGAGTAGATGATGTTCTTCTCTTTTTCCGTCAGGTCAAAATCTTTTTCGGCGTTGGCGAGCGCAAAGCGGTGATGCTTGAACCCGTGCCAGCGAAAGCCTTTGTTCTTGTCGTGCCAATCGTAGAGATAGTAGTCGTGCAATAGGGCGCCGCGCACCAAGGCGTGTATATCCACGGGGCGGCGTTTTTTAACTGCCTTTTCATAGGCGCGCCGCGCCACAGCGAGGCAGTGTTCATAGACCGTGACGTCGGAGTGCGAGTAGAATTTTTTCATATCCGCATAACGTCCGGCGCTTGTCACTTCGCGGCAAATGGCCGCAAACGGGGCGAGATCAATCTCTTTTTTCACGGTCGTTCTCCCCCTCTCCGGCCCGATTCTGCCGCGACGGTGCGCCGTGGGATTCCCGCATGTCGGCAAGGTACCGGTTGATCATGCGGCGAAAATCGAAGCCCGTGTGACGGCGGCCCGTGACCCGGCGCATGTATTCCTTCGCCGAGGTCTTGAACTGCTCGAAGTCGATGCGGGTGCGCAGATCGGCGGCATAGGCTTTCAGCCGTTTCATCAGGCCGAGCGAATACCCCACGTCCACGACGAATACGCCGAAGTACAATCCCACCCCGAAAATGAGCAGGGGCAATTCGATGACCCGCACCGCAAGGCCGTGCAGAGTCGGATACAGCAGAAAATAGTAGGCCGCAGAGATGAGCGTCCAGAACAGCGAGAATTTGGGGCAGATAAGCCCTTTGAAGTTCATCCATTCATCCGAGTAATCCCACAGGCGCACGCTGTAAAAGCGCACCGAGATATACCCGCCGCAAAGCTCGATCAGCGTCATCACGGCGGCCGCCGCGAGCAGGATCAGCAAAACGCGCGTGGGCTCGTTGGGGCAAAAACGCAGTTTGAGACCGGAGAGAAAATACAGAATACTGCCGCCCACGCCGTAAAGCGGCAAACAGCACCCCACCAAAAAGCCGGGGTTGACCGCTTTGCGATGCCGGATGCCGCGATAGACCACCTCGATGAACCAACCGGCGGTGGCGCACAGGCAAAATACCAGCAGATATTCCAATACCGTCTCGATCATATATCTTCTCTTTTCTCGCCCCGTTTCGGGGGATATGCGTTATTTGCGCCGTCTCTTTTTCGGGTGCACGGGGCGACGCGCCTCGCGCTCTTCGGCTCTCTTTTTGCGCCACCGCGCAACGGCGATCGTGATCAACGCGATCGCGATGACCGTTGCTACGGCCGCGATGACGATGATGGTGCCGCGCCCGCCGCCCGCGCGCACGGGCGTGAGATCCGCAAGATCCAGCCGACGACCGAGCGACGTCTTTTCAAGCGTCAGAGCGGCAAGCCGCTCCTCCACCATCTCGTTGAGGCGTATGAAATAGAATTTCTCTTTTAGGTTCTGAAAATGCGCGCGGATATAATCCGCGTCTTTTGGGCAACGCAGAATGACGTAAAAGCCGGCGGTGGTCTCGAGCACCTCGCTGACGCCGCAGTTTTCATCCAGAGCCAGCGCCGCCGACTCGTAGGCCGCGTCGAATTCACCCACGGCAAAATACAGACCGCTGCCGGTGGTGTCGCTGTAATCGCCGTTATACGGGCCGCCGATGGCCGCACGCATGGCGGCAAGGCGCTCTTCCGGCGTGGCGCCCGCGGCCACCTCGGCGCGGATCTCCTCGGCGTGCGCCCGGTTGGTCGCCTCGTCGTAGCCGTTGCCGGAACGGCTGATAAACACGTGATAGGTGCGCAGCAGCGCGTCGCTCGCGATCAGGGCCTCCGCCGTGGCGTCGGTGCCGTCCAGCTTGCCTGCATCCAGCATTGCCACGATCAGGGCCGAGGGCAGATGCTCCTCGGTGCCGATCAGCACGCGCAGATAGCGGTCGGTCAGATACATCTCGTCGAGCGCCGCCACATAGGCGTCGGTGTCGCCGCCGTATTCCGACTCGATGATCTGCTTAATATCCGCATCCACCGCGTCGCCGACGTCGCCTTTGGTCACGTCAAGGCCGTATTCGGCGGCAAGCGAGCGCAGCGCCACGTCGCGGTCGAGCAGGTGATCCCACACGTAGGCCTCGTATTCGGCGCGGCGCGCAGGATCTTGCAGTACGTTCTCACCGTACGTTTCTTTCAGTTCGTCCAGCCGTGTCATGGCCACGTAATAGAGTACGTCGTACCGGATCTTTTCATCCCCGACCTTCGCCACCGTGCGTCGGGCGTTGGGTGAAGCATAGACCCCCGCCGTACCGCTGCAGGCGCACAGGGCGGCCGTGAGCAGGCACAGCGTCAATATGAGCGCGACGGCGCGCAGCGATCGTTTCATACAAAGCTCCTTTGCCGGTCGCCCGCGGCGGCCGTTGCTTTTGATGCTCCTATTATAATCCTCATATATGAATATTCTGTGAATTCGCGCCCGCGCACGGCGCGCAAATGTAAAAAAGAATCTTTTGCCTCTTTTCAACGGCTTTTGAATGTGCTATACTGGTGGCAAGAACGATGTAAAAGGAGGCCTTGCCGTGTCGACACATACCACATACAGCATTGCGCTCTCCACCATCATCAAGGAGTTCGGTCTGCGGCCCGTTTATCTGCCGGGGCCGGCCGAGGAGATCGTGGTGGGCAACACCGAGGTCGAGCGCCCCGGGCTCGCGCTGGCCGGCTTTTTTGAGATCTTCGAGCCCACGCGTATCCAGGTGGTGGGCCTGGCGGAACACCGCTATCTCGAAGAGCGCACCGATGAAAAACGGGCGGTCAAGATCGAGGACTTTTTTGCGCAAAAGCCGGTGGCGGTCATTTTGAGCACCGATCTCGAGCCCTTCCCCGCCATGCTGGTCTCCGCCCAAGCGCACGGCGTGCCGCTGCTTGTGACCAAAGAGCGCACCAGCGCCTTTCTGGCCGCGCTCATCGCCTACCTCAACGTGCAGCTTGCGCCCCGCATCACGCGGCACGGCGTACTGGTCGAGGTCTACGGCGAGGGTCTGTTGCTGCTCGGCGACTCCGGCGTCGGTAAGAGCGAGACGGCCATCGAGCTCGTTAAGCGCGGCCACCGTCTGATCGCCGACGACGCGGTCGAGATCAAGCGCGTCTCCGCCAAAACGCTGGTGGGCACCGCGCCCGCCATCATACGGCACTATGTGGAACTGCGCGGCATCGGTATCATCGACGTGCGCCGCATATTCGGCATGGGCGCCGTCAAGGATACGCAGAGCATAGACCTTGTCATCAACCTCGAGCCCTGGGTGCAGGGTAAGATGTACGACCGGCTCGGTCTTGACAACGAGACCATGGATATTCTGGGTATTCAAGTACCCGCCATCACCATTCCCGTCAAACCCGGGCGCAACCTGGCCATCATCCTTGAGATCGCAGCCATGAACAACCGGCAGAAAAAGATGGGCTATAACACCGCGGAGGAATTCAGCCGCAAACTGATGAGCCAGATGGGCTCGGAAGGATCGGGACAAGAGAAATGAACAGCCGAGAATTGACAAAACTGTTGAACGAAGGCGGCCTTGACGCCCGCCTGACCGCCCTTTACGGGGGCGAGGCGTTGGCCCGCGAGCGGGCGCGCTACATCAAAGCCGTAGCCTCTTTCGAGGCGCTTTACGGCGTGCGGGAAGCACGGCTCTTTTCGGTGGCCGGGCGCTCTGAACTCTCGGGCAACCACACCGACCACAACCACGGGTGCGTGGTGGCCGCTTCCATCGATCTTGACATCATCGCCGTAGCCGCGGGAACCGACGA
>Ga0310690_10009793_pt1 | contig 11999 bp, 12 predicted proteins | sample AusTroGonzalo_MG_2_FD_207661 | JGI IMG/M metagenome (GOLD analysis project Ga0310690, IMG submission 207661) | Bovine rumen microbial communities from tropical cattle in Woodstock, Queensland, Australia - Gonzalo_04 (v2) (version 2) | ecosystem: Host-associated > Mammals > Digestive system >...
TAACGATCATGTTTTCTTTGCATATATATGGTTGCATCTTTATAAATCCAATCTAAAAAAACTTTACACACATTCCTTCCACTTAATGAAAAAACTTTTGTTATTCCATTATGACAAGATGCTTCGTAAACTCCACCATTAATACTCAACGTATCTTGTACTATGCTTTTAAGTTTTAAACAGAAATCATTTGTAGCAGTTATTGTCACTACTATTGGAAGATTGTTTTCATTTCTGTAAGCTTGATATATACTTCCATCTCCATCAAATACTCCGCGTATAAAATGAGGCAAAAGAGAATCTGAAAGAAAATTAGGAAATGATATAATCAAACTTTTGTTTTTTACTACACCCAAAGAGGATAAAGATTCACACATATGCTTACTAAACATCAATAATCTATATTGATTTTTATAAGAATATCCAAAATCATGTTTATTTGAATTATCAATATATTCAAGAGGTTTTTCGCTATTAATTATTTTTCTAATTTGTTCTAATATTTCTTTATCTTCTTCTTGTAATGATATAGCAATTGTGCTTTTATCTGGATTATTTGACCCATCAGAATATAACAATCCTAAAATATATGCCTTTTCTTGGGTATTAATTTGATCAAAGAATTCTTCATTTAACGCATATTTTCTATGTGACAACGAAGAATCGATTACTATATTATTCTTATGTAAAATTTTTAAAATTGGTTTATGTGTGGTGTTATATTTTTTGCCAATAGATACTGACGATTCACCACTTAAATATAATGCAATAATATTTTCAATATCTTTATTTGAAAATACAATTTCGTTATAATTCGGTTTACCGTTTTTATACATTGTTTATCTCCCTAAAAATAGACAATATAATAAAGACAGTAATCGTAATGTTAGGGCATTACGAAAGAGGAGCTACCTCATGTCCTGTCTTTAATTCTTAATTGATATAAATAATTTTTCTCTATCTCTCGATAGAAGTTCAGGTCATATCAACACCATATCTAATGACTTAGGTGGTTCCCATTACCTCACTTGAGGACATGACCGTCGAACCTTCCGAGTAATCGGCTTGGCTGCTGATTGTCTTTATTTATCAGATTGTTACGCTATGGTACTGATAACTTGCAAGATTTTCCAGCAATTAGAGAACTTTCGACATATAGTTTCCTATATGAAGCGCACAAACATACGAATTCTGAGAACGTAACACGCACCAACTTTCATATTTCTGGTTTTTATATACCCACTGTAATTTGTGATCACAAGGTAAAACCAAATAACTAGGAAATTGATTTGAATGTTCACGATAATGCCCCACAACCATCCATCTCTGATAAATACCTCTTGAATCGGGTATATCACAATAAAGTCCAATAGGAAATTCGGCATGGAGCGGTATAGCAAACTTTTCGTCATAATATGGAACATTAGGCTCATACGATGGTTTAAACATAATATGATGTGCAATCTCATCTTTTGCAAGAGAGTTATATTCCATTTCAAAGAATTTTGCTTCAACTGGTATTTTAGTCTTGGATTCTTCTGATTCAATATCATTCTCAACATCAAATGCATCATCATGATCTTGATCATAAAGCCATATAATTTTCGAAGCTATATCATTATACCAAGTTGCCTCCATTATCATGTCCGATTGTTCTTTATGTGCCCGACCAATAGTAACTGGATCAAGTCGTGGTTTTCTATAAAAATCAAGAGTTGGCATGTTTATCACCACCTCTCCTGACTTTACAAACTGAACTACCCGCGTCAAGAATCAATTTGCGATAATGTCCCCAGTTTAAACTCGGCTTCTGGAATTCCAGATATGCCGCATAAACTAGAGCCATTACTTCAACAAATCCATGCGGATAATTGAGCAGACCGTTAACTCCACCAAGAAGATCAAGTGTTCCTATAAAGGCTTCGTCAACATCTACATCATAATCTTCAGCAGTTTTGGGATCTACAATAAGTAATAAGAAGAATATCTGTTTTCGCAATCTTTCTTTGATTTCATCCATCTGAAGCTTAGAAAATTCACCGTAATCAAATTCAAACATATCAAGTACCTCCTAAATAGGAGTTATTGATATATCCTCGATCTTGAATAAACCTTCGAGCTTCCGTAAATGCATCATCTTGAAGACCACGAAGTTCAGATATATGCTGTGCTTGGCTATAATATTTTTGTTCTTTTCCGCCAAAGAATTGCGCCGTATTAATTTTACTTCTCACTTCTTTATGCAACCACTCATAAACCATCCACTTAGAAATAGCCATGACAACAAATTCAGTATCATCGTCACCATTAGCCATTTCATAAGTAAATGTCTGCACATCATCATCTAACGTGACAGTACTGAATAAGTGCTTTACATATTGATCCGCAACTGTTTTATGAAGATATTCGGTCATTAGACCATATGAATCACTGGGGGACAAATTGACCTGAAGATCATAGTCAGTTATGCTCCCCAGAAAGTTTGAGAATATTTCATCGTAACTGACTGAGGTCATAATGTACCTCCATTAGTTTGACATTAATTCGCCAACGAGATCAAAATCAACCCCAAAAATTTCATTGAGAGCCTTTATTTTTCTACGACTATCAATATATCCATTAGCAATCTGGAATGCAGCAATAGACTTGATGTTTTCATATGCTCCCTTAGGAAGCTTCTTAATAGCATCAGCCATATCATTATCATTCATATTGAGAATTGCCTTAAGATCACGAGTCTTAAACTGATCAGCATAGAATTTCTCAATAGCACTAAACTCGTGTAAGAAATCTTCGTCCTCAATTACAATACGAGGCTCGTAAACATTTTTATCTTTAGAACGTACCATTGCTACAAGATCTCTATACTCAATCTCAGTCTCATCATCATAGTCGGCAAACTGATATATCATTCCTGTTTTTGGCCCCTGTATAAATAGCATACCAGAACAAATCGAGCGACACATTACGCCATCACTCTGTTCAAATACTTTCTTTTGCACGGGCTTTTCCTTAACAACAGGAATTTCTTCAATAACCTCATCTTTTTCGACAACCTTTACAGGTTCCTCGGAAAAGCTAGATTTTCTGCTTCTGGTTGATTTATTATCATCCTCATTTTTTACAAAACTACTTCTAGGCATATTTTTTCCTTTCAATCATAACAGGAGAGTCCTTGAGACCCTCCTGTGTTATTTTCTAATATTAGTGCAGCCAGACACCAAAATAGCGTCCAAGGACAGAACCGACACCCATACGTCTCTGAACCTCATAAGTCTGAAGATCAGAAACATATTTCTCGTTCTTTTCCATAACCTCAAAGATCTCAGTGTTGCCTTCATCGATGAACTTAATGAATTTACCCTCGTCACCTATAACAGGCATAATGTAAAGGTCATCATCAAACTGAAGCTGAGACAGAGCAGCATCCTTAAATCTATTGGGCAGAGTGATAAGTCTCGTTCCTTCGTAGATGCCAATCGTACCAGTGTTCATCATATTGTTCTTCTGAGCATCAGCAATATAATTGACCTGTGCAGTGGTTGCAATCTTACCAAGAGCAGCCTTTGTGCCCATAATAACAACTTCAGCACCGTTATTAGCAGCAGCAACCTTCTCTATAATCAGATCAAAATTAGCCTTGTTAATAACACCATTGCCCTTAAACTGTGCAGGAAGAGCAGTAACCATCTTGTTAAGCTCTGCAAAAACTTGCTCACGTATCTGGTTATCATAAGCCTTAGCTATGGCATTAACCAGCTTATCCCACTGCACATCGCCAAGCAGATACTTGTTGATGTCAGCACCAACCTTAACAACATAAAGGTCAGTGGGGATCGTGATAACTTCATACTGGCGAAGTCTCTGAAGAATGTGATCATGATGAGAAGTTCCAGCCTTAGCAACAGACAGAAGAGCATCTTGAGTTTCAACAACCCAATCTTGACGATCACCAAAAGCGATACTCTTTCTCTCTACAAGCTCATTGAACCAGTCGCTATCCTGCAGACCAACTTCAATAACCTTATCAACAGTATCTTCAATAATATCAAACCAGTCACGACTATTGTCGCGCAGAGCACGTCTCACATGCTTTGTATCCTTGATATCAGTTATACCCAGAACCTGACGAGAAAAGTCGAGGATCTTAGCATTAGCTTCAGCCTTCGTAATAACACGATCAGACTCGGCATCATAGATTTCACGACCAAGTGCAACATCCTGCATGAGGTTGTTCATTGCATCGTAATCAGTGTTATTGGCAGAGAATACACCCATAACACGAGTATTAAATGTCTTACTCATTTATTTATTCCTCCTTTCCTCTAGAATTAAGGCTGTACAACCCATTTGCCAGCCGTATATTTAACGGCCTTGCCAGCAACGGGAGATCCAGTAAATGCAGCCGTAGAATAGCTTATAACATCACCAAGATGCAGCTCAGCACCTTGCGTTACATCACCATCAGCATTGTAGAACAGAGCTTCGTCACGAAGTTCCTGCTCAGGATAAGGACTAACGGGAGTATTATAAGCATAGAAAATAGGAGCAGAACCAAGCTTCGTAAGTTCTACATACCAGCAATCCTTTTCTGCAGCAGCCTCATTTATAACACCTTCAACAGTGCTTGCAGCAACATCATCGGCCTCATAACGATCAAAAGAAATATAATCGCCCTTAGTAAATAACGTACCGTTATCTGCGTCTGCTTGCATTTCAAGATTTATAACATGTCCAAACTGACCCATCATGGAAGCAACCTTGCTGGGGAAAGTTACGACATGAGTGTTGTTTTTAGAAATATCAACAGCCATTGTTGTATTCTCCTTTCATAAATTTAGATAAAAAAATAGACCGTAAATACGGTCTTAAAAATCGTAACTATAAAAAACATTATTTCTTACTGAAGATTCCGCCGTAACGACCAGTCTTACCAGACTTGGTGTTGATCGGAAGCTTCTTCATACCGATTTCTTTCTTCGGCTCTTCGGCTTGGGCGGCAAATTCAACTTTGCCAGCTTTCGCGGCATTAAGCAACATCTCATCTGCCTTTGCGCGAACTTCATCAACACTAAGATCAAAATGAGCATCCTGTGCCTTAAAAGCAACAAACTCTTCAGACTCAGCAATTGCCGCATAATCTTCAGAATTTAAGATTTCCATCTTCTGAGGTTCGGATTCATACTTAGCCAACTTGTCAGCATTAACAGCATAATCTGCCTTCATTTGCTCAAGTTGCTTTGCTTCGTCTTCCGTAACCCACATTTGCTTAACAGGAATACGATCTCCTACAAGCGAATACACATCCTTTTGGACTTTGTAATTCTGTTTATAACCTTTACCAGTCCAAAAATCAGACATAATCACATATTTAGGATCTTCGAAGACTTCAACATCATACCAGCAATTATCTTGCTCAGAATAAGTATCATTTACAAGAGCATATAACGCCGAAATCTTTTCCTGTAAAGAAACCGCAAAGTCTTTCTTTGTGTCACCATATGTGACCGTATAAGATACTTCATACTTTGCTTCGTCATCTTCCTCAGAAGGAGTAACATCGGTAGATTCCTCAGACTGTGCCTCGGTAACAGTTACCTCTTCAGTGGATTCTTCTGTCGCAGCTTCTTCAACAACTTGCTCTTCGGAATTATCATCTTCTACAGACGTTTCTTCCATAAGATCCGAAGTTTCTGTTACTTCAACATTTTCCTCGAATTCCATCTCTGGTTCCTCCTTTCTTCTGTTATTTATAGAAAGCTGATCGATTTTATTATTTATCTCGTTCAGCATTGCTATCATTTTATCTTCTGAAAACTCAACGTTATTACGCTGCTTGAAATCAGAAATGCGAATATTCGATCCCGCCATACCAGGTTTGACATCAGTTCCATCCTCCCAGCGTCCCAATATTGTTACACCAGAAAAATAAAAATCATCCAAAACCAAACGTTTATTCTTGGCATCATAAGAAAGTTCGCGAATAGATAGTTCGACGCTAACCGAACATTCTCCTTCACGGTCTAATATCTCATGTGCTCTCGAATATTCTTCAAAGATATAACCATCGACATTTACATATGTTTTATCTTTTTCTTCATCATATTGTAAATGAGCATTACAACTCTCAGGAATAATACCAACGGGGATTTCATCATAAACGGTCTCTCCGTCTTCATCTACGTGCATAGCATGATCGCGAAACTGATAATCGCCATTGTCATCTTTATAAATATATGCAAGAATAGGACGATTAGAAAAAGACGGCAAAGCGTTATTCATGGATTTCTTAGAAATATAACTACCATTTAAATTATCTAATATATGACAAGATTGCAAAGATACTGGACAAAGTCCCTCTATATCATTTTCATTCTTGTCAAATAAAATATTTCCTCGAACACCAACAACAATCCTATCGCCATCATTTTTAGCACTAAAATGAGTCGATTTTCCTTTATTAGAATAAAAGTTGTAAAGATCATCTAACGTAAGAATTCTACGAGACATATCTTTCTCCTTAAATTACAATATTATCTGTGTATATCATCTTTTTGTTTTCACTTTCAGAAAACTTTTCTTTACCATTATTCAGAAACACAAATAATGCACCTTCTTTTGCTAGTTCGGTAAAACCATTTTTTCTTAATTCATCTGCTACCGCAGAATCAGATGTTTTTATAAATTTATGTTTCATACCTTTTAATCCTCATTTATATTGACATAATTTTTGTTTTATCTGGCTGATTTGGATCGTTAGCATAATACCATTTGTAGCCACCAGAAGTTTTATGAACGCTATTATTTGATAATGCGGCGCTAATATTTGAACTATGCACATGACAATCCGTTGCCGCTTCTTTTATTGATTCATATGTTGATATAAAAATATCATCTTTCGAATATCTGTTTATTCTTTTTGTCATCTTATTTGGCAATCTATATGAACCAAATTCATCACCTTCAAATCTCCATATAATTCCACGATAACTAGTCGAGATACCCTTACATACATTATAAATATCAAAAACATCACCATTTATTGAATTAGCTGCTTCATGACAATTATTATATTTGGATAACAAATTACCACTTTTATCATAAGCATATACTTTTATTTCCGACATTTTTTTACATGATGTTTTTAGATTAAAATCTGGTGTTGTTGCAAAATAATATCCCCGACATAATCCGCTTCGTAATATTGCGCCAGATATATCTTCACCTCTAACACCAACAAATCTCCCAGCATCGCTACGTGAATCAAATACATGAATTAATTCACCGCTTCTAGTAAAACAATATGTTGTTTTTTTATTAGTTGAGGCCTGTTGATTCCCACCTAACGTGATATTATATCCATCTTCATGTACTGTCGAATGCTGTTGTTGTATATGAAAGATTTCTCGCTCATTTAATTTTTTATGTAATTCATCTTCGGAATGTGCATATATTTTTTCTAATAAAGCAACGGTAAAAGAATCAGCCCCGTATTTGTATATTGCTCTATCAATAGCTGTATGATATTCTCTTCGTCTTGAATCGTGTTTATGTCCCGACCATCGATCATAAACTTCGTTTACTGTTTGCCCAACATATTTTTTGTCATTAATATTATTTGTAATCAAATATATATTTCCAACATATGTTCCATTTTTATACATAATTATTCTCCATAATAAACATGGAGAGCAGATTTCCTGCTCTCCAACTAATTATCATCTACGAATAATTATTTTCCGTTAGCGCCTATATTCTCTAATATATAAGCGGTTTATTGATTTCTACTACGGTTTCCAGAATCACTTAATTCATCATCTGGAACTGGATCTCTTCCTTGTCCAACTTCACCCTTAGTTCCACTTTGTGTATAAGAAGTAGATAAAGGTGTAAGCCTATCGGGTATATTAAGAATCTCTTGCATTTCAAGCATCGCCATAGTATCAAGCTCACTCATCTCATTAAACGTATTATATGCTAATGAAGTAGGTAATCCATTTTGTGCACCAGTAAGAAGATTTTCCTTAAAATCATCTTGGGTATATGGCGAAACCATAAACAAATGACACTTACTAGGATTACTTAACTGTTGATCGAGAACCATATTAAGCCATGCTTCTGTTTGTGGTATTATAGAAGATAATGCAAATCTTGTATTAGCAATCATTGCGGCTTTAAATGCAGCAGCCGAATTTACATTTGCTCCATCCAATACTTCACCACCACCAGCAGTAGTAAGTACTTGGGTAATCGCCTTAGAAAGTCTTGTACTATCAGCAGCAGAATCTTGATTATCAGAAAAATCTATAACACCAAGATCTTCGTCTCCAAGCACAAAACCAGTAGCAACATAGTCAGGAAGCAATTCTTTAAATACATCAAAGTATTTGATATCCAAATCTGTAGATATAGCAAATTCATCAGCTGTTCTGCCGTTAGGCAACAATTGGGCTTTTTTGTATACAAGTTTATATATAGACTGTTCATCCATAACAGACTGAATTTCTGCAAGATTTGCAAGATTAATTAAATCAAGGAATATGCCAGAAAAAGGAGGAACAACCAATTCCCAATCATCTCTGAACTTAATACATATTCCATTTTCTTTGACTTCTTGCCATTTACTTTCGCCTCTTTTATCATAGTTATCATAAAGGGTTGTATATGGCTCACCCCAAGATTCAAGTATATCCTGTCTAGTACGAAACCATGATACATCTATGGCAAACGTATAATTCCCATAGCTTGTTATGCCAGATATCTTTGCATAATCAGGATCCCATGGAATAATAATCATTCCAGTATCATCAATCCAATAAAGACCATAAAAGACATCTTCTCGGAATACTGTACTATATACTTTTTTGAAATTACGAACCAAATTCATTCGATCAAGTAATTCAAGAGTATCATTGTATGACTTTAAAGATTTCTTTTGATCAAGTCCTTTATTGAGATCCATTTTGGGTATTACTTGTCTTGCATTAAGCATTGGCATATTCGCAAAAAATTCACAAATCCTAAAATAAATGTTTGATCTATAATAAAGATAACGACTTAGATTTCTAAGATTGGCTTCGTTTCTCGAAGGATTCTGTAAATAGGTTACAACTGTTTCTTTGGAAAACGTAGTAACATTTTTGCCAGACGAATTTTTATTTACGTCACGAAGCATTTTTATTTGATCTTCGGCAAGCTCATAATTACTCAACCTGTTTTTATTCTTATCATACCATTCTCGTAATTCAGTTACCGAAGGTTGTTTCTTCTCTGAGGCACTGTTCGTACCAGTTTTAGTTCTCGGCATTTAGCGCCTCCTTTCTTTTTACAAAAAGTACTTGCTCGATTTTAAGTCTCCAGCTTGACCACTTGTATGGGTTTAACGTTTCCATACCAACCAACCTACCCGCCATGTTACGCATCATTGAGAGGCTCGACGGGTTCCGTTTTATTTCTTTAACAATTTACTTGGACGAATTTGGGAGGTGAGTTTGGTGAGGAGATCGGAAGAAGACTGTTTAGGACGTTGAATAATTGACTTTCGTCTTTCTTCTGCGAGAGCATACCCTAACATTGCTGCCGTATAAGCTCGGTCGTCATGAAGTTTATTGGCTTTCTCTGGTGTAAGTTCAAATGAATCTTTGCCAGATTCACGTTTCTTTCTTACCATATTCACGAGTTCTTCTTTTAATGCATCAATATTACTTAAGGCAATCTCGTCCTGCCAATCAAGTTTAACCATTCTGGTTTTTACAGATTGAACCTTGTTAAGTTCTTCTTGAATGGCATTTTCCAAATCTTCTCCAATTAACTTCTGCTTTTTATACTTATCCTCAATTCTTTTACGTTCAGCTTTTAAAAGCTTTTCATCAACATCAAATACAGTTAAGTATCCTTTGTGATCATAGGAAGATGTAAAACTAATTTTGTCAAGATTAAGCATTTCAATTAATGACTCATACATAATTGATTTAAATGCAGTAGGACTCATAAGATGAATCTTATTAACCGCGTTTGGAAAATCTCGAACATATTCTTCTGAAAATTCTTTATCAATTAATCCACGATGGACAACACCAGCATCATCTTCCCAATCTGGCATTAAATAGTCGGCGATATTTACGCCACCACCACCAGATCCCGCATCAATCCAAACACCAACTATATTCCCGTAATTATCTGCGCCGCCATTATATTCAAGAATTAATTTTTTTAAGTATTCAATTTGTTCAGGTGTACGCATAGGACTCTTTATCTTTTTTCCAACATCAAGAAGATTTACGCCATTAACTATTCTAGCCTTTGTTTCTTTTGTACCATCTGATGTCTCATCCTCATAGAATTCGGCAATTAGAATAAATGAATTATCTCGTTGACGTGCTGGATCATAAAAGAGTCCAAATTTTTTATCACCAGTATCATTATATAATAATGGCTTTCTGGTTTCTTCGTTACGTGTTAAAACTCCACGTCTTACAACCGCGTCAGCTCCCGCATCTGTCGTAAAAATACAATAGTACTCACGTCTAGCCTTTTCAGGATTTGTTCTCATCTCTGATTCGACAGTTGAACGAGAGAGTAGAGGAGCTATTACTTCACCATGCAAAGTGGGTTTAAATGCAATTTCGCAATCAATTTGTAAAACACAATAATCTGGATCACCCATGATTTGACGTTTTGCAAAATCCCTATATAATGAATAAAACTTCGTATCTGTTGATGAAGCTGAACTTATATAAAATAACTGGTTAGGAATATTGGTTGCAAATGTCCTCTGTCTTATTGGATCAATAGACTTTCCACTTGCATCCTTACCAGTTTTGAAACTCTTATTAACAATAGCAAATGCAGAATAGACATTCATCATTTCTTCTGAAAGGAAGCCGCTTTCATCAAAAATTACGCTCCCGCGGTTTCCTCTTTTCCGATCCACATTACTATTTAATGTTTGTGTGAACGAACCATTATATGTTGAATATTGAAATCCACCAGTACCATGACTAAATCCATCTCCATTTGCATTCGGAATAACCACTTCGTCTTTGAATAGTTTTCCAGTAGATCCAACGAATTCATCTATATTATCATTGGCGATTTTTTCAAGAGTGGTAAAGGTTTGTTCAGCCTGAGAACCAGACCCACTAGCAATATAACACCAATAATTACAAAACAAACTATCTTTACCCATAGTCATTAAATCAATAGTAGTGGATTTTCCAATACCTCGCGTAGCATTTACAAGAACATTCTTACAATTCCATGCTCGTTGTATTATTAATGTTTGCGCGTCAAGTGTTTCAATGTTATACATTAAATCTATCCACTTGATTGGATTGCATTGAAAGTACTTTTGCATATGTGCAATAGCCATTAATCCTTCTATCTTTTTATTAGACATAGGATAATTAATGGGTTTTACAAATATACCATAGTCTTTAAAAAAATCCTTGTCGTACGGTAAATCCATATCAATCGGAAGAATCAGTTTCTGATTGCTCATCAGCCTCTTCCTCCTCTTCATAACCAAATATAGAATAAATATCTTTAAGATTTTTGTATTCTATATCTGGTGCTAATTGATTATCTTCAAGATAATCTTTTAAATCGAGATTTTCCCGTAAAAGAATACGATTGATCTCTTTGTATTGATCTCTTTCTTTACGAATATTCTGAAGTTGAACACGCATCTCTGCAACCATATCAGACCATTCAGACTCATCAAGAGCAAGTTGTTTCATAATTGAAGCATCACTTATTTCTTGGACTTGTTGCATTCCACGACAAGTAGCTATATCAAAACCATTGACTTCTGAGTCACGAAGATTTAAATCTTTTATCTTCTTTATCTTACCTGTCCATGTATTTTCGCCTTTTATTGAGTTTTTACTATTTTTCAAAGATAAACAACTCTCAATAGCAAGATTTCTAATAGTGGTCATAATATCAGACTTACTTGCTTGAAGCGACTTTATAGTCGCAGAATTCTTCTGAAGTTGCGC
>Ga0310690_10009794_pt1 | contig 11994 bp, 9 predicted proteins | sample AusTroGonzalo_MG_2_FD_207661 | JGI IMG/M metagenome (GOLD analysis project Ga0310690, IMG submission 207661) | Bovine rumen microbial communities from tropical cattle in Woodstock, Queensland, Australia - Gonzalo_04 (v2) (version 2) | ecosystem: Host-associated > Mammals > Digestive system >...
GCTATGCTACGGCGGATTATTACAACGATGATTTACGTGAGTGGGCATTGGAAAGCACGATGACCTACCATTACGACCTTTCGGTGTCGGTGGAAACCACCGCTGGCATCTGGATGGTTTGGGATGACGAGCTGCCTATCCATAACAAATTGCTGGATTGGCAGTTGCGAGTGAATGACGATGTTTATACCATCACTTTCTATTATTCGGAATGCGTGGGGTTGAATGAAAAACCAGACATTTTGTTAACGGTTTATCCAAATCCTGCTAGGGAGCAAGTTACAATAGATGGTGCTGAAGCTGCTGAGGTGCAGGTTTATAATGCCCTCGGGCAGGTGGTGAAGACTATGCGAGGCACGAATGAAATATCTGTGGCGGAGTTGCCGCAGGGCGTTTATTTGTTGCGGATTGCGGATGCAGAAGGAAAAGTGCTTACGGCTAAGGTGGCGGTGAGTAAATAGGATTTTTCGTTATTTGTACTTACGTGCTAACGTACTTACGAAGTGAGACTAATAGGACATAAATCCAATAGAGCAATGAAAACAACTATGAAATTACTGCTGATGATGCTGGTAGCCACAAACATGTTGCTATGTGTGACTGCTTGCTCACAGAATGTTCAAAACCAAATGGAAAGAGAATGTGAGTCTGCCTTGAAAGAATTCAAAACCGTTTGTGATGCTGACGGTGGAGCATTATGGGGGCAGCACCTATTTGGCCCGACGATGTTTGTTGACCCTAACACAAGGTCGGTTGTGGCAAACAAACAAAACAAGGCCAATTCCTTTGTTCAAAAGGGTGATCTGTTTTGTGGTCAACTTCCAGAAGAAATCAACCTTGCCAACACTTCATTGGATTATTGCGAAGAGCACTGGACTTGCGTGATGTGGGATAAGGGAAGAGACGCGATTTCAACTACGCACTTGCTTATCCACGAGAGTTGGCATCGCATTCAGAATGAAATAGGGATTCCGCCCATCGCCTCGCAAAATCAACACCTTGATGTAATGGAAGGCGCATTACTTATGAAACTGGAGTTGATGATTTTGGAGGATTTGCTGATAGAAAATGGTATAGACCAGCATCTGCATGATGCCTTGATGGTAAGGAAATATCGTCAGACAAAGTTCCCTGATGGGAACGAGAAACAATTTGAATGTCACGAAGGATTGGCCGAGTACACCGCCTATAAGTTGCTGTCCATCGATGAAAAGCTCAAGAAAGGAATCATTGCCGCTGCCATAAAGAAAGGTTTGGATGCTGACGGCTACTGCAATTCGTTTGCTTACTTGACAGGACCAGCATACGGTTTTGTCCTTGATGACATGATGCCGAATTGGAGAGACAGCATCCGCATAGGGATGACGATGCAGGATTTGTTGATGTCACGCATTAACCTGCCAGAGAGCGTTGATGAGGAGGATGTTATCAATTTGGCTGAAACCTATCAAGCCACGGAGTTCCTTCAGAGTGAAGGGAATCGGCTTGAAGCCCAAATACTAATAGATGCAGCAATAAAAGACCGTTTTACAACTTCAAAATGGCTGATGATTCCCAATAATGGAATCAATTTCACCTTTAACCCCAACGAGCATCTTGTAAAGTACGACAGCATCGGCACGATTTATCAGACGATGCGCCTTAGTGGAGATTTCGGCACCATAGAAACGGACAACGGCGTTATGATAACGTCTGATTGGTCTTGTTTCATCCTTCCCTATTCAGAAGGTGATCAAAACGTACAGATACGCCTGGAGGCTGGTTATGACATTGAGAAGGTTGATGATAAGGTATATCAGATTAAACCGAAATGAATTAGGTACACCAAAGCCATCGAGAGCCTTGGCCGCTCTATCGGCGACAAGGGGTGGATTGAGGCTTTCTTTGGCTTTTTTTCGGTATGCGTGCTATCGTGCTCACGAAATGGGACTTATAGGACAAATAAGACAGATATGAATATGAAAACGACGAGGATTTACACGCTGATTGCAATGATGGTGATGTTGGCGTTTCCTTCATGCGCCATCATTGAAATCAACGGATTGGGAAACGATTACAAGGACTTGACTGAAAGCCAAAAGGCGTTGGTGCGTCCATTGGAGCGTTTTGATGAGGCCCAACCAGGCTTGGTTTACAAACTGACCATGCCGATGCTTAAGGAAGAGTTGGAGAAACAGCCGAAGGCTATCGTGCGGGTTTTCAATCCAGCCTGTAGGGGCAATGCCTGTAAGCCTCTTTCGACGTTTCAGCAGTATGCGCAAGAGAACGGGTATGTGCTATACCAAGTGATGATCAGTTATGCTGGGTTGGGGGATGCGGTTGCACAATCGACGGAGTTTCCGCTGTTTGTCATCGACAACGATTACTACAGGACTTCCTTGCAACCGCTTTATGTGCGTTATTTCACCAACGAATTGGTGGGACTGTCACGGAAGACGAAAGAGCGGGATGTGCCGGAAGAACTGGTAGGGCAATTCTACTTTTTTGAGGATGGGAAGCTGATGAAGGTAACGGATGAATTATAAGAATACAATACGTAGAGATAAATGTGCGTTCTATAATAATCATCATCAGAAATCATGAAAAAACATTGGATTCTTTTACTTTTTATGCTGCCAATGACGGTGGCTTTTGCCCAGCATGACCTAAAAATCGACTTGGGTTATTCGCGGATGCTACACAAAGATTGCCTTTGGGACTATTCCGACTTCCGTGTCGGAGCGGGTTATGAAATCACCGATTGGTGCGTGACGGGCGTTTTCGGTAGCTACGGAAGGCATCAAGGAAGCGTGAGATACTTTGCACCCGGTTCCTATGAAATCGTTGAATATGAGGGAACCATGACCGAGTGCGACTACCATTATGGCGTGGATGTGGAGCTGCATCCGTTGGCTGCGTTCTTTCCTGATTTTCATTGGGTGGATCCCTATTGCCGTGGTGAGTTGGGATTGAGGACAATCACAGAACGATACACGCCCCAATATGAAGGCTATTTAGCGGAACCAGTCCGCAACGACTTCCTTTACGGTGGAAGCCTGGGCTTGGCCATCAATCCCATAAAATACTTTGGGGTTTTCTATGAATACGCTTTCGATAACCACAACAAGACCGTCATCAGCAATGGGACTTCATTTGAAAGTAAAGCCAAGCCAATCCACCGATTTGGCATCAACGTCCGTGTCCCAATCGTCAAATAAAACCATGAAAAGATTCCTACTATTGTTATTGGTGGTAGCGTTATGCCTCGCCTCGTGCCGAAAGCAGGTGCCGGGTTATGAATACCCCGATTTTGACCCCGAACCAACCATGAATGCTGTGTTGATCAATGGTGAACCCATTCAGGTGTATCTCACGATGGCCCAACGTCTTGATTCTGTCCATCCTGCGGCTTGCACCGATGCCGAGGTGCTACTTTACAGGGATGGGGAGTTTGTGGAGCAACTGGCCCATCGTGGCGATGGATGCTACAAAGGCTCCGCCGTGGCAGAAGCCTTGCATGAATACAGCTGCAAGGTGGTGATTCCAGGTTATGATACGCTTTATGCCCACACCGAGGTTCCAGCGCAGCCAGTGGTGAAAAATGTCAACATCATAGAAAATGCCACCCTCGACGAGGAGGGGAATGCCTGTCCGGCCATCATGATTACCTTCAAGACCGACCCTGACAAGCGACTGTATTATCAATCGAGCATCGACGCTGCTTTTTTCTATTACTATTACTACCTCGGTATGATTTACAACTCCACTGGCACCAGAGGCTCCATGAACCACTCCATCAATACCGACGACCCCGTGTTGCTCAACGAGGGTTCCGACCTGTTGCTGTTCAGCAACGAAATCATCTCTGATACCACATACACGCTCAAGGTGAATGCCTCGTTCAACAGCCATAGCTATTCATCCTCAGGTCAAGCCGTGACGTTCGATTCCATCGTGCGGAGCGGTTATTTGGTGGTGTCGATGTCGGGCATCGCTGAGTCGTGCTACCAATACCGCAAAAGCCAGGAGGCGTTTCAGGCTCCCGATGCCTATACCAACCTTTTCCTTGGCACCATCACGCCGTTGAACCTATACAGCAACGTGGAGAATGGCCGAGGTCTGTTCACCTCCATTGCTCCCGTGACCTGCGACACTGTGTTTCTCCGTTAAAATCTGACTGTCATGAAAAGAGTATTGTTTTTGATTGCCATGGTGGCTTGCCTGGGCGTTCAGGCACAGCAGGTACACGTCACGGGTTTTGTGTCGGATGCCTCGGACGGTGAGCGTGTCATCGGAGCCAATGTGTATCTTCAAGACCGAAGCCGAGGGGTGGCCACAGACCAAAAAGGCTATTTCAACTTTGCCGTTCAACTGCCAGTCACGCTCTGTGTGTCGTTCGTCGGCTATGCCGACACCTGTTTCATCGTGAACAGCGTTCCCGAACAGCCGCTATCTATCAATTTGCGCCCCACGGCGGAAACGCTTAACACTGTCGAAGTGAGTGCCGAGCGCATTGAGCGGAAGCCTTTCAACACCGTGACGCTGACCTCCAAGAACATCGACCTGTTGCCCACTATAGGCAGCCGTCCCGACATCATCAAGGCGGCGCAACAGCTGCCTGGCATCGAGGCGGCCACCGAGGCCTCCAGCCTGATGATCGTGCGTGGCGGCAACCCAGGCGAGAACCTCTATATGCTCGACAACGTGCCGCTCATCTATGTGAACCATCTGGGCGGCTTCATGTCGGTGTTCAACTCCGACATGATCAACACGATGGACATCTATAAAGGCGGCTTCCCGGCACGTTTCGGCGGCAAGCTTTCCTCCATCGTGGACCTCACCGCCAAGAAAGGCGATCCCACTAAGCTGAAAGGCTCGCTGAGCGCTGGCTTGACGGATGTGGCCTTCGCCGTGGAAGGGCCCGGCGGGTTCAAGAACACCAGTTTCCTCGTTGCGGGACGCAAGACCTTGACCGAGGCTTTGCTCTTTGTGGCAAGCCAACTCAGCCAGGCTGGCGGCGGACAGGAGAACAGCCTCATCTATGGTTTCCACGACATCAACGCCAAATATACCTGGAACCCCGATGCCAAGAACTCGTTTGCCTTCAACCTTTACGAGGGCGACGACTACCTGCGCGTCTGGAAAAACAAAAGCGACCAATTCGGTGTGGAACGCAACAGCATCAGCAACATCTGGGGCAACCTGCTCGTTTCGGGCCAATGGAACAGCGCTCTGACCTCAAGGCTTTTCACGGCCAACACCCTTTCGTTTACGCATTACCGTCTTAAAAACAAGCTGAAGACCCACACGGTCAACATGATTGACACCACTGATTTCTTCAACAAGTCGATCTCACGAGTGGGCGACCTCTCGTTACGCTCCGATTGGAAACTGTTCGTGGGCAACGCTTGGACATTGGAATATGGCTTGCAGTCGTCGTACTTGACCTACCAGCCCAACCATTTCACCAGCAGCGTGGCTCCAGCGAGCAACTCCGACCGCTCCACGGTGTTTGACAACTCGGTTTATCTTGACAACAAGTTCAAGTTCGGCACTTGGTTTAACGGCAGCATTGGCATAAGATTTAATAGTTATATTAATAAAGATTATCATCATCTGGCATGCGAACCCAGGCTGAATTTGAACGTACGCATTGCCCAAAGCACCTTCAACGCCACAGCGATGCGTGTGACGCAGAACTCACATCTGATGATGACGCCAGGCTCCATCATGAACAACGAAATTTGGATTCCCGCCGACAGCCGTGTCAAGTCGGCTACCTCGGAACAGGTGTCGCTGGGATGGCAACGCAATTTCTATGACGGGCATTTCAACGTGGAGGTGGATGGTTACTATAAACGACTCCATGACCTGGCCACCTATCGCGAGGGAGCCAACATCCTCATCGGCGACACCGATTGGCACAGCAAGGTGGAAAGCGGCGGTGAAGGCAAGTCCTACGGCATTGAAACCATGATCAAGGCTGACTTTGGTGTGATTGACGGCTATTTAGGCTACACCTACTCGCATACCACCCGCCAGTTCGACAACATTAACTTCGGGAAGGAATATGTGTTTGAGTACGACCGCCCACATTCTGTCAACCTCAACTTGAACTGGCAGATTGACGAGGCTTGGTCGCTGAGCGCCTTATGGACGTACCAAACGGGATTGCCCTATACGCCTGTGGTGGGTGCGCAGACTGTCCCGGTGGTCAGTCCCAATGGCGAAGTGGGCTTTGAAGAAACCTTCATTTACGGCGAGCGAAACAGTGAGCGGATGCGCGACTATCACCGTCTCGACCTTTCGGCGCATTACAAGACCACTGACAAGAAGAACCGCAAGGTGGAATGGACGTTCTCGCTCTACAACGTGTATTGCCGCCGCAATCCTTACTATTACTTCTATGGTGACCATAACGGCGATCCCGTCAGCTGGGGCATGTATCCCGAGGAACCGGCTTCGCTGTGGCAACGGACTTATTTCCCGCTGATCCCGTCGGTGAGTTATAAGGTATGGTTTTAGTGGAGGGCGTTATGCGTGATAACGTGCTGGCGTGCTAACGAAGTGGGGCAATAAACTATTTCCGTTGATCGTTGAAAGTATTAGAAATTAAATTGTAAACAACCAAATAATAACCATAATGAGAGTTTGCAGATTTGTTTTGTTTTTCTTGGCTGCGATGTTTTTTGCTTCCTGCAGCCGAATCGATGAAGTTGACATCAACAGTTTCGACCAGCCGTATGGCGGGGGCTTGAACGGCACCGTCGCCGTGTTTGGCAATGTGACTACCGAGATGCGCCAGCACCGCGTCACCATTTCACCTGTCCATCAATGGGGCGACAATCAGAATGCCATGCCTGAAATCAACCGCGTCTTCGTGCTTTGCGGCAACGACACCATTCCTTATATGGAAAAGGCAGTTGACCGCAGCAGCATGGTTTTCGTTTCGGAGCAACCCTTCAAAGGAGAGGCGGGCAAGACCTACAAACTTGTCATCGAGACGCCAACGGGCGACATCACGGCCGAGGACTATCTGACACCTTTGGGCAACACGGATTACCTCCCGATCATCAAGGACCATACAAAAGTGAGGAGTTATCAGATGCAATCGGGCAAGATGGCGCATGAATTCCAGTTTGACAAACACATCTACACAGTCGGGGAACAGCCTGTTATTTGCGGCCTGACCTTCCGTCAGCCGGAGGATTTCCCCATCGATAGCATCGAAAGTGTTTCTTTCGTCCATAACGACATGTCGCTCTCGGCGCTATTCACCGCCAGACTGTTCTGGTATTCCTATCATGTCACGGAAGATCATCTCGACCAAAGCGAGACTTTCATCACTTGTTCGGTCTCGCCCGAATTCTACTCCTTCCTGTTGGATGTTTTCAACGAAGACGACTGGAGCCTGGGCCTGTTCGCCACCATCTCGGGCAACGTGCGAGGCAATGTCAAGAACGGCTATGGCTATTTCTTTGCCTCCGATGTGCGACGCCAACCCTTTACTTACCACGATATCTACAACTCCCTCACCCCCGAAAACCAATAAGCCATGAAACGTATCCTCATCACCATATTATTCTTTGCCTCTTTTGTTTGTCTTCAGGCACAGACCTATACTTTAAGCGGCCACATCACCGATGCCGCCACGGGCGAAACGCTTATCGGTGCCACATTATATGAGGCCTCCTCACAAACTGGGACCTCGGCCAATGGCTACGGCTTCTATTCGCTGCGTTTGCCCGCTGGAAAACACAAGTTGCAATGCGCCTATTTGGGCTATAACACCAAAGAAATTGAAATCCAACTCAATGCCGACCAAACCTTGGAAATCAAGTTGGAGGAAAACTTCGTGGGATTGGGCGAAGTCACCGTTGAAGCAGCATCGGTGGAGCGTCCGCAGAAGCAGAACGAGTTCCACGCCGAGATGCTGACCATAAACTCGATACGCAAACTGCCGAGTGTGTTTGGCGAGGCCGACATTCTCAAAGCGGTACAGATGCAGTCGGGTGTGAAAACCATCGGCGACGCCTCGTCGGGACTGCTCGTGCGCGGCGGCACCAACGACCAGAACCTCATCCTCATCGACGAGGCTCCCATCTACAACCCCTCGCACCTCTTCGGCATGATCTCCATCTTCAATCCCGAGGCGGTGAACCAGGTGACGCTCTACAAGAGCAACATGCCCGCGCAATACGGCGGTCGTGTCTCTGCCGTCCTCGACTGCAAGATGAAGGAAGGCAACATGAACCACCATGATTTCTCGGTGGCGTTGAGTCCCTTTGCCGCCACTTTGACCGCCAACGGCCCCATCGTCAAGGAGAAAGCTTCTTACCTGATTTCAGCGCGTAGGAGTTTCATCGACTTTTTCGTTAGCCCCAACGAAGACATGCCTCTTGTGCCGAGATTCTACGACTTAAATGCAAAGATCAATACCAAAATCGGGCATAACGACCGCATCTATCTCTCGTTTTACAGAGGTCATGATGTCATTGAGTCCATGGGCGGCATCGACCAATCGCAAGGCATGTACAATACCTGGGGCAACGCTTCCGGCACCTTGCGCTGGACGCACAACTTCGGCAGCCGCTGGTTCCTCAACACGGCCTTCATCGTCAGCGATTACAGCAACGACCTCGATTACAAATTCAAAAGGCGTAAATTCAACTGGCGCACTGGCATTTCCGACCTCAACCTGAAAGCCGCATTGAGTTATTACATCGCCCCTGATTGTGAACTCCGCATTGGCGCAGGTGCCATCCGCCATGCCTTCACTCCTGGAGAGTCCGACAGCATCGGGATGAGTCTGCCGCATTATCAGGCGATGGAGTATTCCGTCTATGCGCTAAACGATTGGAAACCCTTGTCGTGGTTGGGCTTCAACTATGGTCTGCACCTGTCGGCCTTCCAGCCCTTGAACAGCGACGAGAAACTGATGGTCTATCCCGAGCCTCGCGTGAGCATGAACGTCATGCTGAGCGAAAACACCTCACTGAAAGCCGGCTATGCGCGGAATGTGCAATACATCCAAGTCCTGCAAAACACCGCCTTGGACTATCAATCGTTGGAGACTTGGTTCCCAGCCGTCAACGGACTGAAACCCGTCATCGCCGATGTGGTGTCGGGTGGCTGTTTCCTTGATTTCGGTGAGCAGTATTCCGCCTCGGCTGAACTTTATTACAAGAAAGGCCAAAACCAAATCGACTTCATCGACCATGCACAACTCATCAGCAACCCGAATGTCATCAACCAAGTGAGGAGCGGCAATTCCAAGGCTTACGGTCTGGAGCTGAACCTTTCGAAGAACGCAGGAAAGTTCACAGGAGCCATGAGTTACACCTATTCGCGTGTGATTTACACCATCGACGGCATCAACGACGGCAATCCCTATTCGGCTTTATCAGACATCCCGCATGACTTCCGCATCAACGGCTGCTACCAATTCACGCCACGCTGGAGTGCGAGTGCGGCTTGGCAGTATTCGAGCGGACATCCCGTCACTTTGCCTGTGGGCTTCTACGAGTATATGGGGCAGACCGTCCCGGTTTACACCGAGCGCAACGCGAGCCGCACGCCTGCCTATCATCGCCTCGACCTTTCGTGCGCCTATCATTCGCCAAAGTACAGGAATGGCTTCAACTGGAGCGCGAGTGTCGGAGTGTTCAACGCCTACAACCGCCTGAATCCGTTGGGGTATCAATTTGAAACCGATATTGAATCAGGCGAGATGCGGGCATACGCTTACTCGATGTTTGGAATTTTGCCGAATGTTTCGCTTAGGGCGGGATGGTGACCCCCCGCCTTCTTGACGGCAACGAGGTTTTCAACATTGGTGATCGAATCATCTCGGTCAATGGCGAAACAATCAACGAGGACAACATCTGCTATTATTACGGTCTTTTGAAAACGCAGAACGATTGGTCGGAATTTGAAATTATAGTGGAAAATCACAGACAAGGCACCATATACAACGGAATGTAGAGATAGTCGCCGTCCTTTTCAAGATCACCAGTATGAACAATGTAGGCCTGGGCAAGATGAGAGGCGTATTTCTTAAGGCATTTTTCCAGTGAGGTGGTGGTGAAGCCCGTGGAGGATTTCACCTCGATGGGCGAAATGTTATGACGGCTGGTGACGGCTTTCTTCGAGATGAGGAAATCGATTTCCATTCTGTCATCCTTGTTCTCACGGGAAGCGTTGGAGTAAAAGAACAACTTGCAGCCGATCGCGGTGAGCATCTGTCCCACAATGTTTTCCATTAACATGCCTGAATTGATTTCCAGTTTGTCTTTCAATATCTTTTGGTAGAGCTGTTCCGAGACAATCCCTCGCTCATCGAAAGCATGGCTGATCATCAGACCGGTATCGTTCATATAGCATTTCAATGAGTTGTCGCTTTGCTTCAGTCCCAAACCGATGCTGGGCTCTGTGGTGTTGAAAGCGAGGTTCACCATCTTGGCATCGCGGAGCCAGAAGAAAGAGCTGTCGTAATCGCGAAAACGGGCGTCTTTGTTGAGGTCGGAAAGCTGGAATTTGTGCTCATGCCGTTGAAGTTGCCCCGGGATGGCCTCGTAAATGGCTTTCGCCTTGGTGGCATGAACACCGGCATATTGGTCGATGCAGTTGTTGTAAAGATTCAATATCTGCCGTTTCACACGGTCAACATCCTCAAACAATTTGGTGTCCAGATACTCCAGAATGGCCTGCGGCATTCCTCCGATAATCATATACAGACGGAAATAGTCCATCAACTTGCGGTGCATGGATTGGCCGACAGGTTCCTGAGAGGCGAATTTCATACGGACAAAGTCCATAAGCGTCTCCTCGCCAAAAGCCCATAGGAACTCTTCGAAATCCATCGGATGCATAACCATCTTTTCTTCCTCGGACGGGACAAGATAGTCTTCCTTCTTTTCGTTTTTCTTCAGCTTTTTCTTCGTGCTCATTTGCATGCCGAGCAAGGAACCAGTCTCCAGATAGTCGAATCGGCCATCTTCCACCAGATACTTGATAGCGGCACGGGCGGCAGGACAGAACTCAATTTCGTCGAAAACGATGATGGACTCCCTTGTATAAAGCCGTGTTGAGTAATAAGTGCTCAGGTAGGTGAAAAGCATGTCAAGATTGTCCTTGTAATTTTTGAACAGATCCTTGATGTCGTCACCGACCTTGAAGAAGTCGATGAGGATATAGCTTTTGTATTCCCTTTGGGCAAATTCCCGCACAATATGGCTTTTACCCACACGGCGGGCGCCCTCAATCATCATGGCAGACTTGCCCTTGCGCTTGTTTTTCCATAGGAGCAATTGGTCGTAGATTTTTCTTTTCATCACGAAATCAAACTTTGAGTTTTTGAATAATTACACGAAATCAAGGTTGTTAGATGGGTGTTTTTTACACGAAATCAAGGGCAAAAATAGATTTTTGTTCCATATTGCGCAACTATTTTTCAAAAAATAACATCGCAAGGGTTGTTGTGGGTTGAAACAGAGTCCTGCAATCATTGATGTTTCGAGCCTTCCAAAGCAGGTTTTATAGTGGAAAAACTTTTTGTAATCTGTTGGTTTTCAAAGCCCAAGGGTATGAGGTTTTACAATGTGCCTTTGATGGCTGCAGACAAGACGACAAAGATTCGAACCACCTACATTCCTGTCACCATCAAGCACAACATGTATATCTGTGAGTTGTTCGGCAATGCCATGCTGTTGGAGCCAAACCATTGGTGCGACAAAGAAGCCGCTATCAACAGATATAATATCCTGGGATTCAAAGGAATCAGTATCGGGTGTTATTCCGTCGACTTTACAAAAAACCAGATTTATGCGATGAGTCGTTCCCAAATAGACTCGACACAATACCTCCCCGTGAAGTGCAAGTTCGAAAGCGATGTGCTGTTTATTTATCCAACCATCAACGGCGTTGAGTACGAATGCATCTTCGACACGGGCAACGGACAAGGAATCCTCATCCAGGACGCTCAAAGGGTTGAAAACCATACTGAAAAGGATTTGC
>Ga0310690_10009795_pt1 | contig 11994 bp, 7 predicted proteins | sample AusTroGonzalo_MG_2_FD_207661 | JGI IMG/M metagenome (GOLD analysis project Ga0310690, IMG submission 207661) | Bovine rumen microbial communities from tropical cattle in Woodstock, Queensland, Australia - Gonzalo_04 (v2) (version 2) | ecosystem: Host-associated > Mammals > Digestive system >...
GTTTGTTTGTTGGTGGCGCAATTTCACTTGCGATAGCATCACTGATGTCGGGAATTCCGGTGCAGCCGAAAATTGCTATGACAGGCGAAGTCTCGCTCAAAGGAAAAATCACGAAAATAGGCGGCCTCAAAGCCAAAGTCATGGCGGCAAAACAGGCCGGAATCACAAAACTTTTCATCCCGGAAGAAAACAAAGGCGACTACAGTGAAATCCCCGATGAAATCAAGGAAGGAATCGAAGTGAAATTCGTGAAAGAGTGCCGCGAAATTCTGAATGAAGTTCTTCCTGAACTTAAAATCAGCTGAACAATTCTGAAAAACAGGCGGGGATCCTGCCGTATTTCAAAAAAACTTTTTCAAGAAAATCTTTCGTTTTTGCCTCATTTTTAAGGTCTTCTTCGGTCAAAACCGGAACATTCGGGAAAAGTTTCATGACTTGAACTGCAAAAAAGCCGCTTGCATCGCTGGATATGAGTTCATCGCTTTTTCCTCGGTAGAGTTTTGTGTTTCTGACTCCGCAGCTGGGGCTTTTCGCCTTTAAAAAGAATCCGTCAATATCTTTTAATGTTTTCAGGTAGTTGACTGAAGTTTCAATCATCTTTTCAGTGAAAAACTTTCCTGTTTCGGGCTGAAAAAGGAGGTTTTTTCCGTCAATTCTGACAATTCTTATTTTTTCGCGCGGACATCCAAGACCGATCGCTATTTCAGGGCACCAGTGGATGATTTCGGCCTCTTGTTTGAGCTTTTCGGCAAACTCGCAGAAAAAATCCTTTCCGTCGTATCTGCATTTGTCAAAACCGAAGCATCTGCTCATATAAATTTTTGGTTTTCTGCTCATTTTTTCCTGTAATTTCAAATTTTTCTGAAGAGTGCGGCCCTGTTAATGCCGGAATAGTCTTCAATGATTTCCTTCAGTTCGGTTCCGTCGTAATTTTTGTTTATGAAATTTGAGCCTTCAAAACCGAGTTCCGTGATGAAATATCCGCCTGTTTTAAGGAATTTGTGAACATCATTCAGGATTTTTTCCGTGATTTCGAATCCTGTTTTTCCGCCGAAAAATGCGTTCTCAGGCTCGAATTCAAGTTCTTTTACGACAAATTTTTTCATGTCGTCTTCCGAAAGATAGGGCGGATTTGCCGTGATAAGGTCGAATTTGCCTGAAATAGTGCTGAAAATGTCGCTCTGAACGAAAGAAATGTCGGTCGAACCAGGGAAAAGGCGGATTGCGTTGATTTCTGCAACTTTCAGAGCGTCTGCCGAAATGTCGGAAAGGGTGAGTCTGCAGCTGCCTGCCCGTTTTATGCTGAGCCCGATGCAGCCGCTTCCGCAGCAGATGTCGAGAACGTCAGCTTTTTCAGTATTTTTCAGCAGAGCTGCCGCTTTTTCGACTATAAATTCACTCTCAGGCCGCGGGATCAGAACGCGGCTGTCTACAAAAAAAGTGTCTTCAAAAAACTCTTTTTCATTCGTTATATAGGCGACCGGTTCGAAATTCATCCTTCTTTCCAGAAACGAGGCGAAAAGTTCTGCCGCTTTGTTGCCGGCTTCTTCATTGTATTTTGTGAAAAGTCCGAAGCGGTTCGTGCCGAGCGCTTTTGCAAGGAGAATTTCAGCATCGAGTCTCGGAGTTTCCGAGATTCCATTCAGTTTTTTTTCAGCTTCGTCAATAAGTGATCCGATTTTTGATTTTACTGAGCTCATTTTTGCAACTGTTGATTTTTGTTGGCTATTTTTATGATTGCATCGTATATGAACCACGCGACGTCGGCAGTGAAAAGGGGATTTTCGATGCAGGCTCTGTCTTCGGGGGAAGTGATGTATGCGATTTCAAGCAGAAGTCCCGGCACTGTGGTGTCTTCAAACAGCCCGAAGTTGTATTTCTGCGAAAACATATTGAGGGGCAGTTTCCAGGTCGTGTGAAGGTTTGCCTTGAAATAAAGGTCTCTGAAGATCGAGCCGAAATAGAAAGAGCGGTTCACTTTGTCGTAGAAAAGAGCTGTTGAAGCGGTATCGCTGCTCACGAAATCGGCGGGGTAGTATATTTCGAAACCGCGGTTTGTCGTGAGGACTTTCTGGCTGTTGAAGTGAAGCGAAATGAAAAGATCGGGCTGAAGCCGCTCGATAAATTCGACTCTCTCTTTTATCGTCATCGAGGAGTCGTCCGTTCTTGTGAAAATGATTTCGACTCCCTGAGCGGGATGTTTTTTGAAAAATACTCTGATTTTGGATGCGAGCGCCAGAGTAAGTTCTTTTTCGGAAATATTGCCTGAAACCGCGCCGGTATTGGTTCCGCCGTGTCCCGGATCAATTATGACTTTGAATTTTTTTTCGGCAGAAAGCGGAAAAAGCGAGAGTAAAATCAAAATGAAAAGGAATTTTTTTAATGTGCCGGAAGACATTATTTTTTTCGCTTGAAAGAAGCGGAGAAAGTTTCAAAATCTTCGACCGAAGCGAATTCCAGAGTGACTGAAATGCCGCGTTTTTTAGGCTTGAGCACGACCTTTGCCTTTGTTCCCGAAGCGATTTCGGCAGCTTTTTTCTGCCAGATTTCGGATATTTCGGCTTTTTTTGCTTTTTTCGGAGCGTTCTTCTTTGAGGCTTCCTTTTCAACCTGGCGCGCTGTAAGTTTTTCGTTCAATATTCTCTCAAGAAGAAGTTCCTGCTCATCGTGTTTGAGGGCAGCGAGCGGACGTACCTGACCGGTCGAAAGTTCTCCGCAGCGCACTAAATCCTTAACTTTTTCGCAGAGATTCAGAAGCCTTATGCAGTTGCTTACTTCACTGCGGCTTTTGCCGACTTTTTTGCTGAGTTCATCCTGCGTGTAGTTGAAGCGTTTTATAAGTTCACCGTAGGCTTCGGCAACTTCGATCGGGTTGAGGTCTTCGCGCTGAAGATTTTCGATGAGTGAAACCTGATAGTCCTCTTCCCCCTTGAACATGACTACCGGAACTTGTGTAAGCCCTGCAAGCTGTGCTGCGCGAAAACGCCTTTCGCCTGCCACTATGCGGTAGATTGTGCCTTCTTTCTTTACGACTATCGGCTGGATTATACCGTACTGCTTTATCGATTCTGCAAGTTCCTGAAGCCTTTTTTCGTCGAAACGTTTTCTCGGCTGCTCCTCATTCGGTTGTATCTTTTCGATAGGAAGAGTTGTCGGATCGTCATGCGGCAGCAATGAGTCCAAACCTCTGCCGCCAAGAGTTTTTCCGTTTATTTTTCTTTCAAGCATTGATTCCTCCATGAAATTCAAGCTGAGCGATTTTATTTAAGGAGCTTTTTCTGTCAAGTCGGTGTTGTTTTTATATATTCAGTTTCAGGCCTATCCACGGCGTAATTCCGGCCGTGCCGTATTCGACGGAGTAGGCGTAGTCGTCGTTGTCAAGCATATTCTCGATTTTTGCGAAAATAGTCACATAGCTGTTGATTTTGTATGAAATCGCGAAATTGAGGATCAGAAAGTCGTCGACGGTTACGATGTATGGCGTTTTAGGATAGTTGTAAACTTCATCCTTCCTCGTTCCGACATAGTCGAGTTCTAGAGAAATGTTCAATTTTTTCTCATAGTTATAGTTCAGGATCGCGTTGAAAGAATGCTGGGGCCTTCTCAAAGTCGGAGTTTTCGCTTTATATTTTTTTCCCTGATATTCGACAACTTTGTATTCCTGCATTTTGAAGATCCAGGTGTAGGAACTTCTGAGGCTTAAGCCCCAGAAAGGTTTCGTGTGGAGCGAAACTTCGAGCCCGTGGTTTTCGATCCTGTGTCTGTTTGAATATATTCCGCTTTTGTCGAGGTCAATGTGGTTGTGCTTCTGCTCGTAGAAGTATCCCGCCTCGATAAGTATTTTCCTGTCGACGAGATACTGCTGTATCGCTCCGTCGAATCCGTATGCCGTTTCAGGTTTGAGTTCCTGATAAAGGTTGGCGTAACGGCTGAAACGCTGGAAAAGAGTAGGGGTTTTGGCTCCGCGGGCGAACCTTGCCTTGAATCCGAGCTCTATCGGCGTTTCGTATGAAGCTCCGACTGAAAAAGTTGGTTCTATGTTCTTCTTTGTCTCGCTCGGAAGCGCCTCGTCGGTGTTTTTGTCAAGAAGCGAAAGCTGATAGTAGTTGGTCTGAAGACGTCCGCCGATATTAAGTTCGAGTTTGTCTGCGGGCTTGAAAATATTGAAAAGGTAGGCATCGAAATTTATGTCGGGATTTGGAACGAAATCCATGTTGAAATAGCGTCCCGCCGAGTAGTCTTCATAGTCAGCCGTTCCCCATTCCGTGCCGAAATCAAGCCCGGTTACAAGCTCGTACCAGTCAACAGGCACGACACTGTTTTTCCAGTTGAGAGCGAAGGTGAGCGAGCTGTAGCGGCTTTTCAAATCGCCGGCCATTTTGCCTTTGTCAGCCGGATCGTTGTCTCTGAGCGAGCTTAAAAGAAGCGAAACATCGAATTTTAAGTTCCAGATTTTATTGAATAAATTTGATTCTGTTCCTGTTCTGAAAAGGAGAGATTCGTTTCTTAGGAATCTGTTGGGATCGTCCATTCCGAGCCCCGGACCGTCATCGATATTCGCCTTGCCGATATTTCCGTGGAGTATCACTTCCCACGTGTTGTTGCTGTTGATGTCGACTCCGCCGCGGAAATAGACGGAACCTTTTATTACAGAATCGTTTTCAGGAGTTTTAGTGTAGAGATTTTCTTTCACATCCTCGTATGAATCGGCCATCGAGATGCCTTTCGTGTAGAAAAAAGATCCGCCTCCGGAATAGTAAAAACGGTTTTTAGAACCGCTCAGGTTTGCGCTGGCATTGGCTGTGTCGGGAATGTAGCGGCTGCTGCTCATATCGAGGACAGCAGTAGACGCCGATGCCGTGAATTTCGGTTTTCCCTTTCCCTTTTTGGTTCTGATGTCTAAAACTCCGGCAAGTGCGCCGCTGCCGTAAAGAACTGGCTGAGGGCCTTTCAGAAGCTCGATTTTCGCGATGTTTTCAGGGCTCATCGAAAGGTCTGCCGCTCCGTTGGGACTGAGGGGATTGCGCATTTCGACGCCGTCGATCAGCACTAAGACATCGGCGCTTCTGAAACCGCGGACGAACAGAAACTGCGACTGACCGGTTCTGCCGTCGCCGTTGACGTAAACGCCCGGCATCTCCTTCACGGCGTCTCCGGTCGTTATCGACTGCTTTTCGGAAATTTCCTTCGCGTTCACAGAATTCTGCGCCGCAGTGCCTTCGCTTGAGTTTGTTTTCTTCCGCGAACCTTTGACTACGATTTTGTTGTCGTCCGATTTTGCTGCTTTTTTTAATGTTTCCGGTTCACCGGGCGTGCTATTTTGAGACGTTTCATTTTGAGACGTTTCAGGAAACGTCTCTACGGGTTCAGCGGCAAAAAGGGAGGTCGTTGAAATCAGGAAAACGGATAAAATCAGGCGGAAAAACGGCAGATTTTTCATTTTTTCAGGTTATTTGTTGATTTCGATTCTTCCTGAACCGAACGGGTTTTCGTAGTCGAGAAGGTAGTTCTTGTAGGATTTGAGGGGGCTGTTTCCGGTCGAAATGTGAGGATATTTGTCTTTCCCTTTTTTGAATGATTTGAAGTAGTCTGCAAGGATGATGTAGTCCTCTCCGACAAAGTCGAGAACCGGAACGATTCCTTTGAACATTGCCATTCCGTCGCCCAGATTCTTGAGAATGTAGTTGGCTCCGGCCAGACGGTAGTGCTTTTCCTGATCCAGCGGTTCATATTCTGCGGTTTCGCGGTTGTAGACCTGAACATTCTGAACTTTGTATTTTCCTGTCGGTGCACCGAGCCAGATCCCGTTTCCGTCAATCTGGACCGTTGATTCAACTGTTGAATCGATTTCGTATCTTATACCGGCAACGTGGAGAAATCCGCCCGATTCAGCCGGAACATGCTTCGATTCGTCGTAGATTCCTGCAAACATGGCTCCTTTTTCGAGTGCGTCAAGGATCTGCTGGCCGGTCGCTTCGACGACGCAGAGCTGGTTGCCGAAAGGATGCACTGTTTTCGCAGAAAAGTACGAAACATCGCCGGGATTTATGCCGTTTCGGATGCCTCCGCCGTTTGAAAATGCGATATCGCAGTTAAGTTTCAGCTTTTCGTTGAAATAGTAGTAGATCGAATCGGCTGTGAGGTCTCCGAGATTGGTTTCCTGGCAGCGGACTATTCTCTGTGCCGGATTTTTCGGGTCCATGACGAACATTTTTGTGTCGAGAACTGCGATTTTTTCACCTAATTTCTCATCGATCGTTTTTATCCAGCCGTTTTCGATTTCGACCAGCCTGTTGTCAAGACGTTCGTATTCGTGCAGGATTTCGGTAGTGATTTCACCGTTTTTTGTGATGTTCATTATGCCGACGCCTTTAAAATATGCTCCGGTCTGCGTGAGAAGCACCTCTTTTTCTCCGGCATCCTTGACATATTCGTGCTCGATCAGCGTGTGTGAGTGACCGTCAATGAAAGCGTCGAGGCCGTGCGTATGCCGGATCACGTCACGGCTTGTGTATGGAACAGATGAAACATCGACTCCGAGATGACCGAGCGCGATGACGTAATCTGCCTGCGGTTTTGCTTCGTCTATTGCTTTCTGAACCGCATTGTAAAGCTCGCTTCCGTCTTCTCCGGAGTAAAAGTTGTAAAGAAGGTTGTCGTTTCTGTCCATGAAAAATGTCGGAGTCGATTTAGTGATGCTTTCAGGTGTCGAGATGCCGATGAAAGCGATTTTGACCCCTCCTTTTTCTATAATTTTGTACGGCTCGAGAACAAGCTTTCCGTCTTCTGTTTTGTAGAAACTGCATGAAACATAAGGAAAAGCGGCCTTTTTTATCAGCTCGAAAATCCTTGAGATACCGTAGTCAAATTCGTGGTTGCCGAGAGTCGCAAGCATATAGCCGGTCTCGTTCATCATCTGAATTATTGTTGCTCCTTTATCCATATCGCCGTAAGCGGTTCCCTGGATGTGGTCGCCGGCATCAACGAGAATAACTTCTTTGCCCTGTGCCGCAATGTCTTCCTTCAGTGCCGAAAGTGCAGCATAAGAAAGGCTTTTAGCTTTTTTGGCATCATTCGGATTTCGGTTTTTGATGTAAGTGTGAATGTCGTTCGTGTAAATTACAGCGATATCCTTTTCCGGGATCTTTTTTTTCTCCTCGCCTCTGCTTAAGATTAACGCTACGGCAATTACAGCGATAATAAGAATCGGAAAGAGAATTTTTTTAAGTTTCTGGAACATAGAAATCTACTCCGTCAGAGTGTTATTCTTCGACTTTAGCTTTGAGAGAGTGCCAGATCATGTAGCCGCAGAGAAGAAGGAACATTGCTATTCCAAGCCACTGTGCGCCGTTGGATTCAGCCCAGTCTTTCATGGCAGGGACCATTTCAAAGAAGTCAAAGCCTGCAAATTTGATTATTGCTGCCGCGACTCCCATCAGTGCGCCGCCCGCAATGAAGCCGGAAGCGATGAGGGTTCCCTGTTCCTGACGTGCGTTGTTGAGTTTTTCATCTTTTGAACGTGTGATTACGATTTCATTGATGATTCCTCCGATGAGTATCGGAACGTTGAGGTCGAGCGGAATGAACATGCCGAGTGCGAAAGCGAGTGCCGGAACACCGATTGAAGTGAGGATTAGTGCAAGTGCGGCACCTGCGCCGTAAAGCATCCACGGAGCTTCGCCGCCGGTCATAAGAGGTTCGATTACAGCCGCCATTGCGTTAGCCTGCGGAGCGACGAGAGCATTTTCGCCGGTGAATCCGTAGGTTTTGTTGAGAACCATGATTACGCCGCCGACAGTAGCAGCCGAAACGAGAACGCCGAGGAACTTCCATGTTTCCTGTTTGTAAGGCGATGTGCCGAGCCAGTAGCCGATCTTGAGGTCAGTGATGAAACCGCCGGCAGTTGAAAGAGCCGTGCAGACAACGCCGCCGATGACAAGCGCTGCAACCATTCCGGCAGGTCCTTTAAGGCCGACATAAACCATGATAAATGAAGCAATTATAAGAGTCATGAGTGTCATGCCCGAAACAGGGTTCGAACCGACGATTGCGATTGCATTTGCCGCGACTGTCGTGAAAAGGAATGCGATGATCATAACTATCGCAAGTCCGACGATTGTATGTTTGATGTCGTGAACAACGCCGAACTGGAAGAATACGAAAACAAGAATTGTGAGAATCAGAACGCCGGCAGCGATGATTTTCATTGAAATATCCTTCTGCGTTCTCAGAACTTCAGCTTTTTTGTCGCCGCCTTTGCCGCCGAGCTCCCTGACAGCAAGTCCGAAAGCCTGGAGAATGATCCCTTTTGAACGCCAGATTCCGATCATTCCGGCCATTGCGATGCCGCCGATACCGATAGGACGGACATAGTTGGCGAAAATCTGTTCAGGTGACATTTGTGAGATTGTCAGAGAGATGTTTGCCCCGACCGGTTGAGTCATACCGTTTGCAAAGTAGGCGATTATCGGGATTATTACGAACCAGCCGATGAAAGAGCCTGCGCAGATTATAGCCGCGTATTTAAGACCGACTATATACCCGAGACCCATTACAGCGGCGCCGGTATTGGTTTTGAACACAAGTTTGTAGTCTTTTGCCAAAGTTTCTCCTAAGCCGATTATTCTGGTTGAAACGGTTTCCGACCATGCACCGAAAGTCGCAATTATGAAGTCGTAAAGACCGCCGATAAGGCCTGCAATGAGAAGAACTTTCGCCTGGTTGCCGCCTTTTTCGCCGCTGACAAGAACCTGAGTCGTAGCGGTCGCTTCAGGGAAGGGGTATTTTCCGTGCATGTCGGCGACAAAATATTTGCGGAACGGAATCAGGAAAAGAATTCCCAGAAATCCGCCGAGAAGCGATGAAAAGAAAATCTGGATGAAATCAACCTGAATCGCCTCTTCTCCGTATTTTGCCTGGAGAATGTAAAGTGCCGGAAGGGTGAAGATCGCACCTGCGACGATAACGCCCGAGCATGCGCCGATCGACTGGATTATTACGTTCTCGCCGAGAGCGTTTTTCCTCTTGAAAAGCGTGGAAAGAGCTATCGCGATGATTGCGATCGGAATTGCAGCCTCGAAAACCTGACCGATTTTAAGCCCGAGGTAAGCAGCGGCAGCCGAGAAAACGCCGGCCATTACAAGACCCCATACAACCGACCACGGTGTGATTTCGGGATAAACTTTCTTCGGGGACATCAGCGGCTCGAAAACCTCGCCTTCCTTGAGTTCCCTGAACGCATTCTCCGGAATTCCTTTGATTTGTTCATGATTTTCTGACATTTATTCCTCCAAAATAAAAAAAACCTCTGGAATTTAGGGAAAAAGAGACTTTTAGTCAATATTTTGTTTTTTTGAAAACCGGAAAACGCTTCAGAGGATTCTTCAATTGGAATTGCTTCAACTGCCGCCGGTATTATCGGATTGCTTTCTGCAGAGATAATTAATGTGACGCTATTCTGTTTTTTAAAGTGCCAGAACTGAACAACCGCCGCCGTTTTTCTTCTTTTCACTCTCAGGTACGGTATCGTCGTCTGAAACTGGTTCTTCTGAGCTGTCATAGTTTTCAACGGCATCTTCATCAGATACAACAGATTCACTGTCAGAATTTTCAGTGTCATCAGATACTTCTCCGCTGTCCGGTGTTTCCTCATTATCTGAAGCATCTTCTGTATCCGATATTTCTTCGTTGTCAGGAATTTCATCAATATTTGCAGTTTCATCAGCATCTTCCGGTTCTTCTTTGTCAGATTCTTCGTCAGTCCACTCGTCGTCTGCTGCGCATTTGCCGTCTTCGCCGCAGATATAACCTTCCGTACAGTCCGAATTGTCCGAGCAACGAGGAAGACAAATACCGAGAATTTCATCGCTGCAGTAATATCCTGATCTTTCGCAAGGATGAGAACTGTTGCACTCAAGCGCGCAGAATTTAATGTTATCTTCCAAATCCCAACTTTTTGTACCGTCAGGACATGGCACATAATTTGTCGATCTTATGAAACAGTAACCTTCTTTAAAAACAAAAGGACCAAACTTCTTGACACATCTGACATAGTTGGTTGTCAAAGAATCTGTCGTGCAGTCGGATGCTGTTTCACATGGTTTTCCGGCAGTAAGTTCTTCCGCGCAACCTTCATCGACATAGCCGTCGCAGTCGTCATCAAGATGGTTGCCGCATTCTTCCGCCCTGACTTCCGCACACATCGGCTCTCCGACGGCAAGGCGCACCGCTTTTTCAAGATTTACCCTGCCGTAGCCGTATTTCACGCTGAAACCGTTTTCGTCCCAGAAACCTGTTTCGGGATTGATTTTGTCTGCACTTTGCTTGAGGATATCAACCGCCTCCTCAAGTGTAAGTCCGGGATTCACACTGAAAAGTACCCCGAACAAACCGGAAACAATCGGCGCGGCAGCAGAAGTTCCTGAAAAATTAAGTGTGTAGTCTTGCCCGTCTGACGGGTATGTGCCGTAACCGCGAAGTGTAGTTGTTGCGATACCGACTTTCATATTCTGTGATTTCGAAGGAGCAGCAACGGTAGAGACATAACCGAAATTCGAGTATTCAACTCTCGTGTCCCAGGCAGAAGAAGCATTTACCGCGATAACTCTGTCTGTGACTTCGGCGCCGTTTCTTTCAAATGTGAAATCATACTCGAAATACCGTTTGTAAGAGGCATTGACACTGTTGTTACCGGATGAATGGACGACAACACCGCCTTTTCCTCCTCTTCCGTTCTGCATAAAATTCCTGACTGCTTCGACTGCACCAGGAGTAACTTCAGCAATACCGTCTGAATACTTCGGGCCGAAACTGCAGTTTATCGTGGCAATATCAGGATCTGCGACATATTTTTCGTAAACTGTAATCATGTCTGAATCAGACCACACAGGATCCTCAGGTCCGCCGCTAAGCCATCTTACAGGATAAATTCTACACCACGGACATACTCCGGTTATTCCGATTTCGTTACTGACACCTGCACTGACACCTGCACAGTTTGTTCCGTGTCTTGCATATTCCGGAGTTTCGGTCACAGCAGCAGGATCAGGATAACCGCCGTCAGTCTTGTTCAGAGCATCGTATCCTGTTTCAACGTTTGTCAGATCTTCATGGTCTGTAATGACACCCGTATCCATTATTGCGATTTTAGTGTTCGGATTTACTTTTATTCCGTTTGAATTCAGGAACTCGAGCGCCTGAATGAACTTTATGTCGGCGTTCTTCAGGGTTTTTACCATTACCCCCTGATAATTCAGAACTTCTCCGTTGTTTTGAAGATGCCACTGCACATCAAAGTAAGGATCTTCCGGCCAGCTTTCAGGAACGAAATCAAGATATTCCTTATCATCGTTTCCAGGCTCGTTTTCCTGTTCAGAATAAAATCGAGTCTCACTAACAAGATCAGGAAACGCGTAACCGTCGCCGTTCTTTACGATTTTCTCGGATATTTCAACGCTGTCAGCCTGCACCGAAAAAGCATAGAGCGGATAAGTCGGGAAAATTTCGTTTAGTTTCATACCGTATTTTTTTTCCATATAGTTGACAGGTTTTTCACCGCGCCAGAAAACTCTCCTTTCAGCAATTACAGGTGAATTGCCGAGAAAATAGATGGGAAGACCGCTGCTGTTTCCTTTCATGAAAGAATATGCGACATGCCCGGTATTCATGCGGTAAAACACATTTTTCAGACCGGCAGCCTGCGAAGCAGAAGTTTTGACAGCACTGAACTCGTCAGCTTTTTTGACAGAAACACTTGTTCCGTTGCTGTAAAAAAGCTCCGCGCCGTTTAGTGCAAATGCGGATAAAAACACAAAAACAAAAAATATCTTTTTCATTATTTCCCCTTTAGAACGATCATTTTTAAATATAAGGAAGGCCGGAGAAACCGCAACACACAAACGATCCGCTACCGCTGCTTCCTCTCGGACCTGACGGGGTTTGCGGGGCTTGTTGTACGGCACCCGGCCACAATGGCGGAGAGGGTGGGATTCGAAC
>Ga0310690_10009798_pt1 | contig 11992 bp, 8 predicted proteins | sample AusTroGonzalo_MG_2_FD_207661 | JGI IMG/M metagenome (GOLD analysis project Ga0310690, IMG submission 207661) | Bovine rumen microbial communities from tropical cattle in Woodstock, Queensland, Australia - Gonzalo_04 (v2) (version 2) | ecosystem: Host-associated > Mammals > Digestive system >...
CCCCGGGCGTGACCATACATACTCCGTTTCGCTGCTTTTTTTCTTCGCCGACAGATAGATACGGTCGCCTTCCTGCAGTTCCCGTCCGAGGGCGTCATTGTCCACGCGCAAGTCCCGCTCGCGTACATTGAGACGGAACGCCACGTTCGCGTAGGTGTCCTCCTTATGCGCCAACACATACACCACGCCGTTCTGCTTGTGTTTGGGGTGCATCAGCATGAAACTGTCGCGTTCCTCGCGTGCCGACAGCGGCGCTACGTAAGGCGGTTCGGGGTCGTTATGAATGACCATTATCGGCTCCGTCTTATGCACCACTTCCGCTTTTAGCGGACGTTTCTGCGTCTGTCCTTGGTTTGCAGCACTCTGCTCTTGGCGTTCGGCTTTCGGCTCGTGCGTCTTGCCTCTCGACTTCCGGCCGGTTACTTTCAGCGTATCCAGACGATAGTCCTCAATGAGTTTTATCAACTTCTGAGGGTACAGCTTGTCGGTCGCATACCCGCATTCTTTGAGGCGGTACGCCCAACCCTCGTAGTCCTCCACGGCTATCTCGAAGCAGGTGGAGTACCGCGGACGCTGGAGGAAGAGCGAATGGTCTTTGAACGATTCCGCCGCGTCGTAGTACTGACGGAAACACTCACCTTTGCGCTCGTCGTCGTAATAATAGACACCGCCGAACCAGTCGCTCGTGCACTTGATGCCGAAATGGTTCTTCGCTTTCTTGGCCAACTCACTCTGTCCGGCAGCGGATTCCAACAGGGCCTGTGCCATCGTGATAGAAGCAGGGATACCGTAGTCTGCCTGTTGCTGGATAGCGGTCTCTTTCCATTGTTCGATGTATGCCAGATAGACGGCACTCTTACTCTGCGCCGCGAGGCTCATTGCGAACCCCAACGCGGCAAAAAGGATTATTTTTCTCATATTCACAAACTTTGCGCTGCAAAGTTACTGCTTTTTTCTGATATATGCAAGAAAAATGCGCAAAAGTTTGCATATGTGCAATTTTTGTTGTACCTTTGCGTGAAAAAATTTCGTTGAGAGTGTAACCTTTGGGTATTTTTTGTATCGTATAGACAGTAATGGCCATTCGCCCGACGGACATAGAACTGATACGCGAGGTGTTGCAAGACAGCAACGCACGAGCGTTCGAGACGCTGATGAAGCGGTACACGTCGCAGGTCTATGGCGCAGCTATCCGTTTGATGAAAGATGAAGAAAACGCCCAAGAAGTGACGCAACTGGCTTTCATTCAGGCCTATAAGCAGTTGGACAGTTGGCGCGGAGAGAACTTCGGAGCATGGGTGACCATCATCGCCAACCACATCGCCCTTCGTCTGCTGGAGAAAGAGAAACGACGGCAAACGGAACCCTTGGACGAGAACACCGACGCACAGGACGAGACATACGATGAGCAGAAAGAGCAACGCCTGCAATCTCTTGAAGCCGCTGTCGCTCAACTCCCCGAAGCCGACCGACAAATCATCCGGTGGCATTATTACGAGGACATCCCTCTGCAAATCATCGCCCAACGCGTCGGGCAAACGGAAAACAACATCAAGGTACGCATGTACCGCATACGCGAACGATTAAAAAAAGTGCTTACGAGCACACCGACAAACTTATGACCGACCAAGAATTAGACAGTTTATTCACCGAGAGCGCCAAACGGCAGCAATCGGTTGAGCAGATTAACGCATCCGTTATGCGTTCCGTACGCCGTGACTTGCACCTTCAACTCGTGCGTAAATGGGCACGTCTGATAGGCGGCTGTTTCGGAGTACCGTTGGCGCTGGTGCTCTATGGTTTTGCGCTCCATGAAGCGATGAGCGGGACGGCCCTGCAAACGCCTCTGCGCGTTGCCTGTATCGCTTTGCCGCTTATCACGATAGGCTTGCTTCTCGCGGTCAGACTCCGGAATTTTCGCATGGAAGTGTAACCTTTTCGCACATTGCGTATCTTATAAGTAGAAAGGGCGACCGGTAGCCCGCCAAAACACATTGTTAAATCATTAAAATCATACAATTATGGAAGGAAGTTTAGCAGTAATGATTCCCTTAATGGCAGTTATTTTATCCCTCGGCATTCCCATCGTCGTCGTTATCATGGTCTTCCTCAAGAAGATGAAGAAGGACCAGCAGCAGAAAGAAATCCGCCAACTCATCATTGAGAACAAGACGGACCCGGAAACGGCCAAACTGCTCATCGATGAGCCGAAGAAAGCGAAAGAACCCCGCAAGCCCGGTACGATTGATCTCGGCACATTGCGCACGGCTTGTATCCTACTCGGCGTAGGTCTCGGAGCAGCCATTGACTGGCTTGCACACATCGACACGAAGTGCATCTATTTTTGGCTCATCATCGCCTTTGGCATCGGCATCGGCATGCTCTGCTCATTCCTCGTAGAGGTAGAAATGGCGAAGAAGCAAAAACCGACAGAGGATAATTGGAAAGAAGAGTAAGCCGACAAGTCGGTGACAAAATTCTCTAAAAATGACATGCGTGCTTGCGTATGTCATTTTTTGTGTAAAAATACAAAAAAGTTTGCATATATCAAAAAAAAGCAGTACCTTTGTCGCCGCTTATTATATGTACTCACGCGCAAGTACTACGCAAACGCACAAAATATATAATACTACTGCTTCAAACCCGATGGTGATAAAGTCAAATTTTGGTAATCAGTGGACCCTCTCCAAGCAAAGCTTGATAAGTATCCTTACGGAGAAACATTATACGCCCAAGGACTTCGCGAAAGCCCTTGGTGCGCCTTCGTTCACGGCGCTCTTGAAACAGATTCAGCCTATCGCCGTACCGTTCTTCAAGGCGTTTATGTGGACCAAAGTGCATCGTCACATGCTTTTCAAGCGCGGGCTGGAGATACAGAGTGACACCTTCTCTTACCGCAGTCAGACGGTGGACGGTCGTGAGGTTATCCTCTCGGGGCGTGTCACTTTTCTCAATAGCAAAGCGGAAGGCACGCCACATCAGGTGAAGACGCTCTCGCTTCATATCCATCAGGCGTTCTTCCATCCGGAGTGGGCGCCGTCGCAGAACCTGATGTTCATGCCGCTCAAAGTGCTGTGGGACTCGGCCGTCATCGAGCCGGACTTGCAGAAATGGGGTATCAACTACGGCATCGAGCCAGACGGTGGCGGTTCAGCCATGCACATGGCGCGTCAGCTCGCCGACTGCACGGTGGCGGCACTGGAGGTCATGCGCCGTCACGGCGTCACGCTTGCACCGGACGGATACACTACCAACTGGGGCAGTTCGCAAGGCGCTATGCCTACGCTGCTCTTCGCCAAATGGTACGACACCGAAGCACCACAATGGTTCCGAGAGGCCATACGGCTGCGGGCCACGTTTGCTGCAGAAGGCACCGTGCCGCCAAAGGCACTGACCCTGCATACCTACGAAGACCCGAAACGCATCTACGAAGGACATATCCTGCTCACAGCGTATTTCAAAGCCTTTAACAAGGAGCAACGGGGCGGATATATGCCGGAAGAATATGTGCCCGAATGGTTCAACGAACCCCGCTACGAAGTGGACGGACACAAGATAACCTTCTTGGATGCCGTCAGCCATTACTATCCGCAGTTCACGGAAGAAGTTATCAAAGCGATGACCTCTTTTGACCAATTAGTGGCACCGGACATGCTCACGGCGGATGGAAAAGTCGATATAAACTGTCCCAAAATCCGCGCATGGCTGGCTTGCCTCCAAAAGCATAATAACTTGGACGATTGGACGCCGGCGCACTCCGTCTATATCGCCCATAGTCCGGCAGACGATATGATGCCGTACACAATGGTTTGTGACCTGTACCGCACCCTCAGTAATGATGGACAAAACAGCTTGGTGCACATGCTGTCCGTGCCGTCCATGCGCCTGTTGCCGCACGGAGGCATGAAACCGCATTTTATCATTGCCTTTGTGGGGCAACTCCTGATGGCGCTGGTAGAGAACCCCGAAGACATGCGTAATTTTTACAGATTAATGGTTAATGATGAAAGATAGTCAACAGACATTATGGCAATTCCTTGAGCAGGGTATCCTTGCGGACGGAAACCGGCATGACGCGTTCGTATATTTCGGTCGCCGCATCAGCCGGCAGGCACTGATGGAACAGGTGGACCTTTGGGCACGCGTCCTCCGAGGCATGGGACTGCAACAGGGTGACGAGATATTGTTGTTCGGGCCGTCTTTGCCGGAATTTGTATATATCATGCTGGCAGCCGATTTGACGGGCGTGACGGCGAACCTGCCGAACCTGATGGCCAAGCCAGAAGCGCTGGATACGATGGTGGGCAAGAGCCGCGTCGCCTTCGTCTTCGACGGCATGGAGCCAACCCTCCGGCGTACTCTCCGTCGCGAGCAGTTCGAGCATGTGGTTCTTATCTCGGCTACGCACTCGATGGGTTATCCACTCAAAATGGTAGCAGCGCCCATCAACAGCCTCAAACGCATGGGACTGCGTTGCCAACCAAAATACATAACTGCCGACACCGCCATCCGTCGTTTCGGACACTATGACGGTCCGCTCGAAGTACCGGCCAGGAAAGGCAAAGCAGCGTTTATCTTCTGCTCCTCCGGCACGTCCGGTCATGGCGTTGCGAACCAGATAGGAATGAGCGATGAGGCGATGATTGCCATGTGCCGCAATGCACTGGTCTTCAACCAGAAAGGAGAACCTTTCCGCGCAGGAACACGTTCCTACTGGCATTTACCGCCATTTGTATGCACCGGTATGTTCGTCGAGGTAGTGGCGCCTCTTTACCAAGGCATGACCGTGTATATCGACCCGCGCGTAGAGGTGCGCCGGTTCATCAAAAACATCCTCGCCTTCCGCCCGCAGATAGTGTTGACGCCGGGCGGTAACTGGATACACTTCATTCAGCATATCGACCGTCTTATCGCGCGCGGGAAACGACCGGACTTGAGTTTCTTCCGCTTCCCCGTCATGGGTGGCGAAGGGTGCACGCCTCAAGCGTTGCGACATATCAACGAGGTGATGCAAGCCTGCGGCAGTCCTGTGGCGCTTACCTCGGGCTACGGACTGAGTGAGACCTTCTCCGTATGCACGGTGGACTATGAGCCGACAGGCTTCGACAAAGACTACTCCCGTCCCGTGGTGTGTGTCGGACCACCTTTCCCGGGCGTGGCCATCGGCATCTTCGACGAGCACGGCAAGCAACTGGGCTGCAACCAACGCGGAGAGGTACGCGTCAAGACCGAAGCCCTCACCATGGGTTATGTCAACAATCCCGAACTGACCCGCGAACGACTGCAGGATGGCTGGCTGCATACCCATGACCTCGGCGAGTTGGACAGCCACGGCAAACTGTTTGTCTATGGCCGCATGGCACAGTATGTAGAGGCTGACGGCGGAGAGAAAGTCTATCTGTTCGACATCGCCAACAAACTGCGGGAAGACCCTGCTGTCAAAGAGGCACTCGTATGCCCATCGGCAAACGGCCCGCTCGTGGCATACGTTGTCGTGGAAGACGAGGCACGCGAAACGGAGCAAACAGTGCTCTGCCGGCTGGAGAGCATGATGTCGGCTTTCCTACCCGCCGGACTGCATATAGCCACATACCGCTTCGAGCGGCATCATTTACGTATCAACATCGTCGGCAAGATTGACCGGCATTATTACCACTACTTGACATGAACTTCCGTACCTTACCCATCGTAGCTATCCTGTTCATTGCTGCGGCCATGATTGTGCAGTTTGTCATCTCCTCCTCGCTCGAGAAAGAACACGTGCGCGAGGTGGTGGAATACAAGATGCAGTCGGCACAAAAGGACTTCTTATACGAACTGTATGATTTTCATCATTCTGCCGAGCAGGTGAAACGATTTGTCTTGGAGCACCCTAATCAACCGCAAGAACTATTGCGAGAAACCCGATTAGTACTTGACCAGTATCCGGACATCGATAATATGTTCATCAAGTTCGCGCCGGGGGTCTATAAAGGCAAAGTGAACAATTATTTCCCGCGAACATACCGGTTCCACGGTCAAACGATTACTACGGAGCAAGGAAAAGAGGGACTGAACTATTACGGTCGTGATTGGTACACCGGTGCGCTACGATGCGACAGCAACGGCTATTGGTCGGAACCGTATATAGGCGCCAGCACGCAGACGCTCATTGCCTCCCATTCGCTGAAAGTGGAAGACGAACAGGGTCAACTGATAGCGGTAGTGGGCAATGATTTCCGCATCGAATGGATGGAAAAAATACTGGCTGATATCAAGCCATACGACGAGGCAATCTGCATCATTTACAGCACCAACGGTTCTATCATCGCGGCGACAGACAGTATCAGTGCCGAGGACGAGATACGCCATAAGCAAGACCCCCTGCATTGGCTCGTTTATTCGCAGACCGTGATGCCTATCGACATGCAGTTGGAGATTGCCGTGCCGATTGCGGTCATCTGGGAGAGTATCAAAGAGCGAACACTTATCACGCTCTGCGTCTTGATTGTCGGTATCGTCATCCTCGTGCTCCTTTTCCGCCGAATTGAGCGGAACCAGAAAGCTTACCTCCAAGTGGAGAACGAACATAAGCTGGTGCAGAACGAACTGCAGATAGCCACGAAAATCCAAATGGGCATCTTGTCGCACGATTTCATCGATGACGACCGGCTCGCGCTCCATGCAACACTCGTGCCCATGCAGAGCGTCGGTGGCGACCTGTATGATTTCTATCGGGATGGCGATTTTGTCACCTTCATCATCGGTGACGTCAGCGGAAAAGGTATGCCGGCGGCGATGTTCATGGCCGCTACCGTGACGCTCTTCCGCGCTGCCGTCAAGCACCACTCGGCCACCAATGCCATCATGGAGGAAATCAATTCGACCCTCTCCACCAATAACCGCTCGATGATGTTTGTCACCGCCTTTATCGGACGGCTTCACCTGCCTACGGGACGCCTTTCGTATTGCAACGCCGGCCACCTACCGCCTATCCTCGTCAAGGACGGACAATGCCGATGGTTGGACATGAAAGAAGTCAATGTCATCTTGGGTCTGGATAACACTTACCGTTTCTCAGAGCAGTCCGCCACTATCAAGCATGGCGAGCAAATCATCGTCTATACGGATGGCGTGACAGAAGCCGCCAATGCCCAAAATCAACTATTGGGCTTCGACCCTCTCTTGGAACGCTTGCAAGCCGCTCCGCAGCCGATAGATGACCAAACGGTCTATGACCTCGTCTGCCGCTTTGCCGCCGGCGCCGTCCAAGCCGACGACATCGCCATTATGAGCATCACACGGAAATAAATAAATGCGGCGGGCAATATTGGGAATAGGGTTGATAGTAGCCACCGTTACATATGCCCAGGAGATACGCGACACAACCAACATACGCTACCACGTACTGAACGAGGTGAATGTGACGGGGCATCGTTCGGAAATGGAGTCAGACGCCTTTCGACCGGTAGCCACCATGACCTCTGAACAGATAGAGTTGTTGCCGGTAAAAACGGTGGCTGACCTGCTGCAATATATCCCGGGTGTGGACATCCGCCAACGCGGTGCGAGCGGAGTGCAGTCCGACCCTTCCATACGCGGCGGTTCCGCCAAACAGGTCAAAGTGCTGCTGAACGGTATCGACATGACCGACCCGCAGACGGAGCATTACAGCATGGACCTGCCGATAGACGCATTGGCTATCGAGCGCATCGAGGTGCTGCAAGGCACCAACTATGCCATCGATGCCTTCTCCGGAGCCATAAACATCATCACCAAACCCTCCGAACAGGACAACCGCTTCACCGGACAACTCACCGCCGGAGAGTACGGATGGGTCAACCCTTCCATCGCCGCACAGATGCATAAAGACGGGTGGGGCCTTAAAGGCGCCGCATCCTACAACCACTCGGACGGGTATATGGTCAACACGGACTACCACATCGCGAACGCGTTCGTGCAGACCTCCTACAAGGATGTGGATATACAACTCGGCGCGCAGATGAAAGATGCCGGTGCCAATTGCTTCTACTCCGTCAAATATCCGAATCAGTTTGATGCCACGCGCATGGCGTTCGTCTCGGCCGCCTACCAACATCGTTGGCAAGGCGGTTGGGCACTCGACGCACACGCCTCCTATCGGGTGCATTACGACCGGTATGAGTTATTCCGAGGCACCCCGTTGAACCGGCATTGGACGCATACGACGGGTGCCCGCATTGCCGGCAGTTGGTCCAACGAATGGGCGAAGACGCTTGTCGGGATAGAGCTGCGCGACGAGTATATCCGTTCCTCGAACATCGGCATCCATAACCGCATACAGCTGCGCTATTTCGCCGAGCAACGATTCTATTGGCGCGGGTTGAGTGCGTCGATAGGTGCTGCCGGAATATGGAACTCGCAGTTCGGACATGACTGGTCTGCGGGTCTGAACATCGGTTATGAGCCGGTCAAGGGTCTGCAACTGGTAGCGAACGTGAACCGCGCTATTCGCGTACCGACATTTACGGACCTCTATTATCACTCTGCCACGCAGCAGGCGGACTCGTTGACCCGCCCCGAGAAAGCCTTGCAGATAGAGCTGTCGGCGCAGTACTGCAGAGGGCATTGGTACGCCTCCGTAGCGGGTTATTACCGCTGGGGAAAAGACATCATCGACTGGGTGAAAGAGGCAAATCCGGAAGTGGTTGTTTGGCGCAGTACCAACAACTCGAGAGTGAATGCCGCCGGGGTAGAAGCGACGGTAGGCGTACATGGCTACGAATGGATTAAACGCATCGAACTGAGTTATTCGTTCTGCGATGTGACGGCAGACGCCGGCGGACTGATGTCGCTGTATGTGCTCGACTACCTGCGCCACAAAGCCACCCTCCGGATAGAGCATACGATTTACAAGGGCTTCGGTGCGTCATGGTCGTTGTCATTCCGGCAACGCGAAGGCGAATATACGTCGCTGGAAGGCACCATCGAGCGCTACCGGCCCGTGTGGCTGTTGGACGGCAGCGTCTATTGGAAGAACCGGTACGTCAAAGTGAGTGTCGATGCGCGCAACATGGCGGACCAGCTCTATTACGACTTCTCCGGCGTCATCCAGCCGCGGCATTGGGTAAGCGCTACCGTGCAGTTTATGCTATAAAAGAGAAGGTCTTCGGGCCTCTTTTTTTGTAAAAATACAAAAAAGTTTGCGTAATTCAAAAAAAAGTTGTAAATTTGCGGCCGATTTTGAAAAATAACAAAATAACGCGTTATAATATGGAAACAAAGAAGTATTTAGGTGTGATTCTTATCCTCCTCGGCGTATTGTGTCTCGTGGTGTATAAGTTCGCCTTCCAAAGCAATGCCCTGCTCGTTATCTCCATGGTTCTTGAGGTAGCAGGTATTCTGTCGTACATCTTCATCAACAAAAGGACAGACTGATAGATGGCCACGCAGAGCGGATTCAATGATGCTATCAAGTATCATTTGACCGGCATGTACCAAGACTGGTTCTTGGACTATGCGTCGTATGTGATACTTGAACGTGCCGTCCCCGCCATCGAGGACGGTCTCAAACCTGTGCAGAGGCGTATCCTGCACGCGATGAAATGTGTCGATGACGGTAAGTTTAACAAGGTAGCCAACATCGTCGGGCAGACGATGCAGTACCACCCTCACGGCGATGCGTCCATCGGCGACGCACTCGTGCAGTTGGGCCAGAAAGACCTGCTGATTGACTGTCAGGGTAACTGGGGTAACATCCTCACCGGTGACGGTGCGGCTGCGCCACGTTATATCGAAGCGCGGCTGTCGAAGTTCGCCCTCGAGACGGTCTTTAACAGCAAGACGACGGAATGGATGAAGTCGTATGACGGCCGCAAGAACGAGCCGATACACCTGCCCGTCAAGTTCCCGCTCCTGCTCGCCCAGGGCGTGGAAGGTATCGCGGTGGGTCTGAACTCGAAGATTCTGCCGCATAACTTCAACGAGCTATGCGACGCGGCCTTGGCCTACCTGCGCAAAGAGGATTTCCAACTGTTCCCCGACTTCCCGACGGGCGGCGTCATTGACGTGACGCGCTACAACGACGGCGAGCGGGGCGGCAGCGTTAAGATACGCGCGCGCATTACCAAAGCCGACGACAACAAGACACTCGTCATCACGGAGATACCTTTCGGTACCACCACCTCCAAAATCATTGAGACCATTCTCAAAGCCAACCAAAAGGGCAAAATCAAAATCCGTAAGATTGATGACTTCACCGCCGACCAAGCGCGCATCGTCGTGCAGTTGGCACCCGGAGCGTCGTCCGACAAAGCCATCGACGCTCTCTACGCCTTCACGGACTGCGAAGTGAACATCAGTCCGAACTGCTGCGTGGTGCAGGACAAAAAGCCTATCTTCACCTCCGTGAGCAACCTGCTGCGTCTGTCTGTCGATAACACCAAGGCGCTGCTCAAATGGGAACTCGAGATAGAGAAAGGCGAACTGGAGGAGAAGTATTTCTACACCTCGCTCGAGAAAATCTTCATCGAGAACCGCATCTATAAGGAGAAAGGGTACGAGGACGCGCCGAACAAAGAGAAGTTAATCGAGTTCGTCGATGCCGCCCTCACGCCGTTCAAGGCGCAACTCATCCGCGAGGTGCGCACCGAAGACATCGAGCGGCTCTTCGAGATAAAAATGCTACGCATCACGAAGTTCGACTCGAAGAAAGCCGACGAGCTGATGAAGGACCTCGAGAAGAAAATCAAGGCCTGCATCAAAAACCTCAACCACCTGACGGAATATACCATCAACTGGTTCGAGATGCTGAAGAAGAAATACGGCGAGGCGTACCCGCGTCGTACGGAGGTACGTAACTTCGGCGCTATCAACGTCAAAGCCGTCGTGGAGAACAACGAGAAGCTCTACATCAACCGCGAGGAAGGCTTTATTGGTACAGGTCTCAAGAAAGACGAGTTCCTATTCAACTGCTCCGACATCGATGACATCATCTTCTTCCGCAAGGACGGTACCTACAAAATCGTCAAAGTGGCGGAGAAACTATTCATCGGCAGCGACATTCTGCATATAGCCGTCTATCGCCGCGGCGACGAACGCACGGTCTATAACGTGGTCTATCGCGACGGCAAGAAAGGTACCTATTTCATGAAGCGCTTCAACGTCACGGGTGTGGCGCGCGACAAGGAATACGACCTGACGCAAGGCAAACCGGGTTCGAAAATCGTCTATTTCACGGCCAACCCCAACGGCGAGGCGGAAGTTATCAAGGTGGCCCTCAAACCGCAGTTGCACCTCAAGAAACTCGAGGTATGCAAGGACCTTTCGGAACTCGCCGTCAAGTCCCGCACCGCACGCGGGAACGTGCTCACGAAATTCGATGTCAAGTCGATAACCCTCAAGCAGAAAGGTCACTCGACACTCGGCGGCCGCAAGGTGTGGTTCGACGCCGACGTGCTGCGCGTCAACTACGACGAACACGGTATGTACCTCGGTGAGTTCTGGGACGAAGACCGTATCCTCGTCATCAACAACGACGGTACGTATTACACCACCTCGTTCGACCTCACCGCGCATTTCGAGGATAACATCCTGCGCATCGAGAAACTCGACCCCGACAAAATATGGAGCCTCATCCAATGGAACGGCGAACTCAAATACTACTACGGCAAGCGCTTCAAACTCGACGATGCGCAAGCCAAAGTGCAGTCGCTGTTGGGCGAAGATGCCGACTCGCGCATCGCCTTGCTCTCCGACCGCGAAGACGCCACTTTCCGTGTGCTCTTTGCCGACGAGAACAGAGCACCGATGGATATTTACATGCCGGACTTCATCGACGAGAAATCCGCGAAAGCCAAGGGCAAACGCATCTCGACGCTCGAGATAGCGTCCTTCGAGGACATCACACCCGAGCCGCCTGCTCCAGAGCCGGAGCCGGAAGAGGAGGACGCTTCGCTACAGGACGGCGCTGACGCGCCTACAGGGGACGAGGCACCTGCACCCGAGTTACCGAAGGACTCCATTGAAGTGGAGG
>Ga0310690_10009799_pt1 | contig 11990 bp, 11 predicted proteins | sample AusTroGonzalo_MG_2_FD_207661 | JGI IMG/M metagenome (GOLD analysis project Ga0310690, IMG submission 207661) | Bovine rumen microbial communities from tropical cattle in Woodstock, Queensland, Australia - Gonzalo_04 (v2) (version 2) | ecosystem: Host-associated > Mammals > Digestive system >...
TTGACTACATCAGGCTCGCAAAGGCGAATGTCGGAAGAATAAGAAGAGAAAGAGCAGCAAAAAAATAGGAGTGAAAAATGGATAATTTAAAAGTTTCGCTTTCCCCGCATGAGAAAGGGCGGCTTACAACGAACAAAGTCATGTGGCTGGTCTGCGCGGCGATGCTGCCGGCCCTCGTTTCGGCTCTTTTCAATTTCGGAATAAGAGCTCTGGTCGTTGTCGTTGCGTCGCTTGTTTTCTGCGTCGGACTTGAATATCTGATCCAGAAGTTCGTTCTGAAAACAAAAGTCACTGTCTGCGACGGTTCGGCCGCGGTAACAGGGCTTCTTCTCGCCTTCAACATGCCGAGTTCGATCCCGCTCTGGCAGCTTTTCATCGGTGCTCTGGTCGCTATCGGCATCGCGAAAATGGCTTTCGGCGGACTTGGCAAAAACCCGTTCAATCCGGCACTTGTCGGCAGGGCTTTCCTTCTTATCAGCTTCCCTGTTTCGATGACGACCTGGCCGGTTCCGGGCGCAACAAGATTCGTATGGAATATCGACGCGATGACTGCAGCGACTCCACTTGGTAACATCAAACTTCACGCTTTCGAGAAACTTCCAGACTACTGGGATCTTTTCATCGGAACAGTCGGCGGTTCGCTCGGTGAGACAAGCGCCCTTGCGATCCTTCTGGGCGGACTTTTCCTGATCTATAAAAAAATCATTTCGTGGCATATTCCGGTATTTTTCCTTGCAACGATCTTTGTTTTCACGGGGATCGCATGGCTCGTCAATCCCGAGCAGTTCGTAAATCCGCTTTACCACATTCTGGGTGGCGGCGTAATGCTCGGAGCCTTTTTCATGCTGACTGACATGGTCACAAGCCCGATGAATCCGAAGGGACAGATCGTTTTTGCAATAGGAGCAGGCATAATTTGCTCGTGCATCAGGCTTTTCGGCGCATATCCTGAAGGCTGCATGTTCTCGATCCTCATCATGAACGCGTTTGTTCCTCTCATCGACAAATACATCAAGCCGAAGAGGTTCGGAAAGGAGGTGAACTATGTCGGATAAGAAGAAAAAACTCGAAAGCACCTTCCTCAATATGTTCGTCGTGCTGCTCGCGATCTCGCTTGTCAGCGCACTTGCGATAGGTTTTACCTACACAAAAACGAAGCCGGCGGCAGAGGCGATCAAAAAAGCAAATTTCGAAAAAGCGATAAAGCAGGTCGTTCCGGAATTCGACAAACTCAGCGAGAAAAAAGAAGTTGACGAATGCGTTCTCTACACCGCATACAAAGGCGAAGAAGTTGCCGGAACAGCGGTCGAGACTGTTTCCCACAAAGGTTTCGGCGGCGATGTCCAGCTTCTTGTCGGTTTCGATGCAGAAGGAAAGATCCACAATACGGCGGTCCTTTCGATCAAAGAAACTCCCGGACTCGGCAGCAACATGACAAATCCGAAGTTCAAAGACCAGGTAAACGGCAAAAACCCGGCTGAATTCAAGCTTTCCGTCAAAAAGGACGGCGGCGATGTCGATGCGATAACGGCTGCGACGATCTCTTCGAGAGCTTTTCTTGATGCGATTGGCAAAGCAGTTGAAGCCTACAAAAAAGGCAGCAAATAGGAGGCAGAAATGAGAGTATGGAATGAATTTATAAAAGGTTTCATCAAGGAAAACCCCACTTTTGTCCTTCTTCTCGGTATGTGCCCGACTTTGGGAACGACGACCAGCGCGATCAACGGAATGAGCATGGGGCTGGCGGCGACAGTCGTTCTCATTTGCTCCAACGCCGTAATTTCACTGCTCAAAAACGTCATTCCCGACAAAGTCAGAATTCCGGGATTCATCGTTGTAATCGCAAGTTTCGTTACGGTCGTCGACCTTTCGATGCAGGCATATCTCCCCGATCTGTATGAAACACTGGGACTTTTCATCCCGCTTATCGTCGTAAACTGCATCATTCTGGGTCGAGCCGAGGCTTTTGCTTCGAAAAACGGCGTTCTTCTTTCGATTGCGGACGGTCTCGGAATCGGACTCGGTTTCACGATGTCACTCACGATCCTTGGCTCGGTAAGAGAGATTTTGGGCAACGGCTCTGTTTTCGGATTCCAGTTTATCCCTGAAAACATTGACAAAGTCCTTCTTTTCATCATGCCGCCCGGAGCTTTCATCGCCCTCGGTTTCCTGATCGCACTCGTAAACCACATCAAAAACAGAAAAGCAGCGTAGGAGGGGAAAATGACCGGATATATTCTTGTTTTCATCAGCGCGATCCTCGTAAACAACATCGTTTTCGCGCAGTTTTTGGGAATCTGCCCCTTCCTCGGCGTTTCGAACAAAGTTTCGACTTCGGTCGGAATGGGCGCTGCAGTCCTTTTCGTCATGACCTTGGCTACGACAGTCACCTGGCTGCTTTACAACCTCGTCCTGATCCCGCTAAATATCGCTTTCATGCAAACGGTTGCATACATACTTGTCATCGCTGCACTTGTACAAATGGTTGAAATCATTCTGAAAAAAGTTTCGCAGCCGCTTTATCAGGCTCTCGGTGTATTCCTTCCGCTCATCACGACTAACTGCGCCGTTCTCGGTGTCGCGATACTCGTAACCCAGAAAAACTACAACCTTCTCCAGAGTGTTGTCTACACGATAGCTACTGCTCTCGGCTTCTTCCTGGCACTCGTAATTTTTGCCGGAATCAGAGAACGCCTTGAGCTTTACGAGATCCCCGAAGCGATGAAAGGCGCGCCTATCGCACTTGTCACCGCAGGTCTTCTTGCACTTGCGTTCATGGGTTTCACAGGGCTCATCGCAGTGCCGTGGTAAATCTTATAACAGCCTGAAAACATTCATGTTTTAGGAGAATGTTTTGAAACTCATAACTTCTTTTCTGCGCAGGATCGAAAAGCCGGGGCGTTATTTTGCCCCGTTTATCGAGCCTGTAAAGGTGAAAACCGATCCCGATAAGCCGAAAGTTCTGATACTTTTTCCCGATCTTTTCGAGATGGCGCAGAGCCACACGGGGGTGAAGATCCTCTATTCGCTCTTTAACCGCCACGGATTTCTTGTCGATTTCGGTTTTTCGCCGCAGAAGGATGTTTTTGAAGAGGCGAAGGCGAGCGGCGGGCTCACTTCGATGATGCACGGGGTGAATTACCGCGATTTCGATATCATTGCGGTTTCGTTCCAGTATCAGCTGCAATACCCCGATTTCCTTAAAATCATGGATATCGCGGGCATTCCGATCAATTCAAAAAACAGAATAAAATCAAGTGATTATCCGATAATCTGGTCGGGCGGGCCTGTCATGTGCAACCCGGAACCGATGGCTGATTTCATCGATGCAGTCTCGATCGGCGAGTTTGAGCCTTACGCCGAAGAATTTATGGATATTCTTGAAAATATTAAGGAAAAGCAGAAAAGAATCGAGGCTTTCTCCAAAATTCCGGCGATCTATATTCCGTCGAAACATGATGAAAACTCTATAAAAATCAATCCCGACGGCTCGCTTTCGGGCTTTGAGGCGAGAAGAGCGGTTCTCAAGGATCTCAACTACGATCCAGACTCGCTTTTTGACGCTCCGATCTTCGCGATGAGAACGATCCACGACCGTTTCACTATCGAAATAATGCGAGGCTGCACTCGCGGCTGCAGATTTTGCATGGCGGGGATGTTCTACCGCCCGCACAGAGAGAAAAGTGCTGAAAATATTTGCGAAATTCTTGACAGAGTAGTCAGAACTTCAGGCTACGACGAGGCCGGTTTCCTCTCGCTTTCGGCTGCCGACCACAGCGAGATCGAAGATATTTTAGTCCGCTCGTACAGCCGTTACAGTCGCCGGATCTCGGTTTCACTTCCGAGCCTCAGGACCGAGACTATCACGCCGAAAATCACCCACGCGATAAGAAAAGGGCGCAAGGTCGGCTTCACTCTCGCGGTCGAATCGGGCAGCGACAGGCTGCGCAAAATGATAAACAAGGGCAACAGCGTGGAAGACCTGCTGAACGCCCTTAACACGATATTTTCAAACGGCTGGCAGTCGGTCAAACTCTACTTTATGCTCGGCCTTCCGCATGAAGAGGAAGAGGATCTTTTTGAGACGGTAGAACTTGTCAAAAAAATGTGTAACTATGTGAAAAGATTCGGCAAAAAGGCTATGATTAGTGCAAGTTTCTCGACTTTTGTGCCGCAGCCTTTTACTCCTTTCCAGTGGGAAAAAATGTCGAGTCCCTCTGAAATCAAGGCAAAGCAGAAAATCATAATCGAAAACCTCCGCGGCATAAGAAATTTGAAACTTTCCTGGCACGATCAGGAAATCAGCACAGTCGAAGGATACCTCAGCCGGGCCGGGCGCGAATATGGCAAAGTTATTGAATTTGTTGCAAAAAACATGAAAGGTCTTCAGACCGAAGATGAAAGTTTCGACCCTGCACTTTGGGATGAGGGCATGGCTTATGCAGGGATCGACCCCGAAAGCACTTACCTTGAAAAACCGCTGGACAAGCCTCTTCCATACGAGCATATCGACCTCAGGATCGACCGCAGATTCCTTTTGAAAGAGCGCGAAAAAGCGTTCAATTTCCAGGAAACGCCCGACTGCGCGAAAACAGGGATCTGCAACAAGTGCGGCGCGTGCGACTTCAGGGAGATCAGGCCGCTGAAATTCACAGGAAAGGCGCTTGACGAGAACGAAACTTTTGAAATTCCTGAAAAAAGTAATAAAAATAACTCTTTTCCATACATTTTCTCGCTTTCGAAACACGGAAATTCGATAAGTGTCGGGCATCTTGACCTTGTTTCATTTCTCTTCAAAGCTCTTACGCTGAGTGACCTCAAGATCCTCTATTCCGACGGTTTCCACCCGATGCCGCGCTTTAATCTGGCGTTTCCGGCACCGGTCGGAGTCGAAGTTGACGAGGAATTCGGCACAGTCTGGCTCACCGAGGAAGTCAACGAAAAGGAAACTTTGGAGAAACTCAACTCGATCCTCGAAAATTCGGGAATAAAATTCCGTACTTTTGCCTTCTGCGACCGCGAAAAGATCAAAAAAGCGGAAAAGATCCTCCGAACCCTTCCTTCAAGCACATACCGCGTGAAATTTTTCGAAAAATCAGACTACGATTCGGCAAAAGAAATCCTGGAAGTAGTTGATTTCAATGACGAAAATCTTGAAATGACGATCCGGCATTACACAGAACTCGGAAGTGTCATGAAGAAATTCGATGCCTTTACCGGCGAATACCACATAATCAAAAATGGTTACCGCAAAGAACTTGCGGAATACGATACTGAAAATCTGCTGGAAGAAACCGGGATCCTGGGCTGATTTTTATACTTTTTTTATCGGAATTTCCAGAATAAAAGCCGCGCCTCCGAGGGTCGAATCGGCAACGTAGAGTCTGCCGCCGGCACCTGTTGCAAGTTTGCGTGAATGGCTCAGGCCGATTCCGGTTCCGCCCGGTTTTTTCGTATAAAAATTTTTGAAAATCGTCTCTCTTTCAGGTTGCGGCACGCCGCGTCCGGAATCTTCAACCGAAATTACTGCCAAGTTGCCGTTTTTCTTTGTATTAACGGCTATTTTCCCGCCGTTTTCGAGCTCTTCCCAAGCGTTTTTCAGAAGGTTCAGCATAATTCCCTTGAACGACGAAAGCGAAATCGAGATAGTCATTTCACCGTCCTGACCGACAGAAAGTTCGATGTTCCTTTTTTGAAGTTCGGGCAGATGGAAGGATAAAAATTCAATCAAATCGGTAGGCAAAGCGACTCCGGCTTCAGCTTTTTCGCTTTTGTTATAATTTACCATCCCCATATATTTATCGGTAATCTGACGCAGGCGGTCGACTTCGCTTGCAATCAGAGAAAGCGACTGCTTTTGTTCGGGTTGGCTGATTTTTTCAATATTTTCAGCAAGATACTCGCTGTTTATCTTGATGGTGTTGAGCGGATTTCTGATTTCGTGTGTAATTCGTGCCGCCATTTCTCCGACAGAAGCCAGACGTTCGGAATTTAGAAGCTTGCTTGAAAGTTCTTCCGATTTGGTAATGTTCCCGAAAATGTAAAATGTTTCGTTCTGACCTTCTGAAACGGTGAGCATATAGGTTTCGTCGCCGCTTTTGAACTTGCCTGGAACGCCGTTTGTTCCGATTTTTTCAAAAATTGTTCCGATTTTTTCGCCGATGGCGGAAGAATCTATGTCGAACCACTCTTTCATCGCCTTGTTTACGAAGGTTACCTGACCTGTTGCCGCCGCTGTAAGTCCTTCGGGGATGGCGTTGAGCAGATCTTCCTTCCTTTTTCCGACAATCTGTTCGCGTGTCAGTTTTTTGTTCAACTCTTCAACTGCTGCGATTCCGTTTCCCGAAAGTTGTTTGACCGCGGTTTCGGCTTCCTTCAATCCGTCGTTTTTTCCCAAGCCGATGATTGAAAGAAGTTTGTTGGTTTTACTGCCGAAATTTAATGCAATCAAAGTGATTACAAAGGTGATGAAAAGAAAGATCGCCGATGAAATTATGACGGTTTTGTTTAAGAAATCCTGCCAGACGAAGTAGCTGTATTTCAAAACGCCCAGTTTTTGCCGCGTCGCCAGGTGGACAAGTTCGGTTAAAGTCTGAATGTCATTTCTGAGTGTCTGGATTTGTATCAGTTTTTCTTCTTCATTTTCGTCTGAAATTTTCTGTCCGCTGATTTTTTTTGTGAAATTTGTGATTTTTTCGCCGAGCTGTTCGCTGCATTCGGAAGTTATCAGCGGTGTTTTTGCCAGAGTTTTCTGCAATTTTTCATCAAAAAAAGTGCTTGGCAAAAGTGTTGATGCCTCTTTTTCGTGCGGCAGAAGTTCGTTCAAAAAGTCGAGTTCGGCGATAAAAATTCCGGAATTTATGAAGAAAAAACGGTCTTTTTCAATGCTGTCAGCAAGCGTATTCGAGGTGCTGAAATTGAGACAGATTGAAACAAATAAAAAAAGTGAGAATAAAAAAGGTAGGAAAATAAGAAGTTTATTCTTCAATTTCGCCGGTAACCGCGATGTCGCCAGCTTCAAGAGCGGTGAGACTGTTTGTAATGACTGCTACGGAAGTTTGTTCGCCGGCGCTGATGACAACGAGTTCGCCGATCATTTCCCACGGAAGATTTGCCGGAGATTTCTTTCCTTCGAACTCTTTCAAACCATCGCCTTTTCTGTAAACCGAAAGCATGATTCCGGGTTCAACGCCGTCGTTGGTTCCTTTGTCGATGTAAACGATAAAGTTCGGTCCGTAGAAAACGGTGGGATCGTAGCCGGAGAGGATTGTTGCCTTAATGTCAGAGTCTGTTTCTTTGACAGGAACATTGTTTTCCTGCTCAACATATTCGCGGACATGAAAACCGCGCTCGATTGCGTCATAAGCCTTGATGATTTTAACGGTTGCGATCTGTGTTTCGTCATCGTCGTCATCGTTTTTCTTTTTACCGATGTCAAGAACTTTTCCGCGGCCGACAATTTCAACGATCGAGCCGAGTTTGTCGCCTGACTCCGGATGTTTGATTTTTTTGCCGATGTGGAGAATTTCTACATAATCGCCGATCTGGAAATTTGCAGATTTTTTCCTTTCATGGGTGTCGTTTTTATTACTTTTGTTGTCTTTTTCTTTGTCTTTGTCCTTGTCTTTCTCTTTTTCTTCCTTGTCGCCGCTGATTTCAACGTAAACATTGTCACCGGTTGCAAGAAGTTCTTTCGGTTCGAACGAAGCGACTATTTTTGCAAGCTCCTCTTCTTCGGTGGTTCCGATGAATCCTTTCTGAACAACATCCATAACGGTATCGTCAATCTGTTTGAAACGGTCGATTCTGTATTTGCCGCCCAATTTTACAAAGTCTTTGTAGTTTTCCGGAGTCGCGTCAAGCGTTTTTCCGGTTTGAGCCATAGAATCGGTTTCGCCTTCGTCTTCATACTCTGCGTTATAACCTTCACCGTCCTCGCCGTTTTCGCCGTTCGCACCGTCGCGGCCAGAGTTTTCATTGCCGGGCATAGCCATTTCACCGGTTTCGCGGAAAGAGATTTTATCTCCGGGATAGATTAAATGCGGATTCTGGATCTGCGGGTTGAGTGACCATACTTTCGGCCAGTACCACGGACTTTTCAATTCTTTTTCGCTGATGTCCCAAAGCGTGTCGCCAGGAACGACTTCATAAACTTCAGGTGCTGAATTGAGATCAGCATTGTCAAGGTTGATAAAACCGGGAACAGGAACTTCCTCTGCACTTGCCGGAACTTCCTCGGCAAAAACAAAGGTCGAAAACATCAAAACGAAAGCAAAAATCATTGTTTTCATCAGAGACTCCCTCATATTTCCATCATAAGATCAAACAAATTGCCGAAATATACTACTCAAAATAGCTATTTTGTCAATTTTTAAATTTATTTTTTATAATTTATTGGACTTTTAAAAAAAAAATGGTATATATCCGCGTTTTTACCGCGCAAAATTTTCGCGGTGTTATTTTTTTAACCGAGATTTGGAGGAAAAAATGAAATTTCTCGCTATCGCACTTTTTGCTTTGTTTTTCGCTGTTTCCTGCGGTTCAGCAGAAAAGAAAGCTGAACAGGCTCCTGAAGCTGCTCCGGCACCTGCTGCTGAAGAACAGGCTCCCGCTGCTGAAGAAGCTCCGGCACCTGCTGCTGAAGAAGCACCTGCTGCTGAAGAAGCACCTGCTGCTGAAGCTCCGGCTGAAGAAGCACCTGCTGCTGAAGAAGCTCCCGCAGAAGCTGCTGAATAAGCAATCAGTATCTTTTTTTAGCCCTGTTTTGAGAACTTCGGTTTTTGAAACAGGGTTTTTTTTATCGTTTTTTTGCCGGAGGAGCGATGGACACTATTGAACTTCAGCGGATTTTGAACAATGTGAAAAAAAATGTCGCCAGAATGGTGAAAGGTCATGACTCGGTTTTGACGAAAACCGTATGTGCCTTTTTTTCAGGCGGTCATTTGCTTCTGGAGGATGTCCCGGGAACCGGAAAAACGACACTTGCCAAGGCATTGGCGAAATCTCTGGCTATGAAGTTCAACCGCGTGCAGTTCACTCCTGATCTGATGCCTGCCGATATTACCGGCGTTTCTGTTTTCAATCCTCAGACACGGGCTTTCGAGTTCAAGCAGGGACCGGTTTTTGCAAATATCGTCCTTGCCGATGAAATTAACCGCGCCTCTCCCAGAACGCAGTCGGCGATGCTCGAGGCGATGGGTGAGGGACAGGTCAGCACTGACGCAGGACAGTTCGCCCTTGAAAAACCATTTTTCGTCATTGCGACGCAGAACAACATCGAGTCGAAAGGGACTTACACTCTGCCGGAATCGCAGATGGACCGTTTCGCAATGAAGCTTTCGCTCGGCTATGTTTCGACCGAAGCGGAAATGGAAATCCTGAACGGCAGAGGTTTTGCCGAAGAACTTGAAAATCTGCAGCAGGTGGCTTCATTTGAAGAAGTTTCGGCGGCGATCCGCGCGATCGAAAAAATAGAAGTAAGTGATGAACTTAAATACTTTATAATAAAACTGGTCGATTCCACGAGAAACGCTCCCTCCGTCAAACTCGGCGCAAGTCCTCGTGCGGCGCTCGCACTGATGAAAACTGCTCAGGCGACGGCTGCTTTTGACGGACGCAGATTCGTTATCCCGGACGATATCGTTTCGAATGCCGTTCCGGTCATTGCTCACAGACTTATTCTCGACAGTTCTTCTTTCGTTTCGGGAAAATCGAAGGAAAACATCGTCCTTTCGATCCTGGAAAACACGAAAGTTCCGCTTTAATACATTATTATATTATTTACAGCATTTTCAGTTTGATTTTGTCACCGGGAAGCACCGATTTTCCCGCTTCCCAGTTCACTTCAAGGACGAATTTCGAAGGTCGGACGCTCGGAAGCGTCGTTTTGCTGAGCGGAACGCCGCGTCTGACGGCGATAACATTGAAATCACGGTCGACAAAAATCACGGCAAGTTCGATCAAAGTATTTTTCATCCAGAAAAAATGAGGTCTTTCTTCTTCAAAAATAAAGAAAAGCCCCTGGTCCTTTTCCATTTTTTTGCAGTACATCAGACCCTGTTCGTGTTCTTTTTCAGTTTCTGCGATCCCGACCGAAAAATTTTTTTTCACTCCTGTCTGAGAAGTGATTTCGACGGAAGCCTCTTTAGGATAACCGCAGATATCTTCAGCCGAAATGAGAAAAAAGTTTAATGCCGTCAGCACGAACAGTGCCGTTTTTACCAGTAATTTCAAGCTGCTGCTCCGATTTTTCAATAACCTGGCCTATTTCGAAAGCGTCTTCGATCTTATGATCCGCAGTAAAAAGCATGATGAATTCTTCGCCGCTTCCGAAAAGAAGTCTTTCAAGCGGAACCGAAAAAAGTCTGCTGAATCGGGCGACTTCTTCGTTTACCGGGATTTTGTCAAAATCAATTTTCATAGAAACATCCGATAGGCTGCAGAGAAGCCTGAGCTCGCTGAGAAGAGAGTCGCTTATGTCGATTGCGGCATTCAACTCGTTGATTTTACTTGAAATGTGTATGAAAGGATCAGGTCGGAGGAAACGTTCGACTGATTTTTCAAAGCCGCTCAGTTTTTGTTTCAAAGCCTTGAATCCGCAGAGAGAAAGCCCTGTTTCAGCCGCAAGATAAACGAAATCGCCCGGTTTCGCCGCGCTGCGCAGAAGCGGTTTTTCAGGTTTTTCGCCGAACATCGTGACGCCGAGAGTGAATTTTTCGGCAGTCGTCGTGTCGCCGCCTAGCAGGGCAATGTCGTATTTTTCCGCAAAATCCTGGATCCCCTTTATCATTTTTTTTGCGTTTTCAAAACCGTTTCGGGGAACCGCTATATTCAAGAGGTAGTGAGTCGGTTTCGATCCCATTGAAATGACATCGCTGGCGTTTGCCGCCATAAGCCGCCATCCGACGGCCTCAGGCGGCATGAAGGAAAGGTCGAAATGAACATTTTCGCAGAAGTGGTCGGTCGTGACGACCAGCGATTTTTCGTTCCAAACCGCACAGTCGTCACCGATGAAAGCGTTGTCAGAGCCTTTCGCGAAATTTATGAGTTCCCATTCCTTGTTGCTCATTCTTCGTTGTTTTCGGAATTGTTGTCTGATTCCTCCGGTTCGTCGAACTGCGGTTCAACGACGTTTTCGGAATCAGGTACATCCGCAGTATTGCCCGATTCCGGCTGCAGGTCTTCGGGATCAATGATTTTTGTGACTGAAACAACAAGTTCGCCGTTTTCGACTTTGAAGAGGCGGACGCCTTTAGTGTTCCTGCCTATCACGCTGATTCCGCTGACCGGGATCCTGATCGCCTGGCCATTCGAAGTGATGAGCATCGCTTCGTCGTTCTGGTTGACTTTGAGAACGCCGACAACATATCCGTTTTCTTCTGAAGTCTTGATGGTGATGATACCTTTGCCGCCTCTCGACTGAAGCCTGTAATCTTCGACCGGAGTGCGTTTTCCGATACCTTTGTCGGTGATCGAAAGAAGTGTCGTTCCTTCTTCGATGACATCCATCGTGACGACTTCATCGTCGCTGTTGATCCTGATACCGCGGACACCTGCAGCTACGCGGCCCATCGCTCTGACATCGTTTTCGTTGAAGCGGATGCTGAGGCCTTTCTTCGTCGCGAGAACGACATCGTCATTTCCTTTCGTGATCTTGACTTCGATAAGCTCGTCTCCTTCGTTGAGTTTGATCGCCTTCTTGCCGTTCGTGCGCTGGGTCTTGTATTCCATGATGTCGGTCTTCTTGACGGTTCCGTTCTTCGTTCCCATCATTATGAATTCGCCGTCAACGAAATCTTTTATCGGAAGAACTGCCGCGATCCTCTCGTCCTTTTCGATGTTGACGAGGTTGATTATCGGTTTACCTCTGCTGTTTCTTGCCGCTTCCGGAAGCTGGTGGACTTTGATCCAGTAAACTTTGCCGTAGGAAGTGAAGAGAAGAAGAAGCGTGTGGCTGCTTGCTACGAAAATGTTCTTGACGTAGTCGTTTT
>Ga0310690_10009802_pt1 | contig 11989 bp, 21 predicted proteins | sample AusTroGonzalo_MG_2_FD_207661 | JGI IMG/M metagenome (GOLD analysis project Ga0310690, IMG submission 207661) | Bovine rumen microbial communities from tropical cattle in Woodstock, Queensland, Australia - Gonzalo_04 (v2) (version 2) | ecosystem: Host-associated > Mammals > Digestive system >...
ATGCCCACATCACAAAGGCAAACAACAGATGTTGGATGGTATCTGGTAACATGGCACAGTACACAGAGGGCAAATAAGCCCTCTGGAAAGGAGATTAAATTATGGAAATATCAATTAGTGGTTACAAAAAAGCAAAGTACAACCGTATCGCAACTAATAACAAGAACGTAGCCGATGCAATCTACAGTCTCAACCAATACACGGCAACATTCACAGAGCATCACAACCGTGATACTAAGGAAGTAATATACACGGTAGATTGGAGGGCGTAATGAGGCACATAATAACATTATTAAGTAAATTAGATGAGGGATAAAACATGAGAACAAATAAGCGATATTTCAAGTGTTACAAGTTCATTGGTAACAAAACAAAAATCGACTACTGGCACACAGCCAACACCGTAGAGCTTTACGCAATGTACGATTTCATTAAACCCCTAGGCTACAAAAAGCCTACTCTTAAAGAATGGCAGGAGGTTAAAGAAGGATGAGAATATTTCAATGCCAAGACGGAGCACTAACAGGACCGACTCACAGAGTTCCAGATAATGCGTGTGTATTTTGTGAACACTGTACAGATATTTTCTGGGATTTTACACACGGGGTATACGCCTTATGGTGTGACAAACACGAAGACACTAATCACGGCAACCGCGACAACAGTTGTCCAGACTTTATCGAAGAGAAAGAAGGTGATTAATTGAGCAACATATCATTTAACCCATCGATAGGCGAAGCAATCAATTGCTTATCGTTGTACAAAGACCACGTACCCGAAAATGGCTACATAAGTGCTTGTCTTAACCTAGCCATATCCGCATTAGAGACAATTCAAGACGGCAACTACAAACTAGAGTCAGATTTAATAACTGAGAAAATAGCCGAGATAGCCAACTTTGAATGTCCGCCTATTGATTGTGCGCACTGCAAATATTGTACAGATGATTTTGATTGTCTATCCGTTATATGTGGACACATTATGCAAATAGAGGAGGTTAAAAAATGGATACGAAAGAACTACTCACAGACATAAGTGAAGCACTTAAAGAATACGCTTACACACAGCAAGACCGCGAAGCGTTCTATTTACTCAAATTAGCAGACATTATTGACACAGCAATTGAAGAAAGTGAGGACAAATAATATGCCAGCAGTATTTGGGATTGATTTCACACAGGATGGCTCTCGCGTAGTCGCAGAGGTTATCGCATCAAACATGACACCACATGAACTTGAAAAAGTCATAGCCCTTATGAACCAAGAACATGACGAGGTATACGCATTAGAACTTGACCAGAACAGTCAACTCTTCATTGACGCTATCACAAAGGGAAGAAATTTTACAAATTAATGTTGACATTCATACTTAAATATGATATATTATATACATACCAAACAACACAATAAACCTTCCATTTATGTTTGCCTCCTTAATAGGGCTGGTCTAAACACTCAGAGGGTGAACAATCCCTCACAGCCCTTTCGGATGTTTCACGTGAAACATTCAGCAACTAATAACACACTCATAAAGAAAAGGAGAAGAAAAATTATGAGAAAAGAAATGGTAACAAGAACAGTAATCGGCACACTCGCAACAGTAAAGGTAGTAAGTACATCTACAGACGCTATCTCAATTGAGAAGGTGAGACTTAATAAGTCATTCACAGATGTAGCTGACAGCAAGCTGGCAAAGGCAGTCCGCAAGGCACTCAATGAAGACCTTGTAATTATCAAGATTGAAGCAATTGAGCCGATGAATAAGCTCTATGGTCTTGAGACAGCAAAGTTCATGGAGTACGCTGTAGAACTAGACCCAGCAACACGTAAACCGCTTGCAGTTGCAGAAGAGTTAGAAGATGCAGACGAGTTCGACACAGATTTTTAATCAGAAACTAGAAACCAGAAACCAATCAACCAATTATTTTTAATCAAAGGAGAATAAAATTATGGCAAAGAACACACAGAACAACGAGAACTATACATCAACAATCAGAGAAGCATCAAGAGAGCTTTCAGCTAAGGAAAGAGTTATGTTCAAGGACATGGCTAATGCAACATCACTTGTAGACTTTGTGTCAGCTCAGAGGGAGATAGGCGAAAAGGCAGTCATTGATGTAGCAGACTTCGCAGTGATTGATGTTCACAACCCCAAGGCACAAGATAACACAGACTACACTATCTACCTTATCATTGACAAGAATGGCAATAAGTTCTATACCAGCTCAGAAGCGTTCTGGAGTGCTTTCAGCAACATTTACGCTGAAATGAAAGAGAGTGACGAGGAGTGGGGTATCGAAGCAGTACTTATTCCTTCCAAGAATTACAAGGGCAAAGAAATTCTCACTTGTTCACTTGTATAAGTAACATGAATTAAATAGGCATAGTCACAAAGAGCACTCTTAGTACTGTATATCAGTGCTGGGAGTGCTTTTATAGAAGGGAGAAACAAATGACAATAAACGATGTAATGATATGTGCTTTATTAGTATTGGGGATATTAGATATGTTAGCATTAGCAATAATAGTATGTTTAATTTTGTGGATTAGTGATTTAAGGAGTTAAAGAAATGATAGTAGTAGCAATATTATTGATAGTGATGATGCTGGTATTGATTGACGTATTAGACGGTTAATGTTTCACGTGAAACACTAAGAAGGAAGATAATATGAAAGTAAAAGTAAAAGATATAGTAAAAATGGCACAGGCATTAATTAACATTACATACCATGAGGGTTATGATTACTGCGAAGGAGAAGCATTAGATATAGCAGATAAAATTATAAGTCATACAACAAATGAATATGAGAAAGGCTGGCAAGACGCATTAAGAATGGCATTAGAAGGTGGTATGGAAAACAATTATAATGATTTAGTTGTATATGAAGACCATATAAGGGCGTTAATGTTGTCACACAATGAAACAGCAGTCAACTTAGAAAGAGAGGTTGAGATATGATTGAAGTGATTTTATTGGCAGTAGCAGTCTTAGCGACATCCTTATACGCTGGGTGCTTAGACGTAAGGACAAAGAAACTTGAAGAGAATGTTAACAACTTAATAGAAATAGCAAAATTACAACAGAAGTTATTAGATAACGTAAGCGAAAGAGCAGACATGAACAGAGAAAAGATTAACCAAATGAACAAGTTGCATTGGAATAGTGTGTATGGAAAGGTGGTGCAGGATGGCAAATGATAGATTATATTTAAGATGCAGGCAGTGCGGGACAATGATAGCCATATCAAAACATTTTCTTACCCCTTGGCATATTCACCCAGAGAAACTGGAAGAGATAAACCAGTTCTTTCAAGACCATTGGTTCTGTGAAGAAGCAAAGTACAACACTGCACCGAACAGCTTTGAACTAGTTAGTGAAATGGGCGACGGTTTCCCAGAAGATGAGTCAGAAATAATGTACCATTCCTATGACCTATTCGCAAATGATTATGAGACAGAGCAGATACACAGAGAGATAGTATACAAGAAAGAAAAGGAATTGTCAGAGAGGATTGCGAGAGTGTATGGGAGGAATAAAGAATGATTATAGCAACTCATAAAGAAATAGACAAGGGAGCAATTGAGATTGACTCAACCGTATATAAGCATATGATAATAGAAAGACCGTACACTGACAGCGATTTAATATTCAAAGAAGGTAAAGACTTTGAAGACTTCAATAGACCAACGGGGCTGGTAGTAATGACTTACAACACACTAGCCCAGAACCTTCAATACATCTTTCAAGATGCTTACCGCAAAGGAAGGGAAGACACTCTCAATCAATTAATGCACTAGTGAGGTATAATCTATGAACAAAAGGCAAACAAGTTATTGGTATAATATCTACAAGACAGCGTTACGTCGCTTCGATGTAGACCTAAGGGAAATAAAAACGCCAACAGAAAAGTCATTGAACAGAGCAAGAAAGAAATGGAAAGAAGCAATAGCTGAACTAGAAGATAAACCAAAGGTAAGAGACACATACAAAGAGCAAGTAACCTACGAACAATCACAGGCTTCATTCGAAGACCAGCCCAGAGACGAAAATTTTAGAACAGAAACAGCAAGCGCAGACACTATGTACGATAGCTCACTCGAAGAGATACAAAACTACATCGACAAAATAAATAGTATATACGAAGATACAATGTACAACATCCAACAGGCAGAGCAGGACATTGAAGGTATCAGCAAGACATTCGCTATTGGTGCATCGTATAAGCAATACATCACAGGAACTAAGGATGAACTATTAGAGTTCTTGTACCAGATACAAGCACTAGCTGGTGAATATCCAGACGAGGTTGCAACCTTCATAAGCAGTAGCCCAGAGATTGATTACGTTGACGCTATCACATTAGTACCACCTAGTGACGTACAATCAAACTTTGAGGTAACAATGCAGACTATGAGAGCTATCTGGCAGACAATCAAAGGTGATATGAAAGATAGTGGAATAGATGTTGACAATATAACAACCAGCTTCGGAGAATACTAAATGAAAATATACAGCGCAGACTTAGAGACAACTGTATACGAAGGGCAGACTTCGACAGAAGCATGGTCAAGTGCGCTGGTTGCATTAGACAGTGACGAGCCGTTGATACACCATTCATTAGCAGAGACATTAACTTACTTAGACCAGCAAAACGAAGATGCTATACTGTACTATCACAACTTAAAATTCGATGGCAATTTTTGGTTATACTTTCTAATCAAAGAGCTAGGCTTTAAGCAAGGCATTGAATATTTATCAGACAGCAGTGTAACCATGAAGCAAGCCAAAGAGTTAAAAGAAAAAGAAGTTATCTATTCCATATCAAGTATGGGACAATGGTACACTATAGTATTTAAGTATCATGGGCACAAGTACACACTTAAAGATAGTCTTAAACTCCTTCCATTTAAACTAGAAGAGATAGGCGATGCCTTTAAGACCTTACACCGTAAGAAGGAAATGGAATATGAGGGTTATAGGTTCTCAGGCTGTGAGATTACAGATGAAGAAGCTGACTACATTAAGAATGACGTACTTGTATTAAAAGAAGCACTCAACATAATGTTTGAAGAAGGGCATGATAAGCTCACCATTGGCGCGTGTTGTCTGGCTGAATTTAAGAAGATACTTGGCAAGTATGACTGGTCAATCTTCTTCCCAAAGCTAGAGAACATACCCTTAGATGAAACAATCTACGGCTCGACTAATGCTGACGAATATATCCGTAAATCATACAGAGGAGGATGGTGCTATCTGGTTAAGGGTGCAAGCGGTAAAGAATATAAGGATGGCACAACCGCAGATGTAAATAGTCTGTACCCCTCAATGATGCACTCTGAGAGTGGCAACTATTACCCGCTTGGTAAGCCCCAGTTCTTCCAGAAGACTATACCACCTCAGGCATTAGCACCAAACAGATATTACTTTGTTCGTATACGTTGTCGGTTCTATCTTAAAAAAGGAAAACTACCATTCATTCAGATAAAGCATAACAAGAACTATAAATCAACAGATATGCTGGAGACTAGTGATGTTTATAATAAGAAAGACGGTAAGTATTATAGCCAGTTCTATGACAAGCAGGGTAACTTACATGATACAATAGTTGAACTAACAATGACATGCACAGATTATAAGTTATTCAAAGAGCACTATGACTTATACGACTTTGAACTATTAGACGGATGCTGGTTCTATGCTGAAAAAGGAATATTTGACGAGTATATCAATAAGTACAAAGAGATTAAGATGAACAACAAAGGAGCAAAGAGAACAGAAGCAAAGTTATTTCTCAATAACTTATATGGAAAGCTCGCTACTTCACCAGTTAGTAGTTTCAAATATGTACCAGAGAACGACGATGATTTCTTACATTACACGGTACAAAGTGAAATGAATAAGAACCCTGTCTATATCGCGGCTGGTTCAGCTATCACATCTTACAGTAGAAACTTCACCATTAGAGCGGCACAGGCAAACTTCTACGGCGTAGACAAAAAGGGGTTCAAGTACGCAGACACGGACAGCATACATTGTGACTTAAAGCCATCAGAGATTAAGGGAATAAAGGTACACGACAATGCGTTCTGTTGCTGGAAACTAGAGAGCTGTTGGGATATAGCAAAGTTCATAAGACAAAAGACATACGTAGAGCACGTAACACACGAAGACTTAAAGCCAATAGAAGAACCCTATTACAATCTCAAGTGCGCAGGGATGCCAGACAGTTGTAAAGAATTATTCCTTGCAAGCATGGGAGAGAAAAACGGGTTAAAGGACAAGCAGAAAGAAAAGTACAAAGAGTTCATAGAAAAAACAAGAACACTGGATGATTTCAAAATAGGATTAAAGATACCATCAAAGTTATTACCAAAAGTAATTAAAGGTGGTGTAGTCCTTACCGAAACATTATTCACAATGAGAGACATTTAAAAAGGAGATAGAACTTCATCTATCTCCTTTTACTATTCGCAACAGCAACCGCTTATTAGCCCGTTAGCAAAACGGCAACTTTCATTGGCACGAGTTAACGTGTGCTACCCAACGACAAGTCTAACAAGACGACTACTAGAATAGCCAATCATATTATCGAATAACGTAAACACTCAAAGAAAGCGTGTTTGCACTCTTGGTTCTTAAATCTTACCATACCTCTTTCAAAGGCAACCTTCAAGGTTAATACAAATGGTGACGATGAACCTACCATGATATAGTTAGCATCATGTGAGTTCGGGTCAAAGCTAAGTTTAACCTTGTAGTCAGTATCAATGCTCTTATCAACGAAGTACACATTAGCCTTAGGATAATAACGCACAGCGTAGTCAGTAACATCGTTTCTGAATGTTGCGATGTATGTGCTAGTGCCTTCTGGTTTTTCAATAAATGCTGTGTTGTCATTAAGGTACACATTTTGTGCGGCATATGCAACATAGCTTTCATTCTTAAAGGCTCTGTTAAATGCGCTATCGAGTTGTGCATTGGCAACCTCTTCCATGTAAGTCTGTTCAAGTACAAAGCCATCGCCACGTAGGAACTTAGTGTCGTCTCTAAGTCTGTCACTAATTCCAAGACTGAGGAAGTACGGATTGATAAGGGAGACTTTGTTACTAAGCATATACAAAGGAACTCGCCTTACCTGTTCACCGTTACCCCTCGCAATAGAAGTGTGTATTGACAGTAGCTTGTTCAATTCGTTAGGGCAATAGTGGTTATTCTCTGACTGAAACTCATCAAATATCATTTTGTCAACATCGGACAAAAGGTGTGAGAATTTCTTTAAAGCGTCAGCATTGTTAAGTGTAACACAGTAACCACAACTTTGCTCATTCAAGAACAGCTCAACAAAGATATTGTTTGCCCTTCTCTTTTCTGTCATTGTGTAGTCTGGAAAGAATAAACGCTGAATATCTTTGAAGAACTTGTCAGCGCAATCAGATAGCTCATAGTTCCAGCGATACACAAGGCAGAACTTTTTATGTTTCTTGATAAAATCTTTAACACAGTATCTGTTGAACCATGTCGTTTTACCTATACTACGGTTTCCGCTTGTAAGGTAAATATCTGGTTGTCTTCCGTTAATGTCTGTCATTGACAATAACTTAGTACCATCATAAAATTCAGCCATAATATCTCTCCTTTCTTATAGCAATTATAACATTTTTTCTTTACAAAATCAACGGTTTATGGTATAATAAATTCAAATAGAAGGAAAGGAGTTGTGACTATGCCTAGTGAAGTAATAATCGCCACTATCACAGGGTTATCATCCTTAGCTGGTGCATCTATCGGAGCTATTGCAAGCTCGAAGCTCACAAATTATAGGCTTGAACAGTTGGAGAAAAAGGTTGACAATATGTCAGACTTCTCACAGCGGTTAGCCTTAGTAGAGCAAAGGATTGAAACTGTGATGTTATCGAAGTAACACAATTCGTTGAGTTCTACGGCTATAGTTATCGGTGGCTGGTTACTTTCCTTCCCAGCCTTCCGATAGCTACCCGTGAAAAGGAAAGGAGTAACAATGGAAAAGTTTTTATCACGTAAATTCTTGATGTGTTTAGCCGCAATGCTTGGCAGTATAGCAACATCGATATATGGCTTACACACGGACAACAGCACAGTAGCAATCATTGGTACAATCTGTGGTATAGTATCAAGTGCAATCTATGCTGGATGTGAAGCATATATAGATGGCAAAGCAATCAACAACGAAAGTGAGGATAGCAACTGGGATGCTTAAAGGTATTGATATATCTCATCATAACAAATATGATATATTCCCTAGAAACGGTAAGAAGCCAGCTATTGACTTTTCTAAGTATGACTTTATAATAATGAAAGCTACTGAGGGTAGAACATATGTAGACCCAATGCTTGAAAAATATATTGCTATGCTTGGTGAAGACCAGTTATACGGTTTCTACCATTTTGCCAGACCAGAGAACAACTCAGCAAAGGATGAAGCTATGAACTTTGTCGGCGCAATCCGTCACTGGGATGAAGATGCCATGCTGGTACTGGACTGGGAAGCTAAAGCTGTTCAATGCCCTATACAATGGGCTGTTGATTGGTGCAAATATGTAGAAGATAAATGCGGAAAGAAGCCCTTAATTTATTGTTCTTCATGGTACACTAAGAAATGTCAGCCATTGCTTGATGAAAACATAGGGCTATGGGTAGCACACTATACGAATAAGAGTAAGCCTACTGTGTATACATATCCTACTTGGGCTATGTGGCAATATAGCTCAAAACCATACGACAAAGATGTGTTCAATGGAAATGCAACACAGTTCAAAAAATATTGTACAAGGAGTAAATAACATGAGTGGCTACAGCGGAATGAATGTAAGTAAATATGTTGTAGCCGCTATGTGCGGTTGCTGGTGGAGAGAAAGCACTGTCAACCCTGCAATATGGGAGAGTCTTATACCGTGTGCATGGAATTACGAGTACGAATACACTCATAGAGGTGGATATGGTCTTGGACAATGGACTAATGTCGGTACGTCAAATGGAAGACTGAACAGGCTACACACTTGGGTGACAAATAATGGATATGCAGATGGTGATGGTTACGGACAACTGGAGTACATACTGGTTGAGGGTTATTGGACAAACAGCGCGTACTCCAGATTAGGGTATACAAGCCTAACTCAATTCTTAACCAGTTCTTCGACTAACCTTAATGACCTTGTTTGGGATTTCCTCGCAAACTGGGAAGGTGTAGCAGGCAATGCTTACAGTCAGCGTTTAGCTTGGGCTAGACAATGTCTTGAGTACATAGAGCTACACCAAAATGACGGAAACACATATAGCTGGGTAGCTGGTAATAGATATTTAAGCACCGCTCAAACCTTGAACAATGTAATGGTTATATACAACTACATAACAGATGGTTCAATAAGTGGCACGTATCACATTTATTGTTCTGCGACTGGGAATGGTTCTTGTTACGCAATACCAAGTGCCCACGATGGGCTAGCTGGCGAGACATTCACTATCTATGCAATACCTAACGAGGGTGATAGCTTAACTGATTTAATAGCACGTGACCAGCACGGTTACTCAGTGGCTATCACAGTTGCAGAAGAACACACATACGACGCTTCACTCTTTCCTTACAACTTATGGGTTGAAGCAACGTTCACTGGTGAAACGCCACCACCTCCACCTCCACCAGAGGTAGAAGTAAGAAAGAAGATGCCAATATGGATGTACCCTATATTTAGAATATGAAAGGAGAAAGATATGGTACGAACTAAAGAAGAAATACTCGAGCATATTAAGTCAAAGATTGGTGATAGTGTTGACGACAAAGACTTAGCAATGCTTGAAGATATAAGTGATACAATAGACGACTTAAACAGCCGAGTAAATGAAGCAGGAGATTGGAAAACCAAGTACGAAGAAAATGACAAAGCATGGAAGCAGAAATACCGTGATAGGTTTTTCAATACTGAAGCTAAGGAAGAGATAGCAGAACACGAAAGAGAAAAAGAAAAAGAAAGAGAGATTGATGTACCTAAGAAACTATCGTTTGATGACCTTTTCTCCTCGGAGAATGGTGATAAAAAATAATGTAAAGGAGATATAAAACAATGGCTAAAAAGATTGCTATTAGCACACTTAATGCTTCGACACTTGATATTCTTAATACCATTAGACAGAACGCCAGCTATGAGTATCAGAGTCTTGTGCCCGAAGTAACATCTGAGCACGATGTTCCAGCTGTTGGACAGGTGCTTATGGGTTATCCTGCAATGGCTAACCAGTTCCTCAATGCACTCGTTAACAGGATTGCACTTGTGCAGGTAAAATCATCACTCTATAACAACCCATATGCTAGACTTAAAAAGGGTTACTTAGAGTTCGGTGAGACAATCGAAGAAGTATTCGTTGAGATTGCAAAGGCTAGAGAGTTCTCAGCAGAAAAGGCGGCTAGCAGAGAGTTGAAAAGAACGCTTCCCGATGTTCGCTCAGCTTTCCATGCTATGAACTGGAGAGTACAGTACCCTGTTACAATACAGGATGAAGACCTCAGAATGGCTTTCCTTTCAATCAACGGTGTACAGGACTTGATTGCAAAGATTATCGATGCTGTATACACAGCCGCTGAGTATGATGAGTTCCTTCTTTTCAAATACCTTATGATTAAGGCTATCTCACATGGTATGATGAAGCCCGTATCAATTGGTGCTGGAACTGACATGAAGGAAGCTGCTGTTGAGTTCAGAGGAACTTCAAATGACCTTACATTCCTTAGCACTAAGTACAACATGAATGGTGTACATACTAAGACTGATAAGGCTAACCAGATTATCTTCATGGATAGCCACTATAATGCTAAGTACGATGTTGATGTTCTTGCATCTGCTTTCAATATGGATAAGGCAACATTCATGGGTAGTCTCTACCTCATTGATGATTGGACAACATTCGACAATGAGCGTTTCGATGTTATCAGAGCTAACTCAGATATGATTGAAGAGGTTACATCTGAGGAACTTGCACTCCTTGCAAATGTAAAGGCTGTTATTATCGATGAAGAGTGGTTTCAGGTTTACGACAACCAGACTAAATTCACAGAGGTATATGTATCATCTGGTGAATACTGGAACTATAACCTTAATATCTGGAAGACTGTTTCATCCTCACCTTTCAGTAATGCAATCGTGTTTGTAACATCATCTGCTACAATCACAGCACCTGCATCACTTAAATTCAAGGTAACTGCAATGACTGGTGATAAGCACAATGACATTGTAACCCTTGAACTTTCAGATGATAGCGGTATTGAGTCGGGAGCAGAAGCTAAGTTCATCCAGAATGAAGCACTTACAACTGACGGTGTTGCTGTTCATCCTTATGGAGCTTTCATCATTCCTAAGAAGTCAACACCTATCACAATTCAGCCCGAAGCTGTTATCATACCTCTTGATACAAAGTATCTTCTTGGTAGTGCAGTTGGAGTTGCTGACCTTTCAGTTGGCTCTGAAATTACACTTGCAAAAGAAACTTGAACCATGTAAATGAATAGGGGTAGTCCTAGTGGCTACCCTTATATTTTAAAAGGAGAAGAATAATTATGGCTTATATTGTACCAAACAGTACACTACAATTGTTCAAAGGTATTGCCTTAGATAATAGATATTTAGATACTGTGTACTTTGCAAGCGAAGCAAGCCAAAACTCTGCTTTTAGTTCAAAGGTGTTCAAAACATATAATGAACTTACATATAGAAGAAATACATGGAATAGTGTAAAGATTGAAGCACAGGCTGGTGAACTGTTAGGTGTTACTTATATGCGTTTTAAAAACACCAGAGCTGAGAATATGTGGTTTTACTGCTTTGTCAACTCTGTTGACTATGTTAGCGAAACAACTTGTATCATCACATACGAGATAGATGTTATCCAGACATGGTTCATACAGAAGGGTAAGATTAACCCTTGCATGGTATTAAGAGAGCATCCACTTACTGATAATTA
>Ga0310690_10009803_pt1 | contig 11989 bp, 9 predicted proteins | sample AusTroGonzalo_MG_2_FD_207661 | JGI IMG/M metagenome (GOLD analysis project Ga0310690, IMG submission 207661) | Bovine rumen microbial communities from tropical cattle in Woodstock, Queensland, Australia - Gonzalo_04 (v2) (version 2) | ecosystem: Host-associated > Mammals > Digestive system >...
GGCGCCGGCGGCGCGTTCAAGAAGCGTGAGGACACCCACAAGATGGCAGAAGCCAACAAGGCTTTCGCTCACTATTCTTGGTAATAGTATACGCATACTTGCGTATTTGTCATTCCGAGGGAGCGCACAGCGCGACCGTGGGAATCCCCTTGTCGGAGAAGCTGTTCTCCTCTTTGTGGGATTGCCACGGCACATAAATGTGCCTCGCAATGACATTTGGATTAAGGTATATGAAGTTTAGATGAAGAGTGATATTGATATCATTCGACACATCGAAGGAGGATATTATGCCCAGGCAGGTATCACTTGAAATGACAAGGAATATCGGCATCATGGCTCACATCGACGCCGGTAAAACAACCACAACCGAGCGTATCCTTTACTATACAGGTATCAACCACAAGATCGGCGAGACCCACGACGGCGCCTCGACGATGGACTGGATGGAGCAGGAGAAGGAGAGAGGTATCACCATCACCTCCGCTGCGACCACCTGTTTCTGGAAGGATAACCGCATCAATATCATCGACACCCCCGGACACGTCGACTTCACTGTCGAGGTCGAGCGTTCGCTGCGCGTTCTCGACGGTTCCGTGACCGTTCTGTGCGCAAAGGGCGGCGTCGAGCCCCAGTCCGAGACTGTTTGGCGTCAGGCGGATAACTACAAGGTTCCCCGCATGGTCTACGTCAACAAGATGGACATCACCGGCGCGGATTTCTATCATGTGCTGCAGATGATGCACGACAGGCTCAAGTGCAACGCCGTTCCGATCCAGCTTCCCATCGGCTTTGAGGATACCTTCAGCGGTATCGTGGATCTGGTCGAGATGACCGCCGAGACCTATACCGGTCCCAACGGCGAGACCCGTGAGACCATCGAGATCCCCGAGGATATGAAGGAGCTGGCTCAGGAGTATCGCGAGAAGCTGATCGAAGCTGTCGCCGAGACCTCTGAGGAGCTGATGGACAAGTACTTCGGCGGCGAAGAGATCACCGTCGATGAGATCAAGGCTGCGATCCGTAAGGCTACCATCGCGAACGAGATGGTCCCCGTATGCTGCGGCACCTCTTACCGCAACAAGGGCGTCCAGAAACTGCTCGACGCGATTGTTGACTATATGCCCGCTCCCACCGACATCCCCTCGATCAAGGGCGTCGATGTCGAGACAGGCGAGGAGTGCGAGCGTCACTCCAGCGACGATGAGCCGTTCTCGGCTCTCGCGTTCAAGATCGCTACCGATCCCTATGTCGGTAAGCTGTGCTTCTTCCGTGTTTACTCCGGTAAGGTCGAGAAGGGCACCGCGGTATTCAACTCGACGAAGGGTAAGAACGAGCGTATCGGCCGTATCCTGCAGATGCACGCCAATGACCGTAAGGACATCGACGTCTGCTATTCCGGTGATATTGCCGCCGCGGTCGGTCTGAAGAACACCACCACCGGCGATACTCTCTGCGACGAGGATCATCCTGTTATCCTCGAGTCCATGGAGTTCCCGGAGCCCGTTATCAAGGTCGCTATCGAGCCTAAGACCAAGGCAGGTCAGGAGAAGATGGGTATCGCCCTCGCGAAGCTCGCCGAGGAAGATCCGACCTTCAAGGCCTACACCGATGAGGAGACAGGCCAGACCATCATCGCCGGTATGGGTGAGCTCCACCTGGAGATCATCGTCGACCGACTCCTCCGTGAGTTTAAGGTCGAGGCTAATATCGGTAAGCCCCAGGTCGCTTATAAGGAGACCATCCGCCGCGAGGCTGAGGTCGACCAGAAGTACGCCCGCCAGTCCGGCGGTAAGGGTCAGTACGGTCACGTCAAGATCCGTATCTTCCCGAATCCCGGCAACGGCTACGAGTTCGTGAACTCTGTCGTCGGCGGCGCGATCCCGAAGGAGTATATCCCGGCGGTCGATCAGGGTATCCAAGGCGCGATGCTCAGCGGCGTTCTCGCCGGCTACAATGTCGTAGACGTCAAGGTCGAGCTGTATGACGGCTCATACCATGAGGTCGACTCGTCCGAGATGGCGTTCAAGATCGCCGGTTCCATGGCCTTCAAGGAGGCTATGCGCAAGGCCGATCCCGTCCTCTTGGAGCCGATCATGAAGGTCAGCGTCGTTGTTCCCGAGGAGTATGCGGGCACTGTATTCGGTGACTTCAACTCCCGCCGAGGCGCGGTTACCGGTCAGGACATCGAAGGCGGCACCGCCCGCATCACGGCGAACGTTCCGCTCTCGAATATGTTCGGTTATGCGACCGACCTGCGTTCCAAGACACAGGGACGCGGCAACTACGTCATGGAGCCCTCGCATCACGCCGAGGTTCCCAAAAACGTAGGTGAGGAGATCATGTCCGACCGTTCCAAGAAGGACTAATGAAGGAACGGGGTCCCCGAAACGCCCCGCGTTTTGGGGAAAGGCGGAGCAACAGAGCGATCGGCGAATGCTTGAAATTATAAGCATTCACGATGAGCGGCGTTTGCGACGCCGCAGGTGAGGAGATCATGTCCGACCGTTCCGAGAAGGACTGATCTTGATTCGACAGCAGTTGACACAACAAGTTGATGACCTTCATGAGAATCAGCACTAATTGTTGTGGAAATTTGCGAAAAGCTATTGCAATTCCCGCAAAGAATTGATAAAATAACCATAATCGAGTTAATTTGATTAACAACTAAAGGAGGATTTATTCCAATGGCAAGACAAAAGTTTGAGAGAACTAAGCCCCATGTAAACATCGGCACCATCGGTCACGTTGACCATGGTAAGACCACCCTGACCGCTGCTATCACTAAGGTTCTGAACTTCGGCGGTTCTGCTGACTTCGTTGATTATGCTAACATCGATAAGGCTCCCGAGGAGCGCGAGCGCGGTATTACAATCAACACCGCTCACGTTGAGTATGAGACCGCTAACCGTCACTATGCTCACGTTGACTGCCCCGGCCACGCCGACTACGTTAAGAACATGATCACCGGTGCTGCTCAGATGGACGGCGCGATCCTCGTTGTTTCCGCTGCTGACGGCCCCATGCCCCAGACCCGTGAGCACATCCTGCTCTCTCGTCAGGTTGGCGTTCCCTACATCGTTGTCTTCATGAACAAGACCGACCAGGTCGACGATGAGGAGCTGCTTGAGCTGGTTGAGATGGAGATCCGTGACCTGCTGAACGAGTACGAGTTCCCGGGCGACGATACTCCCATCATTAAGGGTTCCGCTTATATCGCTCTGACCTCCCCCTCCACCGATCCTAACGCTCCCGAGTATGCTTGCATCCACGAGCTGATGGACGCTGTTGACGAGTTCATCCCCACCCCCGAGCGTAAGGCTGACCTGCCCTTCCTGATGCCCGTTGAGGACGTCTTCACCATCACCGGCCGCGGCACTGTTGCTACCGGTCGTGTTGAGAGAGGCCAGATCCGCACCTCCGAGTCCGTTGAGATCGTTGGTCTGAAGGACGAGAAGAGAACCGTTGTTGTTACAGGTCTTGAGATGTTCAGAAAGACTCTGGACTATGCTGAGGCCGGCGATAACGTAGGCGTTCTGCTCCGTGGTGTTCAGAGAACCGAGATCGAGAGAGGTCAGGTTCTTGCGAAGCCCGGCACCATTCATCCCCACACCAAGTTCCGCGGCCAGGTTTACGTTCTGACCAAGGACGAGGGCGGCCGTCACACTCCGTTCTTCAACAACTATCGTCCCCAGTTCTATTTCAGAACTACTGACGTTACCGGCACCATCTCCCTGCCCGAGGGCGTTGAGATGTGCATGCCCGGCGACAACGTCGAGATGGACGTTGAGCTGATCACTCCTATCGCTATCGAAGTCGGTCTGCGTTTCGCTATCCGTGAGGGTGGCCGTACCGTAGGTTCCGGTGCTGTTATCGCGATCAACGAGTAATTCACTCAGATAATCTGATAAAGCAATCGATCCCGCCGAGGCATCTCGGCGGGATTCTTTTGTTAACGGATAGCGGTTATAGATGATGGATGATAGATGATTGGTGAACGGTGAATGATGATGATGGATGAAAAAGCTATTGCATTTATCGCTGCGGCGGTGTAGTATATACATAAGTGATACGGAGGAGGTAATACCATGCTGAATAATGAAGATTATATTTCTGAGGAGTATGAGGCTCAGATCATCACGCTCGAGGACGACCTCGGCAACGAGAAGGACTTCGAGTACCTCGATACAGTAGAGTATGACAGCGACGAGTATATCGTTCTGCTGCCCGTGGATGAGGACGAGGACGCGGCTGAGGTCATGATCCTGCGCGTCGATTCGCTCGACGACGATAACGAGCTGTACGCCGGCATCGAGGACGAGGAGATTCTGCAGGCCGTCTTTGACATCTTTAAGAATCGCTACAAAGACGACTTTGATTTTGAGTGATCCTGTACGTTTCAGTGTGATGATGCGTATATAACGGCGAAGGGGGAATGGTATGAAACGCATGATGACTGTTTTGCTGGTGATATTGGTAACGGCATCTCTCGTATCATGTACCGGTGAAACGTCTCCCGGTCCGCTTGACGCCGCCGAGGTGGGGCATATCACCGCGACCACTGCGATATATGCAAACTACATGTATGTGATCGAGGACGATGAGGCGATCGGCGAGCTGGTTGAACTGTACAACGCCCTGCGCTATGTGCCGACGGACGAGGTGGGCTTTGCCGACCTGCTGAACGGTACGCTGTATCGCATCAGCTATGAGCCGGTGACTCCGGATGATTCCGAGCATCCGACGCTCGCCTGCGTGTGGCTCTCGCCGCAGGGATATGTGTACTTTACCGATTATGAGCACGAGGACGACCCGGATGCCGAGATGTCCGTTTATCGCCTGACGAGCGCCTTTGATGAGGAGCGCCTGAACGATATACTGAATACGTATGACATCATGAAATAAACACAAAAAACGAAGCCCCGCAGTACGCCTGCGGGGCTGTTGTTATCTGTATCGGCTGTTGTACCGGATCAGGTCTCGTTCGGGAAGAACTTGTCGTGGATGGCGGCGACAGCGCGATCGGCGTCGTCCTCGTTGATGATGACGCTGACCTTGATCTCGGAGGTAGCGATCATACGGATGTTGATCTGGCGGTCATACAGCGCTTCAAACATCTTGGACGCAACGCCCGCGTGGCTCTCCATGCCCGCGCCGACGATCGAGACCTTCGCGACGGTATCGTCAAAGTCTACCTCGCCCGCGCCGATGGATTCTGCGAACTTCTCACAGATCTCCTTTGCTTCGAGGCCCTTGTTGCGGGCGACGGTGAAGGCGATGTCCTTGGTATTGTCGCGGCCGACGGACTGCAGGATGACGTCGACGTTGATCTTCTTCGCGGCCAGCTTTGAGAAGAGCTTAAAGACCATGCCGGGACGGTCGGGAACACAGGTGACAAAGAGGCGGGCTACATCGGTATCCTTGGCTACGCCGCTGATTAACATTTTTTCCATTTTTACCTTCTCCTTTACGATGGTGCCGGGCGCCCGTGTGTAGGACGACAGTACCTCGAGTTCAATATTATACTTCTTGGCCATTTCGACCGAGCGGTTGTTCAGCACCTGAGCGCCGAGGGTGGCGAGCTCCAGCATCTCGTCATACGAGATAGCGGCGAGCTTTTTGGCATTCGGCACCTTGCGCGGATCGGCGGTGAACACACCCTCTACGTCGGTATAGATCTGGCACAGGTCGGCGTGCATCGCCGCGGCGATCGCCACCGCGCTGGTATCGGAGCCGCCGCGTCCGAGGGTGGTGATGTCGTCATAGCGGGACAGTCCCTGAAAGCCGCAGACGATCACGATCTTCTTCTGGTCGATCTCACGGCGGATGCGGTCGGGCGTCACGCTGCGGATGCGCGCCATGGTGTGGGAGCTGGAGGTCAGGAAGCCCGCCTGCCAGCCGGTCAGTGAAATCGCCGGATACCCCATGTCCTGAATACACATCGCCAGCAGAGAGGCAGAGATCTGCTCGCCCGAGGCGAGGAGCATATCCATCTCGCGGTTGGTGGGATTCGCGGTGATCTCGGCAGCCTTTTCGATCAGGTCGTCGGTGGTGTCACCCTGTGCGGATACGACGACCACGACGCTGTTGCCTTTCTTATATGTTTCTGTCACGATTTGCGCGACGTTGCGGATGCGTTCGGCGTCCTTGACGGATGTACCGCCGAACTTCTGTACAATCAAACTCATTTCATTTACCTTCTTTATCGGTGAATAGTGAATGATGAACGGTGAACGGTGAACGGTAGACGGAAAGCCTGACGGCTTTCGGAGTGATATGCAGCGGATCAAGCAGAAAAGCCGGATTCTCTGAAGATACCGGGGAGCGGATGCTTAGCAGTGTTCTGCCTGACTGCCATCATCATTCAGCATTCATAACATTCAGTTCTTATTTCTTAGCTCTTAGCTCTTAGCTAATCAGAGGTCCCCCACGCGGATGGTGCTCTCAACCTTGAGGATACCGTTCTCTTCGAGGGATTCCAGCTTGGAGCGGAAGGCGCCCAGCGGCATCGGTTCGGTGATGAAGGCGACCTCGTTCTCGGGGGCGCTGCCCTTGTGGATGATATGAATATCGCCGAAGAGATCCTTCGCCTTATAATATGCGTCGATATTGTTGTTGGCGACGCCGCGCACGAACATAGCGGTCACACTGCGCTCGGCGGGCAGCACCTGACTGTTGTCGGAGTCGGCCCATGAGAGATACTTGCGCGCCTTGAGGTGCTTGACACAGTCGATGACGTCGGCCACTACCGCTGAGGCGGTGGGCAGCTTACCCGCGCCGCGACCGTAGAATACCACGTCGCCGACACAGTCGCCGCGCACCATGATGCCGTTGAACACGTCGTCGATGTTGGCGAGCTGGCTGTCGCGGGGCACAAACATCGGGGCGACCACGATGTCGATCGTATCGCGGTCGAGCTGCTTGACCGAGCCGATCAGCTTGATCACGCCGCCCCAGATGGTGGCGTACTCGACGTCGGCCGCAGTGATTGCGGTGATGCCCTCGGTGGGCACGGAGTCGGGATAAATATGCTTGCCGAAGGCGAGGGACGCGAGGATGCAGATCTTGCGGCATGCGTCATGACCTTCTATATCCGCGGCGGGATTGCGCTCGGCATAGCCCAGATCCTGGGCGAGCTTCAGCGCTTCGGCAAAGTCCATCCCCTCGCGGAACATCTTGGTGAGGATGAAGTTCGTGGTACCGTTGAGGATACCGGCGATCTCGCTGACATTGTTGGCGACGAGGCACTGGTTGATGGGGCGGATGATCGGGATACCGCCGCCCACGGAGGCCTCAAAGAGGAAGTTCGCGTTCTGCTCGGCAGCGATGGCGAGCAGCTCTGCGCCGTAGGCCGCCACCAGCTCCTTATTGGAGGTGACGACGTTCTTGCCGCGCAGGAGGCATTCCTTGACGTATTCATACGCCGGATGCAGACCGCCCATGGTCTCGACGACGACGCGCACCTCGATGTCGTTTGCGATGTCGTCAAAGCTCTTGGTGAAGCGGTCCGCGAGCGGCGAGTCGGGGAACTCGCGCAGATCGAGGATGTATTTTATGTACAGCTCCTCGCCGACTGCGGCAAAGAGCTTTTGCTTATGTGTTGTGATGATCTCGGCAACGCCGGATCCTACCACGCCGTGGCCCATAATAGCAACAGAAATCATAGTATTCATACCTTTCTGTGAGTATAGTGGATTTTCAAAGGATTGGAGATATGCCGGCAGGGGAGTTATTCTCCGCCATCGCCGCCACCGCCGTCATCGATGGGCGCGGGATCCTCTCCGGAACCGGGATCCTCTCCGGAGCCGGGTTCGACCGGTTCATCGGGGGGAGTCTCTCCGGGATCCTCCGACGGTTCATCGTCCATAGCCTCCGTCGCGTCGGGATCATCCGTTGGGGTATCTGAGCCGGAGGAGGATGATGACAGCGAGGATGAAGAGGAAGAGGACGATGACGAGCTCGACTTAGAGCCGGTGCCGGCCTTATGCACGCCGTCGCAGTAGGCGGGCATATCGCCCTTGGTATAGTAGCCGGTGCCGGTATCGGAGCAGTAGGAGGCTGCCAGCAGTCCCGAACCCTTACAGTAGGTGGCGGGAATGATCGTGGACGGCATCTCAAATTCCTTGTATGGCTTGTCCGCCAGATAGTTCGTCATGACCTTCTGCCAGGTGATCGCAGCCAGACTGCTGTAGGGCACGGTGGCGGGCTGGTCATAACCCATCCAGCAGGCCAGCGTGCAGTAGGGCGACGCGCCGACGAACCAGATGTCATAGTCATTATCGGTGGTACCGGTCTTACCGACGACGTCCCATCCGGATACCTGCGCATACTGTGATGCGGAGTGGGTGGAGGTCAGGACGTTGTATCTCAGCAGGCGGTTCATCTTATACGCGGTCTCGGGCGTATAGGCCTCGATGGGGGTGTTGTTGCGGTTGTCGAGGATGATGTTGCCGTTGGAGTCGGTGACATAATAGTAGGTGTAAGGCTGATAGTAGAGGCCGCTGTTGCCGATATAGCCGATCGCGGCGGCCATCTCACGCACCGTGACGCCGCCTTCCATACCGCCCAGCGAAAGCGCGCCGAGGTTTCTGGAGTCAGCGTCGGCCAGATGGCTGAAGCCGAGGTTGGAGGTCGCCTGGTTATAGGCGTCCTGTGCGCCGATGAGGTTGATGGTCTGCACGGCAGCCGCGTTGGATGACCACGACAGCGCCTCGGGAACGGTCATATACTGGGTATAGCTGCCGTAGGAGTTCGACGGACCGGCTACCCAGCTTCCGTATTCATTCATGCGCCATTTCTCGATCGGCTGGTCGGTGACGAGGGTCGAGTAGTTATAGACGCCCATGTCGATCGCGAGCGGATAGGGGATGACACCCTTGATGGAAGAACCGGGCTGGAGCACCGAGTGCGAGGCGCGGTCCCATTCCAGGTTGCCTTCCTTCTCCTTTGAGGAGCCGACAGTGGCGATCACGCGGCCGTCATAGTCGATCATGGTCATACCGACCTGCAGGTCATAGTCATAGCCGTCGTTCGACTTGAGCGCTTCGTTCTCGATCATCTCCTGTGCCTTCTGATCCATGGCGCAGTAGATGTTCAGACCTTCGGTATAGAGCTTATCGGAGGCAGCGTCCTCGCTGATGTCGTAGTATTTGGCGAGGTCGCGTCTGAGATCGTAGAACATCTGGTCAATATACCAGTTCTGGACGTCGATGTCGTCGTCATCCTCTTCTTCACCGGAGGGCTCTCCCCAGCCGACAAAGGTGAGGCTTTCGCTCTGCTGCATCGCCTCGTCATACTGTTCCTTGGTGATCTTTTTCTGATCGTACATCTCCGAGAGGACGAGCTCGCGGCGGATCTTATTGTTCTCGGGATAGATCAGCGGATTCCAGCGCGCAGGGTTCTGGGTGATGCCGGCGATGGCGGCGCACTCACAGATCGTGCATTCGCTGATCGGCTTATCGAAGTACAGCTCGGACGCCGCTTCGACGCCCTGACAGTTGTTGCCGAAGTTGACGACGTTGAGGTAGGCTTCGATGATGTCGTCCTTCGAATATTCCTTCTCGGTGTTCAGCGCGCGGAAGATCTCGCGCAGCTTACGGGTGAGGGATACCTCGTTATCGTCCGTGAGATTCTTGATGAGCTGCTGGGTGATGGTCGAGCCGCCGTAGTTATCGGAGCCGGACAGCAGCGAGAAGACAGCCGAGCCGGTACGCTTCCAGTCTACGCCGTGGTGCTCGAGATAGCGCTTGTCCTCGATGGCGATGATCGCCTCGGGCATATAATCCGGCATATCGCTGAGGTTGACCCAGATGCGGTTCTCCACGCCGTACAGCGTCTGATATTCCTCAAACTCTCCCGTGTCGGGATTCTTGGTATAGATGAAGGAGGAGAGGTTCAGCGAGCGGGCGTTGAGGTCGATACCGGTAGGCTCGTTGGCGAGTCCGATGATATAGATGCCCAGCGACACGCCGACGATCAAGCCGGCGATCACCATCACCGCCAGCACGGTGAGGATCATGCGCCAGATCGCCGAGAAGAACGCGCCGATGCCGCTCTGGCGGCGGGGCTGAACGTCAATCTTGTCGGTATATTTGCTGATGTCGGTTTTTCTCAAGGTGGTTACCTCCTGCCTTGTCAAACAGATCTTTCACAGCGAGATCGATTCTCTCACAACGTGTGATGTTTTACCGATGCGCTTCCTGCACAGCCGTCCCGCAGTGATTCTGCCGCCGAACGAATGAGAGCAACGCACATATATATGAATTATACCACTAATATAGGAAAAAATAAATAACTTTTTCTAAAATTACAGAGATTTTTCACAAGATAAGGGCGTAAAAAATAGGAATAATACCTAAATCCCGTGGAAATATAGATACGAATACTGCCGGATGCGGATTCTGACGAGGTGAAGCGGAATGAAAAAGCTGATAGCGTTCTTCGGCGTGCTGATGATTCTCTATGTGCTGGTGACCTCCCTGACGGAAGCTCCCGCGGGCGGAGGAGCGCCTGACGCGGCGAGTGAAGCGCAGGTGTATACGGTGCGCGCGGAGGATGACCGTGTGGTGGTGTATCACGGCGACAGCCTGTGGCTGCGCACCGATACGCCGGTGTCATCCCTGCCCAAGAGCGACCGCCAGCGCCTGAACAAAGGGATCCCCCTGACCGACGACAGACAGCTCAAGTGCCTGCTGGAGGACCTTTGCTCCTGACATCCTGCGGCGCAGACTTGAGTCCGTCCGTTTCATCCCGCGGATAACGGCGTTCATCCTTGTGCAATATATACAGATATGATCGACGGATTTTTTACATTCGATTCCTGCCGCGCTGTTGACGAAGGCCTGTATGATCTGATATGATGAGGCGGTAACGGAATGGGAAAGGAGAGAGATTCATGTCGTCATCCGCGCTGATTCTGGCGGCGCTGGCGCTGCTGCCGGCGGCTGTTCTGATGATTTACATTTATAAGATGGACCGCGCCGAGAAGGAGCCCGCCGGTCTTCTGACGATGCTCTTCTTCTTCGGCGTGCTGTCCGTGATCCCGACGGTAATCCTGGAGAGTCTCTTTTCCGGTGCGCTGAACAGCGCCTTTGACGTGTATTCCGAGGCGGATCTCGCCGATATGTCCGCTGGGACCCTGCATCTCTATGAGATCATCAACAACTTCATCTGCATCGCGCTGATCGAGGAGTTCTGCAAGTGGTTCTTCGCCTTCCTTTTGACCCGCAGGAACAGGAACTTCAACTCACTGTTTGACGGCGTGGTATATACGGTCTTTGTTTCACTGGGTTTTGCTGCCGCAGAGAACATCCTGTATGTGTTCGAGGGCGGCGTTGCCACCGCGCTGCTGCGCATGGTCACCGCGGTACCCGGTCACTGCTTCTTCGGCGTCATCATGGGCTATTTCTACAGCCGATGGGCGCTCGCGTACAGGGCGGCCGGACTGGAGCGTCACCTGCGCTCCATGGGCGTGATCCCTCCCGGTCAGCCTGCCTTTCATTCTGCACGGCTGCTGGCGCTCAGCATCATTGTTCCCGCGCTGGCGCACGGCTTCTATGACTTCTGTGCCACCATGAACTACTGGGTCTATCTGATCGGCTTTTTCGTATTCCTGATCTTTCTGTATATTATCTGCTTTCGCGGCGTATATAAGCTGTCAAAGTCGGATACCCACAGCAGCTATCTTGCGATGGACATGGTGCTCAGACAGTATCCCTATGCGGCGGCGTATGTCAGCACGCTGCCGGAGTTCGCGGTCTACTTTTATCCGCCCGCTGCTCCTTACGGTCAGCCCTTCGCTCCCGTGAGGCATTGATACAGCTAAGGGCGCCTGCGAGGCGGCCTTTTGATACGATCGCCTTCGACTCCCTTTTGGCTCGCTGTGAGGTTATAAATGATAACGGGATACACTCTGTTTGGGTGTATCCCGTTATCATTATGGCGCGCCAAAAGGGATTCGAACCCCCGACCTTTCGCTTAGGAGGCGAACGCT
>Ga0310690_10009804_pt1 | contig 11988 bp, 6 predicted proteins | sample AusTroGonzalo_MG_2_FD_207661 | JGI IMG/M metagenome (GOLD analysis project Ga0310690, IMG submission 207661) | Bovine rumen microbial communities from tropical cattle in Woodstock, Queensland, Australia - Gonzalo_04 (v2) (version 2) | ecosystem: Host-associated > Mammals > Digestive system >...
GGAATAGAACCGGTAACGGGCCGTGACCGTGCTGTCAGTGCGGCTGAGGCTGCACACTTCCAGCGGGAAGTCGCTATTGCCCAGCAAGTCCACGAAAAGAGGTGACACAGGGGTTAAATTGCCAAACCGGCTCCCGCCCTGAGGGCAGGAGCACGATAAGGCTAACAACACAAATAAATAACCGAATGCGTATCTCTTACGCGACATGACGCGTTACTTTTTCAGATCGCTCTTGATATAGACGGCGTTGCCGGTAGGACGGAGTTTGGTACCGTCCCAGTCCCAGCGGTTCTCGCACACCTTGTTCACGATGTTGCGGGCATTGCCCTCGCCGTAAACCCACATGGCGGTACCGCCGCCACCGTCGAAGTTCATGGCTTTGTAGCAACCCAGGCCGCGCATGAGCTTGCCCAGGCGGTCGGTGGACATGCCGATGGCCGTCTGCTCAGTGGGCCAGCCGGTCTTGGTCCAGCGGCCGTCCACGGTTACCTGGATCACCGTCTTTCCATCCTTGGAAAGGCCGATGGCGGTACGGGGGTGCGTAGAAGTGAGCCAGTTATCTTCATCGGCCGCCTTCCATTCGGCCGAAGCCTTCTGGACATTTCCCTTCCACACCAGCAGAGGACCTGCGCATCCGACGGTAAGGGTGTTTGCCGGCGGATTCCTGTTCCCGGCGGGGTCGTTGGTGAGCTTGGAGGCAGCCACGTCGTCTTTCACTTTCACGATATCGACGACATCGCCGTCGAGCGTGAAGGCGCAGTTGCTGATCCAGGGGCTGTTTTCCGGACTGGCATTGTGCTTCACCACTCCATCCACGCGCACGAACTGACAGCAGGCCATGGGGCCGTTGGTGCCGGCGACGGCATCCAGCCAGGTGCACTTCTTGTCCAGGTCGCGGGGATCCTGACCACTCTCACAGGCGGGATAATCTGCGGGATAACCCGACTGGGAATAGTTGAAGTAAATGCCGATACGGTTGTGCTCGTTGAGCGTGGATTTCACCACGTTGATGTTACGCATGGAGCCGTCCCAGACGCCATGAAAAGTGGTCCACTCAACACCCGGAACAACCGTGACGGTAGTACCGCCCAGTGCGACCAGGTCGATGGTGGGGGTATCGCTCCAGTTGGGATCCTCCGGATCGTTGTCGATCACGGTGTACTCCAGGGTAACCGTATTGGATTCCTTTCCGCGGGTAGAGACGCGCACATCCAGCGTCTTGGCTTCGATCTCGGGGGCCATAAAGACCACAGACGTCTCCGTGGACTCGGAGACACGGATAGACGTGGTTTCAAAACCCACCCCATGGAGAACCTTGTTCTCCGAGGCCTGGGCGCTGAAGTTGCTGCCCACGAGGGTCACCGGCTGACCGGCGATTACTTTTCCGTTATATTCCGTTTCGATACCGGTAATGACGGGCTCCGGCCATTCGGTAGAGCCGCCATTGCCGGAGCCGCAGGAAACGGCCCCGGCAACAACCGGCAATAAAAGAAGAAGTTTCTGAATCTTCATGTTGGGTAATTATTTCAGTTTGGGCTCATTACCGCTGAGATCCCAGATGCTCTCGTCCCAACCCAGGGCCTTGGCCTGAGCGGAAACCGTACCTTCGGTACCATAGTAGTTACCCTCGGTAGAGACGGCGTCGTTGTAGCTGAAAGGCTTTTCGGAGACATTCCATGCCACGAAGCCGGTGCAGGTGATCACAGTAGGAACAGTAGAGTTAGCGCCGTCGTTCAGGCCCAGGACGATACCGCAACGGTCACCCACGGCAATGCCGCTAAGGTCAGAGGTGCAGTAGCTGTTGGTGATGGTAAGGGACTTGCAGCCCTTGGCCTTGTCATAGATGCTGCCGACGAAGCCACCGCTGTAACGGCGGGTGGCGATGGCGCCGGTAGCGTAGCAGTTGTCGATGGCGACAACACAGTTCAGGGCGCTGATGGTACCCACGAGGCCACCGGCGTGAGCCCAGTTGCCGGTATCACCGTGAGGCATGGTGACATTACCGGTAGCATAGCACTTGCTGATGTTGACGGTGGTCTCTTCCTTACCGATGACACCGATGAGGCCGCCACCCATGTGGCCCATGCCCTCGATATTACCGGTAGCATGGCACTTCTCGATGGTAGCGTTGCCTTCGAGCTGGCCGATGAGGCCGCCGGCACGGGAATAGTTGCCGCTGAGGCTGATTGCATTGCCCGTAGCGGAGCAATTCTTCACAGTCACGTCGCCGGCAAAGCCGATGAGGCCACCGGCATAGTAGGTGTCAACCTTGCTCTCACCGGTAGCGGAGCATCCGTTAATCGTACCGGCGTCCACACGGCCGATCAGGCCACCGGCCTGCTGCTGCACATAGACGGAGCAGTCGGCCACGCAGTTTTCCACTACACCGTTTCTCAGGTGGGAGATAACGGAACCGGCACGCTTGTAAACACTTTCCACGGAAGACTCCTTCACGGTAACGTTCTTCATGACAAAGTCTTCGGCGTTGTCGGAAGAACCGGCCACGGCCACGACGACGGCGGCGTCCTCAGCGCTGGCGACAATCTCGGCCTTTTCCACGGTCAGGTTCATGATGCTACCGCAAACGGTGCCGAACAGAGGGCCGTTGGCCTTGAAGTTCATGATCTTGTGATTGTTACCGTCGAACACGATCTTGCGGGCGCGGGCAGCGGGCTTGGCGTCATCATCCACAGCGTTGTTGAAGGGAACCCAGGGGTTCTCGTCACCGAACTCGGTACCGGCGAAGTCCACGTCATCCGTCAGCTTGAAGTAAACGGTAGCGTCGTCCTTGAGGAGGCTGCCGATCAGCATGAAGGTATCAATGCCGTTGATCGTGTAAGGATCTTCCTGGGTACCAGCACCGGGAGCCTTGGCGGCGCACATCTGGTACAGGATATAGGCGGCATTCTCGTCGGGGGCCTCGTAGTTGGTGCCACCCTTGACGCCGTCGATCACGACAGGAAGGATATAGGTCACGCCTTCTTCGCAGTCCACACCCTTGAGACGGAGTTCGCAGGTGGAAGACTGGGCAGTAAACTTAGGCAGAATGACGGAAGACGTGACAAACTGGAAAGCCGTAGCGGGCAGCATCTCGTAGGATGTGCCGTTCTTGGTATTGTAGGCAGCTACCAGGGCAGAACTGGGAGCAAGGGTGATGGTGTAAGGCTCGGCCGAAGTAGGCTCGGCCACGACCGTTACTTCCAGGCTGACGGACTGGCTCTTGGGAACCTCGTAGATCTCCTGGGCATTTTTGATGGAGACGCCCAATTTAGCGGTCTGGGCGGCTTCGGAGCCACCGTTGTTCTTGTTGCAGGACTGCGGAAGAACGCAGAGGGCCAGTGCAATAACTGACAGAATAGCTTTTTTCATTGTTTTACTGTTATTTAAAATGGTAATTAGTCCTTGTTGTCATCGGCCACGCCGGTGGTGGGCCAGCCGGGGTTCTGGGTGAGGGCGCCGTTGGTAAGCAGAATCTCATTCACAGGGATGGGATAGAGGTAGTCCTTTTTGTCATCCCACTTCCAACCGATACGGGAGGTCTGATGGTTGTCCACGCAGCCATAGGTGCCCTTGGCAAGGGTGATGCCCGCTCCCAGGCTGAAGACCTGAGCGGCGTGTGCTGCAGGAGCTTTGTCGCCAATATAGAGGGTAATGTCTGCTACGTTGTCGCCATCCAGGTCATAAGAGCCTTCGCCGGGGAAATACATACCCTGCAGGGGAGCCTCGAAGCAGTGGCCCTCGGCCCAGCGGATGATGTCATAGTAGCGGAAGCCTTCGCCCAGCAGCTCGATGGTGCGCTCGCGGCGGATTTCCAGGATGACGGCCTCTTTCGGGTCGTTCAGGAGGATCGGGTTGCTGTAGCCACCGTAGGCGGGATCGATCAGGTAGGGATCCACGGTGAGACCGGAGAGGATGAGGTTAGGCATGCCTACACGGTCGCGCAGGGGCTTGATGGAGAGGTTGATGTCGGCCTGGGTGATTTCGCCCAGTTCGGCCTTGGCCTCGGCATAGTTCAGGTACACTTCGGCGGCGCGGAAGAGGATGAGGTCGCAATGGGACTGCTTGTTAGCGTCGTCCTCGGGGGCCATGAAGTACTTGATGGGGGCATAACCGGTAACGGAGTGGTTCAGGTTGGGAGCCGTTCTTTCGGCGGTGCCGTAGCGGCAGTAGCCGGGAGTGCGGATGCTCTGGGCCAGACGGGGATCACGGCCGCTCGTTTCCTGCTTGAACTGCATGGTCTCCCAACCGGCCTTGTCGGTGAAGCGGGAGCCGTCGGCCATCAGGTAGCTGGCAATGATCTTGCGGGTGATGCCGAATTTGTGCAGGGTAGCGCTGGTATAGTCGGAGTTGGCGGCGTGGGTCACACCATAGATGCTGCTGTAGTCACGGGCCAGGATGACTTCCTTGTTGATACCCTCGGACACGTTGTACTTGGTGAACAGGCCGATGTAGCTCTTGTCGGTACCCTCGGCGTTATAAATACCGTAGTTGCTGGTAGAGATGAACTTGGAGGCGGCATCGACGGCCTGCTGCAGGTACCAGGTGTAAGGCATGGCGTCTGCGGGCAGGGTCTCGAGGGTGACGTCACCGGCATGGTACTTCCGGTAGGTGCCCTCGAAGAGGCAGATGCGGGACTTCAGGGCCAGGGCGGTCCACTTGGTCACGCGATAGTCGTTGTGCTCGGCAGGAAGGTTCTCGATGGCATAGTCGATATCGGCCACGACATTCTGCATCACCAATTCGCGGCTATCACGGGGATTGTAGAGCGCTTCGTCGTCGGAACCCAGGGTGCGGTCGTACCACGGCACATCGCCGAACTGCTTCACTTTCTCGAAGTAGAAGTAGGCGCGGAAGAAACGGGCCAGGGCGTCGTACTGGCTGCGGAGTTTCTCGTCCTTGCAATTGCCGGAATACTCCAGGAAGGTGTTGATGCTTCTAAGGTTGGTCCATTTCCAGCCGGCGTTACCGGAATCGATGGTGCGGGCGCCACGGATTTCCTCGTCCAGGTCGCGGCCCACCACGGCGTCGCTCTGGGTACCGAAGAAACCGGAAGGAAGCATGGGATAGAACGCATTAGTATAGGAACGCATTTCCTTTTCGTTGGAAAGGAAGGTTTCCGGGGACAGCTTATCCTTGGGGAAGCGGTCCAGCAGGTCCTCGCAGGAGGTCATCACCAGCGCTGCGCTCAGAAAAGCGATATATTTAATGACTGATTTCATCTCTTTCATCATTAGAAGGTTACATCGATACCAAACATGAAGGTCTTCTGCCAGGGATAGACATGATCCTTCTTACCGGTCTTGGCAGCAGCCTCCGGATCGATATAGGCGCAGTGGAAACCGGGGGCCAGGTAGGCCAGGTTCTCACCGGAGAAGTAGATACGAACGGATTCGATATTCACCTTCTTCATCCATTTTTCCGGCAGGGTGTAACCCACGGTGAGGTTCTTCAGACGCAGGTAACCCAGGTTCTGCAGATAGCGGTCGTTGGGCGTGGTGAGTTCACGGTTGTCACCCACACCGGCCACATAGGCGCGGGGACGCGGGAAGTAGGCGTTGGGGTTCTCCTCGCTCCAGCACTGATCCAGGAAGTCTCTCTGGACCCAGGAGGAGAACTGACGGGCATACGGTCCCCAGAAGTAACGGGAGTCGATGCTGGGATACCAGTCCATACGTCCTACGCCCTGGAAGAAGGCGCTGAAGTCGATGCCGTTCCAGTTGAAGCCCAGGGTAAGGCCGTACTGATAACGAGGCTGGGAGTTACCGATGACCTTGCGGTCTCCGGGGTTGTCCACCGTGTTGGCGCCGGGGCTGATGACATTGTCACCATCCGTGTCCACGTATTTGAGGTCACCGGCACGGAGTCCCTTCTCACCACCCTCGGAGGTGTAGATGATGGAGCAAACACGGGACTGGTCCACCGGGTAGTTGGCAGCCTCCTCGTCGGAGAGGAAGAAGCCGTCCGTGGTGTAACCCCAGATCTCGCCAAAGCGCATTCCCTCGTAGTAAGTGGAAAGCTTTCTGGTGGGGTTATCGAACTTGGTGATATAACCGATATAATCGTTGAAGGTGCCGGTGATGCTGTAGTCGAAGGGCTTGCCCATCAGCTTGAAGCTGTTGCGGTAAGTCAGGGACAGCTCGTAGCCCAGCGTGCGCAGATCGGCGTTGTTGGTCTTGGGAGCGTCGGCACCGTAAACGGCAGGGATAGCCTTACCATTGGTAAGCATGGCCTTGGTGTCGCGGATATAGGCCTCACCGGTGAAGGTGATCCTGTTCTGCAGGAAAGCCAGATCCAGACCAAGGTTCTTCTGCTGAACAGTCTCCCAGGTAAGGTCACTGGCGACGGGGGCGCCGAAGATGGCGATGGAAGACTTATCTCCGCCAAACAGATAGCTCTGCGTGCCGACGGAAACGGTTCGGATGTAGTCATAATAACCCACCTGCTGGTTACCCAGGCTACCGAAGGAGAAACGGAGCTTGGCATCGTTCCACCAGCTCTTGAGCGGGGAGAAGAACTCTTCCTGAGAGACTCTCCAACCTAAGGAACCAGAAGGGAAGAAACCGTAACGCTGGCCGCGGGGAAAACGGGAGGTGCCGTCATAACGGCCGCTCAGTTCCACCAGGTATTTGCCCTTGTAGTCGTAATTGATACGGCCAAAGAAGCCCAGCAGGGCATATTCGCTCTGGCCACCGGCCGTGGTCGTTCTCTTGTTGCCGGCCTCGTCGGCGTTCAGGAGGTTCTGGTCGTTCAGCTCCTCGGACATGAGGTCATAACCCGTAGCGGTGAGCTTCTTGTGATAGTAAGACTCAAACTGACCGCCGGCCATCACCTTCAGGTTGTGGGCATCGGCGAAAGTGTCCGTATAGGTCGCGAACACGTTCACGGAGTGCAGGTCGATGGTCTGCGTATTCTCTACCAGCTTGTCCTCGTTGTCACCGGTGTTCTGCGTCATGGTCTTCATGCGCTGCAGGTCGGCGAAGGTGCCGTTCACCGAACGGTTCATCTGATAGTAGTTGTTGTAGGAATAGCTATAGTTCGCCTTCACCTCCAACTGTTTGACAGGCTTGATAGTAACCTCAATGGTGTTGGTGAAGTTGTTGGTGCGGTTGCTATTCTTGAAGTGTTCGTTGGCGAGGTTACCCAGGATGGTCTGTCCACCGCCGTTGAAGTTGTCCTTATAAAGGTAGTCACCCTCCGGACTCTGGGGAAGAAGGTAGGCGAAATAGCCGGCCGAGCACTTGTAAAGGGCGTCATCCATATTGGCAATGCCAGGATAGGTATAGAGGGCCGAATAGTAGGCGGTGTTGTTGCTCACGTTCAGCCAGGGCTTCACGTCGAAGGAGAAACGGGCGCGCAGGTTGTACTTCTTATACACATCGGGATTGATGCGGAAGACACCCTGCTCTTTGTTGAAGTTTCCGGAGAGGAAATATTTGATGGTCTTGGTGCCGCCGCGGAACGAGATGTCGTGGTTCTGCATGGGCTTGACGTCGTTGAAGAAGACGTGCCACCAGTCGGTGTTAGCGTAATACTTATAACCCTTGTTGGCTTCGTCCAGAACGACCCAGGGACGTTCGGGATTCTCGGTCACGTCGTCGCGGCGGGCCCAGAGCTCGGCCATGTCGGTGTCGTCGTAGAAGATCTGCTTCTTGCCGTTGAAGGCCATGCCGAACTTGTTCAGGGTGTAAACCACGTCGTAGCCACGGGTTTCCCAGTCCGTAGAAGTTGTCGGGGTAGAGAAACCCCAGCGGCCGCTGTAATGGATGGTGCCCTTGCCATCCTTGTCGCCACCGGACTTGGTGGTCACCAGGACAACGCCGAACGCCGCCTTTGCACCGTAAACCGCAGCAGAGGAGGCGTCTTTCAGGACGGAAATGCTTTCTACATCGTTAGGGTTCACTCTTTCCAAGGATCCTACCACACCATCTACCAGCACCAGCGGGGAACCCGAGTTGATGGAGTTCCAACCACGGATGTTCAGCGAGGCGCTCTCGTCCGGACGGCCGGAAGACGTAGTAACGGTAAGGCCGGGGACCGTACCCTGCAGGATACCGCCCAGGCTGGAATTGGAACGCTTGCCGATGGATTCGGAATCCACCACGGAAACGGCGCCGGTCAGGTTTTCCTTCTTCTGGACGCCGTAACCGACGACGACGGCGTCATCCAAAAAAAGCGTGTCTTCCTCCAGGGTAACGTTCACCGTAGAACGCTTGCCGACGGCCACTTCCACTTCCTTGTAACCCAGGGAGGTGAAGATGAGGGTGGCGTCGCCGCCCACGGGGATGGAATAGTTACCGTCGATGTCGGTGGTGGTACCGTTGCTGGTACCCTTCACGAAGATGCCCACGCCGGCGACGGGCTCACCGGTCATGTCGATGACCGTACCCTTCACCACATGGCCCTGCTTGGAAGAGACTTCCTTGACTTTGACGATGATGTGAGATTTGTTGATGGTTCCGGTGTATCCGACACTTTCCAGGGAAGCGTCGAGCACAGCCTTGACGGTGCTCGTTCCGGCAGGAACCGTTACCGTCTGGGCCAGGTCGATTTCCTGGGCGTCGTAATCCACGGACATTTCCGTCTGGGACTCAATCTCCTTGAAGAGCTGTCCCAGGGTTACCTTTCCACCGCGAAGGTTCACCTGTTGCGACTGGGCAAACAGGGTTCCGCACAGCAAAAGGCAGAATAGCGTTGCAAATAGTGTTTTTTTCATAGACGAACTAAAGTGTTAAACTCATGGGTCCACACTAGAGTAAGCATAGACCCATGAGACACACAAATTTTTTTCTCAAAATCAGAAGCGGAAATAAACCCGGCTTCCATCGACCTTGTAACGGGACTCCGGAATGAGCAGTGTCAGCACGTCCAGGGCGTCTTCCAGCGTCTCGTCCGGCATGAAGCGGACATTGAGCGCGCTGCGCCTGAGATTCTCGGAGCTGTAACTGATGGACACGTCGAAACGTCTTTCCAGGGCGGAGGCAATCTCCGGGAAGGAGGCGTTGCTAAAGGTCAGGAAGCCTTCCTCCCAGCTCATCACCTTTTCTGCGTCCACCCGCGCCAGTGCGACGGATTTCTTGGAGGGCCGATAGATCAGCTGCATGTCGGGATCCAGGATGTAGGACTTCTCCCCGGCGGCGGGGACGCTCACTTTCACCTTGCCTTCCTTCAGGGTAGTACGCATGGTGCGCTCACCCGTGTAAGACTGGACACAGAAGGAAGTGCCGAGAGCCTGTACGTCCATGTAAGCGGTTTTCACGATGAACGGCCGGGAAGGATCCTTGGCCACGTTGAAGTTGCCTTCACCACTCAGATAGACGATACGGTTGTCGCCATCGAAAGATTTCGGATAAAGGAGGGAAGAACCGGCGTTCAGGGACACCTTGGTGCCGTCCTCCAGCGTGATGGACGAGGTCTGGCCATAATTGGCCACCAGATTGCAGGTGCTTTCGAGGGGCGTGACGGAGTACTTGCTGCGCGTGAGCGAGAAAGTGACCAGCGCGACGACCGCCACCGAAGCGGCTGCGGCGAAGACCGTCCAGACGGTCCTGCCCAGGCGCTTGCGGGCCTCGGCAGCATCGATTCTCTTGCCCAGACGGACGAGCTCCCGGAAGGTCACGGGGCTGGCTTCGCCCTTGCTCCCTTCCCAGATCTCCTCCAGGGATTGCTTCCCCTCCAGGCAGTCTTCTATGTTGAACTTTTTCTCCATTTTCACCTAATTAGTAAACTTCCAACCCCAATACACACAAGACAATGACGAACTTAATCACTTTTCTCAATGCGGCAAGGACGTTGGTAATATGGTTTTCCACGGTGCGCTTGTCAATACCCAGCTCCATGGCGATCTCGTCGTTGGACTTTCCCAGGAAACGGCTCATCATGAAAACGCGGCGCCGTTTTTCGGGCAGCGCGTCCAGCGTACGGCGGATCAAAGCCTCCGTCTCAGACGCATACAAGGCCGATTCTCCCGAAGGCGCAAGCTCGGAGCCCGTAGCGACGACCTCGCTCTTGAAGCGGGCCTTCACAGCCGATTTGTCATAATGGTTATAGACCTTGAAACGCGCCATCTGGAACAGATAGGCCGAGAAAGAATTCACGTTTGCAAATTTTTCCCTTGTCATCCAGATGTCGAAGAAGACGTCCTGGGCATAGTCGTAAGCAGTTTCTTCGCATTCGCTACCCAGCAGGCGGATCAGAAACTCCACCAGCCGCGGATGCCACTCCAGGAACAGCCATTCAAACGCCTGCCTGCTCCCTTCGGAAAGTGCTTTCAAACAATATTGCTCGTCTTCCTTGGTCATATATTATAGGTAACGGCCGCAAAGATACGAATTTTTTGCCTACCCTTGGACCTGGTCCACCCCCTCCTTCTGCAAAACGAAACCCAGCGAAACGTTTTTTTGCATAGCTTTTTGTTCCCACGGAAAAATCCCGGTGAGCCAATAGCCCCTGCGCAAAATGGGGGATAATATACGGATTCCGCGACTTTGCGTGTGGCGGAATCCGTTAGTTTTGCACGTGTACCGCATAAATGACGACACGTATGAAACTTGGCAAAATAGCTATTCTCCTATTGGTGCAGCTGATGTGCTGCTGCGGAAAACCGGATACCGGCATTATCATTACACCTCCCAACCCGAAACCGGATTCGGGACAGCAGGGCGGTGGCAACGGCTCCGGAAGTGGCAGTGGCGGCGGTTCGGGAACCGAGACGCCCCCTCCTACCCAGCCCAAGGATGGCTATATCATCGTGGGTTATGCGACCTACTGGGATAAGACCATGCCGGATCCCACCTATCTGACGCATATCAATTACGCGTTTGCCCATATCAAGAACGACTTCCAGTCGCTGGATATCAAGAACGAGACCCGCCTGGCGCAGATCGCCGCGCTCAAGACCAAGCATTCCGCCCTCAAGGTGATGCTGTCCGTGGGCGGCTGGGGCGCCGGCAACTTCAGCGAGATGGCCGCCAACGAGACGTACCGCAAGAAGTTCTGCCAGAACTGCTCTTCGGTCGTGCGCAAATACAGCCTGGACGGCATCGATATCGACTGGGAGTATCCCACCAGCGGGGACGCCGGCATCAGCCACTCGCCCGCCGACAAGCAGAACTTCACCCTGCTGCTGAAGGACCTGCGTTTGGCACTGGGCGCCGAGAAGCTCATCACCATGGCATCGGCCTCCAACGCCGACTACATCGACTGGACATCGGCCCTTCCGTACCTGGACTTCGTGAATATCATGACCTATGACATGGGTAAGCCGCCGTATCACAATGCTGCGCTTTATCCCTCTTCCATGACCAAGAACGGAGACTCCCACAACTGCGACGGATCGGTGAAACGGCACCACGAGAAGGGCGTTCCCTACGACAAGATCGTGCTGGGCATTCCTTTCTTCGGCCACGACGGAACGGAAGAAGTCTATTACAACGAAATCCAATTCGAAGGCCTCAACAAATGCTGGGATGCCACCGCCATGGTCCCCTACCTGACCGACGCCTCCGGCAAGATGGTCATCACCTACGACGACGCCAAATCCGTCAAGCTGAAGGCCGAATACATCAAGGCGAAGGACCTCCGCGGCGCCATGTACTGGAACCTGGAGGCCGATGATGCCGACTGGACCCTTTCCAAGGCTATCGCCGGACCCCTGCTGGGCTGGAAGGACCCCTCCGCCGAGCAGAACGCCTTCCTGGCCACCAACCAGTACGTACAGAAGTTCCTGGAAGAGGTGAACTATCCCTGTTACAATTATTCCGACACGGACCAGGAATACAGCTATTCCAGCGTTATCGGTTATCCGGGCGGCGGTCCCAGTGAGAACAACATCGAGGTTCCCCCGACCTACACCATCACCTGGACGGCTTCTTCCAGCAGCCAGAAGCTGAAAGTCCGGGAAGGCAGCTGGAGCCGGGAATACACCCTGAGTGGCGGCGTGAACAAGCAGGATATCACCAACCTGGTTCCCGGAACCACCTACAGCTGGCA
>Ga0310690_10009805_pt1 | contig 11988 bp, 4 predicted proteins | sample AusTroGonzalo_MG_2_FD_207661 | JGI IMG/M metagenome (GOLD analysis project Ga0310690, IMG submission 207661) | Bovine rumen microbial communities from tropical cattle in Woodstock, Queensland, Australia - Gonzalo_04 (v2) (version 2) | ecosystem: Host-associated > Mammals > Digestive system >...
CGGTTCCAGTGGCCGCAAAGACCATGAGAAGAGTGAGGTATCCCCCTGAATACGCAAGCAAAAGCGTCGTCGTCATTGTGCCTACCACTGCGCGTCCGATGCGGCATCCCGATGCGAACAAGTCGCGCATGCCGAGCCCCGGACTATGCCGCGCCACTTCGTCAACCCCTGCGGCAATGTCCATCCCTAAATCCATCACCGCTCCAGACGAGGCGAGGATCACCGAGCCAACGAACACGTCGCCTAGATCGATTCCAGGGCATCCGGAATAGAGCAACTGCTGGGCAAACGGCATGGTCGCGCCATTCACGTGCATTACGCGTGTGAAAAACTCAGCCAACGCGAGCGAAGCCACTACGCCGAGCATGGAGCCGGCGAACGCGGACATCCCTTTTCGCGTCAGCCCCGCGACAACAAACACGATAACAGCCGTAAGCACGGCCACGGCCAAGAACGCCGACCACATCGCACTGTATCCGGAAAGCGCAGCCGGTATGAGGAGCTTCCATATCGCGAGGCAGCTAAAGAAAAACGTAAACAGAGCCTTGGCCCCAGTCCAACCGCCGAAGCAGCACAGAAAAAGCGCAAAGCCACCGAAAAGGACCCCGATCCATCCCAGTCGCCAATGATCGCGGGCGACCAGAACGTCTTCTGCGCCGACGTTCGGCGGAACCACGACGAGAGCCGTGTCCCCGACTTTGAATTTCTTGTCGAGCTCCAGCTGCGCCCTCAGTTCGTTGTGCGCCTCCACTATGCGCCCGTCCGGAAGTCTAGCCCTAATGCGCTCCGTCCCGAACTCTATCAATCCATGCTGCGCTACGCCGGAGTCGTCGACCTCCACAACTTCAGCGCGCTCTGTTCTCGCCCCGGCGAGAGGAGGCACAAGCGTCTTCGGCCCCGGCACAAACCAAAGCGCCACGGTCGCAGCTGCAATGGCCGCCAGCACGAGCCAGCCAAGCCGGCCTTCCCCCAAGCGCCTCATTTGCCGTAGAAGGATTTGATCTTCTTCGCGATGTCGGCGTTCTCGATGAAGCCGGAGAAAAGCTCAGCCCCGCACCCCTTTGCCGTCGTCAGGACGGGCATAGCGGTATGAGAGCCGGTGCTCCAGCCTATTCCGGACTTGTGGGAAATCACATTCCGGCACACACCGCCAAGAAGATAGCGCTTCTCGCCGTCGTACGCCTTGTTCTCCTGGACCTTCGCCTTGTGGAACTCCGCGTCGTGCTCGAAGGCCTTCTTGATTTCGCTCAGCTCAGACCCCGACAACACCATCGGATTGTCCTTTGCCTTGCCCTCGAACCTGAAGCCGAAGGCTTTCTCGATAATAGGCTTCACCTCGTCGAACGACACATCGGTCCTCTTGCCGTAGAGCTTGCCGACCGCCCTTTCGAACGCAGACACGCTCATCGTCTGGCCGGCAAGGCGGTCCATGTAGAACGCATAGCCCGTCCCGGCGAATCCCATGGACATGCCGCCGGTCTCGTGGTCGCCGGTGACAATGATAAGCGTATCGTCGGGATGCTTCTTCTGGAACGCAAGCGCGACCTTGACGGCGTCGTCAAGCGCCAGCACGTCCCTCAGATTCGTCGCCGCGTCATTGGAGTGCCCGGCCCAGTCTATCCGGCCGCCCTCGGCCATGAAGAAGAATCCCTGGGGGCCGTCCAGCATTTCGATGCCCTTGGCGACCAGCTCTGCAAGCGTTGGCTGGTCTGCATTACCCGACTCGTCAATGGAACTTTCCAGCGCCCCGTCCGTGAAACGCGTCAGCACCTTGCCGTCGGAGGGCTTGAGCGCCATAAAGTCCGCCTTGTGGCGTACAATCCTGTATCCGTTGGACTCGGCGTAGTGGTAGGCGTGACCGTACTTGTTGAAATCCTTGGCCTTCTTGTCCTTGTACGTATAATCAAGCCCGCCGCCTGCAAAGAACTCGAAGCCTGAGTGCGCAAGGTCTATCGCTATTTCGTAGGTCTCGCCTCTGTTCTTCCTGTGCGCATAGAATGCAGCGGGCGTAGCATGAGTAATCGTGACGGTCGTCGCAATGCCGACCTTCTTGCCGGCCTTGTGCGCCGCAGCTGCGCAGGATTCGACCGACTTGCCAGCCGAGTCGACGCCGATGGCGCCGTTGTACGTCTTCACTCCGCAGGCGATTGCCGTCGCAGCTGCGGCGGAATCCGTGACAAGCGAAGACGCAGAGCAGGTACGAGTGGTCGCCTGAAACGGCATTGCGTTCATGGCAAGCGGTCCTTTCCCCGATTTTCTCGAGAACTCCTCCGCCGTCATCCTCTGTGGCGTAGACATCCCGTCCCCTATGAAGAGGAACACGTATTTCGGGCTCGCCGCGGACACGCCGAGCGAAATCGCCACCGCAAAGGCAGCCACAATGATTTTCTTTGCTTTCATAGTTTGTTCTTTCCTTTCTCGAGAATCCTTTCCTCTCCTCCAAAGGCGAAGACGCCAGGCACCGGCGTCTCCACCGTCCCCGCAGCCTTTCCACCCTCGAAGACGAGGTCAACTTTAATCCAGCCGTCCGGATGCGGATGGCTGGCGGTTATGCGCTTAAGTCCGCCCGGGCACGGCGCAATACGCACACGCTCAAAAAATGGCGCATCGGAGCGTATTCCGGCGAGGCCGGTCTGCATAAACCATATCGGATGAGCGCCCCACGCATGGCAGTCGCTTCTCGACTCCTTCTGCCCGTTTTTGCCGGAATCCGGCGCCTCCTGGGTAGTCGTAAGCCCCTTCTTCACGTAGTCGCGCCAGAGATCGAGGCGCTTAAGGAAGAGGTCGCCGCGCCCGTACTTGAAATATGTCTCGAAGAGGTAGTACGAGAAATACACGGTACAGCGCTTGAGGTCTTTGTCATCGACAAGATGGCGGAATACGGTCTCGGCCTTGTCCTTCGGCAAGACATCGCCAAGGAGTGCAAGCGCCTGGGCGTGTTCCGAGAAGTCCTTCTTCGCCGGCGTATCGGCGAGAATGCCGCGCTTATCGTCCCAGAACGCCTTTACAATCGCCTGCTTGAGTTTTTCTGACTTCTCCTCCCAATACCTCGCCTGGAGCTCGTTCCCAAGTGCGCGTTCGGTCGTGGAGGCAGAACGCATCGCAAGGTTCCAGTAGAGATTCAACTCCGCATTCACGCCGTCGCCGAAGCGGCAGCCCGGAGCAGTGCCGTCGCCATCCCAGCCAACTACCCAGTCCATGAAGTTCCAGCCAGGAAGGTTCTCTAGAAGACCGTCGGCGTTCTCGTAGTATTCAATACCCGCCATTGACCTCCTTAAGCCCGGAATTCGCGCCCTAAGCCATTCTCGGTCGGCATGGTTCATTACGTAGTCGCCGTACATCAGCAGGTAGCAAAGCGTGTAGCTCGCGCCCTCCTGGATTCCGCGCGTCGGAAAGTTGAACGGGCACTGCCCGTCGTCGCGCGTGTTCAAGTCGTACATCTCCATCGCCCTCTTCACCATCCTGTCGTCACGCGACATCGCGGAGAGGACATTCAGCTGCACGCGCGTGTCTCCCGGGTACATCTGCTGCTCGTAGAACGGGCAGTCGAAGAGCATCTCATGACAGCACATCTGCATAGCGCGCGCCGAGATTTCGCGTATGGCGCCGAGCGACGGATCGTCGGGCGACGAGAATTCGCTCTCCATTTCCACTGGATAGCGAGACTCGACGATAGCGACCGAATCGACCGTCAAAGGCTCGTCCTTCGTCTCTATGTCAATGCGAACCCACTTGCCGCAGCGGAACCACGGAGCGGAGAACGTCGCGCCGGCACGCCCGTCGCTCACAAATGTGTCGCCGAAAGCGGGGAGATACCGCCCCACAATCTTGCCGCGCGCATCCGGCTCGCTCGTCTTGAGCTTGCTGTCGCCGCGATGCGACGCCTCGGCGAAGCAGATCGCGAACTTCGCCCCCTTGCCGCCGGAGAGAACGACAGCTGGATATGCGCAATAGTAGCGCCCGAGATCCCAGGCGAGCTGCATGCGCGTATTGGCCGGCACCGTAAAGGGCTTCTCAAGATCGACAGTCTCCTTCGCCTCGTCTTCGGTATAGACGTGAGTGCTTCTAAACTCCACACCCTTCGCGACGGCCTTGACGCGCCCCGGAACGCAGACATCTTCCGTCTGGTCGGGAATCTGCGACGGGAAAAGCATCCACCCGCCTGTGCGTCCGCCGTATATGCGCGGCCCTTGCGATCCTGCGGCACCACGCACTGCGGAGGCCTTCTTCCACTCCTTAGGCTCGCCGGAATAAGGTCCGCATCCGGTAATCTCGAACTGCGAACCAGTGCCCCACGCGCCGGCGGCCTTGCCGATCGAACGCACCCCCGAGACAAGCCCTACCTCCCAATCGGCCTTGCCCGTCGTGAGTTTCGCGTCATACGAGCCGTTCGCCTTGAAGACGAACCCGCCGCGATACGAGAGCTGCGCAAGAGGCGCAAAGTCGCCAAGCCGCTGGACATACGCCTCGAAGACATGTCGCCCCGGCTTAAGGTCTGCAACGACATAAGTCTGGTACTGCCAGTTCTCGACAGTTCCGCGATTCGGTCCGCGCGCGACAAACTCCCCGTCGAGGAAAAGGACAAACCTCTCGTCTGCGGAGACATCGAACACGAGCGTTCCGTCGCCCTCTGCAACATCGAATGCCTTGCGGAACTTGAGTATCGTCAAGCCTGCATCGGCCAGGTTGCCGCGTCTCTCGCCCGCCCAGAAATCAGTCGTCCCGGCTTTCGGCTCGCCGATGTCCGGGTGCCACACCCACGACGCCTCGTCAATCGGCTGAATGCGGAGGATGTTCGTGTTGCCGCGCGTCACGCGAGCGTCTCGGAACATGCGGTCGACGCACACAACCCTGCCTTCGCCAAGCCGGCGAATGTTTGCGCGAACGGCCGCCGTCATCAGTTCGCCCGCCCTCGCCTCAGACATGCCTTCCGGCCTGTAAGTGCACGACTGGTTGATTTTGAATCCGAAAATCGCGGCGTCCCAGACGAGAGCCTGGAGATACTCGCCTTCTTCGCGGTTGAAGTGGAAGTCGGGCTTCGTGAAGAGCGAGTTGCGGTCGGAGCACAGTTCCGCCGCAGTGCCCACGGGGATCATGCCCAAGCCATGTTTCCCTGCAAACGCGGCGTAGGCGCTGTGCAGTCGCGCATACATCTCGACATGGTCGAAGCCGAACTTCTTGAGCCGCTTGTCCCACGGCGGATAGCTCCAAGTTTCCTGTACAAGTATCTTCGCCTGCGGCGCGAGCTCGCGAATCTTCGCAACAAGGTTGTCGCCCCACGGATGGTAGGTCGCGGGATCCCAGCTAAGGTGGCTCGCCTGCTGAATGGTCACGATGTCCCACTTGTCCATGGCGAGCGCGTCCGGGATGTTCGCCGTGCCCTTCTCGACGACGCAACGCCCGTCGACAAACCTGTCGAAGCGATAGGGCTTGAAAGTTGCATTCGTCGTGGCGGCTTCCATGTTCCGGCAGTGGCGTTCCAGAGAACAGCCGCCTATGTAGAGAGAAGCTAGGTCAAGACGGTTCCCGTTCGCCTCCGCGACACTTGGGAAATGTCCAAGACAACTGATCGAGAAGCTGTTTCCGATCATGAGAACTTTACATACAGGAGATTCCTCCCCTGTCTGCTGCGGAGCTTCGTCAGCGCAAGCCGCCAGACAAAAAGCCGCTGCCGCCGTCATGGAAATAAACCGCATCATCATAAGTTCACCCATAATGTGTTGCATATTGCAAACATCAGCACCCTCTGTCCTTCGCGTGGTTTAGAGCGGCGGCGCGCCAAACCGCAAACACCGCGAATGCGATTGCAATCACAACGGCCGCAAGCGTTGCAACGCCAACGGAAAGGCCACCGGGCACGAGTCCCCACGGCTGGCCTCCAGTCCCGGGAGTCCATAGTATGAACGCCGCGACCACCATCGTCATAAACATGCCAGGGAGAAGCGTGACGAGTGACGCGAGGCGCTTCCCCTCGCGGATAAGCCACACCGTTCCTGCCATCAGCGTCGTAGCCGAAAGCATCTGGTTGCCCCACGCAAAGTAATTCCAGAGGTTGTAATGACTTGGCGCTCTGGTTGGACCACCAAAGCAGGAGCGACACGGCCGCGATGAGCGGAACACATGTCGCTATGCGGCTGGCTATCGGCACCTGGTCAATCCGAAACACCTCGCCGACGCTCAGCCGCGCGCTCCTGAGCGCCGTGTCTCCGCTCGTCACGGCGAGGACCACTATCGCGAAAACCGTAACGCCACCCATCCACTTGCCGAGGAAGTGCGTCGTGATGTTGCCGAGGACGGCAGGCCCAGGAAGGGAAAGGTTCTCGGGCGCGATGTTATATATCGCGAGCGCGGCGGCGGCCCAGATCATCGCAATCACGCCCTCGACGATCATCATACCAAAGAACGTTACGCGCGCCTGTCGTTCGCTCGTCATCGTGCGCGCGACGATGGGACTCTGCGTCGCATGGAAGCCGGAGATTATCCCGCAGGCTATCGTGACGAACAAGCACGGGAAGAGCGGGTTCTTCGCCTGGAAGTCCGCAAAACCGGCGCAGTCGTCGAGGAGACTCTGGTTCCCGAAGCCAGCCACGACAAGCGCGATGGAAATAGCGACCGACCCGACGACGAGCAATGCGCCAAACAAAGGATAGACTCGCCCGATAATCTTGTCGACCGGGAAGAGCGTCGCCGCGATATAGTAGGCGAAGATACCGCCTACCGCCCACCAGAAGACGGACGACTCCGGGAAGAGCGTGCGGGCTATGAGGTTCGCCGGGACGTTGATGAAGACGGCCACGACGAGGAGCAGCAGGAGCAGCATAACCCAAGAGAACACCGTCGAATAGGTGCGGCCGAGGTTGCGCTCCACGATCTTGGGAAGGTTCGCACCGTCCATGCGGAGGGACATCATGCCCGCCGCGAAGTCGTGCACTGCCCCCATGAACACACAGCCCACCGGTATTATGAGAAGCGCGACCTTGCCGAACTTTATGCCGAGTATGACGCCGATGACGGGGCCTATGCCGGCTATGTTGAGGAGCTGGATCAGCATGTTCTTCCATGCCGGAAGCGGAACCAGGTCGACGCCGTCGGGGTGGGCGACGGCGGGCGGCTTGCGGTCGTCTGGACCGAATATCCGTTCGACGACCCTGCCGTATGCGAAATACCCGAGAACAAGAAGCGCAATGCCGCCAAGAAACCAACTCATGGCATAGACTCCTTATTTTGCCGCGAATGCATAGGCGTTCTGGAACATGCGCATCCAGGGCCCGTTCACCTTGAACACGCCAGGGTTGTACGAAAGCTGGCAGGCGCGAAAGCCGCGCTCCGGGTGCGGCATCATAATCGTCGCCCTGCCGTCCGTCGTCGTGAACGCGGTCTGCCCGCCGATGGATCCGTTCGGATTGTACGGATACCTCGTCGTCGCACGTCCGCGCCCGTCGACGAAGTGCGCCGCGCAGATGGATGGCGCCCAGCCCTCCGTCCAGACACGGCCTTCGCCGTGCGCGACGGCGATCGGAAGGCGCGAACCCTCCATGCCCTTGAAGAAGATGGACGGAGAAGGCTCGATCTCGACCGTGGAGTAGCGGGCCTCGAACTGTTCGGATATGTTCTTGACGAACTTCGGCCACCCTTCCGCGCCCGGGATTATGTCCTTGAGCTGGGAGAGCATCTGGCATCCGTTGCAGACGCCGAGGGAGAACGTGTCCGGCCTGTGGAAGAACGTCCTGAACATCTCCTTGAGCCTGTCGTTGAAGAGGATCGACCGCGCCCATCCGGAACCTGCGCCGAGGACGTCGCCGTAGCTGAAGCCTCCGCACGCGACGAGCCCCTTGAACTCGGCGAGGTCCACCCTGCCGGCTATGAGGTCGGACATGTGGACGTCCTGGCAGTCGAAGCCAGCCAGCGCGAACGCCGCCGCCATCTCAATGTGCCCGTTCACGCCCTGTTCGCGCAGAATCGCCATCTTCGGTCGCGCCGAAACCTTCGAAGGCATGGCCGCCGCCGCATCAGGGTCGTATGTCAGCTTGAACTGCATCCCGGGGTCGTGCTCGTCAAGCGCGTTGTCGTACTCCTCCCTTGCGGAAACCGGATTGTCGCGGTGCGCCTGCATGCGATAGGTCGTCTCAGACCAAGCGCGGCGGAGATAAGTGATGTCCGTCGAAATCGCCAGCCGCTCTCCGACAAAGACTTCGAACGTGCGCGAACTGCGCGTCACGGCGCCGGCAATGACGGCCGGGACTTTCGCAGACCTGAATACCGCCAGAACATCGTCTAGTTTCTTCTCCGACACCTGCAGCACCGCGCCCGGCTGTTCGTTGAAGAGCTGAGCAAGGGCGTCGCCGTCCGGGAGCTTGGCGACTATGCCGCGTCCGCCGGTGATCGCCATCTCGGCGAGCGTGACGGCGATGCCTCCGTCGGAGCGGTCATGGTATGCCATGGCGAGCCCGCCCTTCACAATCTTCTGCATGGCGTTGAAGAAGCTCCTAAGCTTCGCAGCGTCTGCGTCAGCATGCGTGTTGCCAAGCTGTCCGTACACCTGGGCGAGCGCCGTAGCACCGAGCGGAGCCGTGCCGTCGCCGAGGTCCACGTAGACGAGGTAGGAGCTCTCGCCCTCTGCGTCGGGCTTGAGGTCCGGCGTCAAAGTCAGTCTCACGTCGCCGACCGGCGCGAAGCTGGATACGACAAGCGACAGCGGCGCGACCTGCTTGCGCTCCACTCCGTCCGAATCCGTCCAGACTGTGTGCATCGAGCAGCTGTCCTTGCCGACCGGGATGGATACGCCGAGCTCCGGGCAGAAGTTGAGTCCGACCTCCTGCACTGTGTCGTACAGGATGGCGTCTTCGCCTGGATCGCCGCATGGCGCCATCCAGTTCGCGGAAAGGCGTATCTGCGATATGTCTCCGACGTCCGCCGCCGCCAGGTTGGTCAGAGCTTCGGCGACGGCCATGCGCCCGGAGGCCGGGCCGTCGAGCAGCGCTATGGGCGTGCGTTCGCCGGTCGCCATCGACTGGCCTTCGTACGTCTTGTAGCCCATCGTCGCGACGGCGCAGTCCGCCGCCGGAAGCTGGTAGCGGCCCACCATCTGGTCGCGCGCGACCCGGCCTGTAACAGTGCGGTCGGTGATGGTGACAAGGAATGTTTTGTCGGCGACCGCCGGGAGGTGCAGTATGCGGGTGAGCGCGTCCAGCGGGCGCACTCCCGCAAAGTTCGTCGGGGGGTGAACCTTCTTCAGACGCTTCACGTCGCGGACCATGCGCGGAGGCTTGCCGAGGAGAACCTTGACATCCATGTCGATGGGCCTGTTGTAGAAATGCTGGTCCTCGAGGACGAGCCTCCCGTCGCCGGTGGCGACGCCTATGAAAGCGACCGGGCAGCGCTCGCGCTCGCAGAGGGCCTCGAAGAAACCCCTGGCCTCCGGCTTCAGCGCAAGGACGTAACGCTCCTGGGCCTCGCAGCACCATATCTCCATCGGGCTCATCGAGTGCTCTTCGTTGTGGATCTTGCGCAACTCGAACTTTCCGCCGGTCGCTTCCACCAGCTCCGGGCATCCGTTGGACAACCCGCCTGCGCCAATGTCGTGGATGGACAGGATTGGATTCACTCTGCCCAGACTGCTGCACGCGTCGATTACACCCTGGCAGCGGCGCTGCATCTCGGCGTTGCCGCGCTGAACGCTGTTGAAGTCAAGAGCCTCGGAGTTGGTGCCGGTCATCATGGAGCTTGCCGCTCCGCCGCCAAGTCCGATGCGCATGGCAGGGCCGCCGATCTGGACAATGAGGGAACCGACCGTCACCGGCTTCTTCTCGACCTGGCTGTGGCGGATGACGCCCATGCCGCCCGCGAGCATGATGGGCTTGTGATAGCCCCTGAGCTCGCCCGCGACCTCGCCTTCGTATGTACGGAAGAATCCGCAGAGCTGCGGGCGGCCGAACTCGTTGCCGAAGGCCGCTCCGCCTATCGGACCCTCGGTCATAATCTGGAGCGGAGTCGCCAGACGCGTCGGGAAATCCGCATACACGCGCTCCCACGGCTGCGGATATCCGGGTATCCGCAAGTCGGAGACCATGAAGCCGCAGATGCCGGCGACGGTGCGCGAACCGGAACCTGTCGCCGCCTCGTCGCGTATCTCGCCGCCCACGCCAGTCGCCGCGCCGGGATAAGGGGAAATCGCCGTCGGATGATTGTGCGTCTCGACCTTCATCAGCTGCTCAAGCTGGTCCTCTTTGAAGCCGTACTCGTTTGTCGCGGGGTCGATCGCGAACACGTCTGTCTTGAATCCGGCGACGACCGCAGAGTTGTCCTTATACGCCGAAAGCGTGTCCTTCGGACGCTTCGCATGCGTGTTCTTGATCATCTCGAAAAGCGACTTGTCCTGCTTCTTGCCGTCTATGACGAACTGGGCGCCGAATATCTTGTGACGACAGTGCTCGGAGTTGACCTGCCCGAACATGACCAGCTCGGTGTCCGTCGGGTTGCGCCCCTCGGCCGCGAAGCTCTTGGCGAGGTACTCCATCTCCTGCTCGCTGATGGCGAGGCCGATCTCCTCGTTCGCCTCGCGAATTGCATCCACGCCCTTGGACATCACGTCATACGTGCGCCCGGCCTTCGGATACCCCTCGTCGAAGAGATCCGATATGTCCTCATAGACACCCTCCGTCATTTTGTCGTATAGCGCGGAGAGGCAAATCGCCGGCAGCTCTCTGGAGGTCTTGAACCGAATGCCGCGCTCAACGCGGAGGATGGACTTTAGGTCGCAGTTGCGGAAGATGTCCGTCGCCTTGGAGCTCCACGGCGATATCGTCCCCTTCCTAGGCGTCACGAAAAAGTCCGCCTCGTCGCACTGCCCCTCCGCATTGAGCAGCACCCCTGCGCGGCGCAGATCCTCCGCCGGGAACGCATCCTCGGTCATTTGCAGCGCGTACACCCAGCGCGCATCGATGTCGACAGGCCCAAGCGTAGGATCCAACCTGGCGATTGCGTCCTTTATCGCGTCCATGCGAAACGGTGAATATGCCTCAGTTCCCAATAGAAGAATCATCTCTGTGTCTCCTGCGGATTTATGTTCCTCGAACTCGTTGTCATGCGCGTTTGCCGCGGAAATACTCTATCGTCTTCGCCAGGCCCTCGACAAGCGGCACCCTTGGCTCCCAGCCCAGCAGGGCCTTCGCGAGCGCGATGTCTGGCTTGCGACGCTTCGGGTCGTCCGCAGGAAGCGGCTCATAGACAATCTTCGACGTAGACTCCGGAAGCTGCCTCAACGTCTCCTCGGCCAGCTCTTTGATCGTGTACTCCCCGGGGTTGCCGGTGTTTATCACGGGAACGGCGGGCGTTATGCGGCCTCCGACCTCCTTGCCGCCGAAGAACGCACTGATCTTCTCGGGCGAGAGGTCCATGTACCTGCGGAAAGCCTCGACAAGGTCGTCGCAGTACTGAAACGAACGAGTCTGGCTGCCGTCGCCGAAGAGCGTAATGTCGCGGTTCGCGAGGGCCTGCATGATGAAATTGGAAATGACGCGCCCGTCCTTCGGATGCATCTTCGGCCCGTAGGTGTTGAAGATGCGCACCATGCGGACGTCGACGCCGTACTGCCTACGGTAGTCTGCGCACAGGGTCTCGGCGACGCGCTTGCCCTCGTCATAGCAGCTCCTGATGCCTATGGTGTTCACATTGCCCCAGTACTCCTCCACCTGCGGATGCACAAGCGGATCGCCGTATATCTCGCTCGTAGAGGTGTGGAGCATGCGCGCCTTCGTCTTCAGGGCGAGTTCAAGCATGTTCATGGCCCCGAGCACGGAACTCTTCGTCGTCTCGACAGGATTCTTCTGGTAGTGGATCGGCGACGCCGGGCAGGCGAGGTTGTATATCTCGTCGAACTGCCCCCAGAACGGCTGAGTCACGTCGTGGAGTACGAACGAGAAGCGCTTGTCGTCGAGGAGCTCGTAGATGTTCTCCTTCGTGCCGGTGAAAAGGTTGTCGAGGGCGGTG
>Ga0310690_10009806_pt1 | contig 11987 bp, 6 predicted proteins | sample AusTroGonzalo_MG_2_FD_207661 | JGI IMG/M metagenome (GOLD analysis project Ga0310690, IMG submission 207661) | Bovine rumen microbial communities from tropical cattle in Woodstock, Queensland, Australia - Gonzalo_04 (v2) (version 2) | ecosystem: Host-associated > Mammals > Digestive system >...
AATAGCAGCTACCACTGTTTTACCGCTTCCAACTTCACCTTGAAGAAGACGATTCATTTTGTATGTAGAACTAACATCACCTAAAATATCATTTAAGCATTTTTCTTGATCGCTAGTTAATTTATATGGAAGAGAATTGATAAAGTTATTAACTTTATCTTTATCATAATCAATACTTACACCTTCAGGTGCATTCTTACGCATATAAAGCATATATTTAACTTTTAATTCGAACTTTAATAATTCTTCAAATTTAAGTCTTTTAATTGCTTTAGATGTTTCTTCCATTGATTCTGGAATATTAATATATCTAACTGCTTTCTTAATACCGATTAAATCATATTTTTTAAGTAGATCATCTGGTAAGTCTTCTTCTAATAAATATGAATAATCATAATATAATCTTTCTTTGATCTCTAATACTTTCTTATCATCAACACCTTTAATATTAAATATAGGGTTAATAGCATTGCTTAACTCATCAAAGGCGATTTCTGATGCAATAAAGTGATCAAGTCTACCATCAAACTTACCAGTAAGTCTTACATACTTACCATAGAATATTTGGCTTTTTAAGAAGTGACGATTAAAAATCGTTACTCTTATTTTATTACCATCAATATCTACATAGAAATTCATTACGCTTAAATTTGATTTTACATTAGCAATTGTTGCTTTGCCTTGAACAATACCAGCAACAGTTAATGTTTTTCCAATCTCTACATCACAATAATTAGTAATTGTATAATCTTCAAATCTTGAAGGGTAATGATAAAGCATATCTTCTACCGTATTAATACCGGCTTTTTTAAATGTTTGTACTTTCTTGGCTGTCAAGAATGTGATTTCACTCAAATCCATAAAGCCACCTCTTTTCTAAAAAAGGTAACGTTTCAATCTCGATATAGACTAATTCGTTACCATCATTTTTATAATATTATTCTACAGCAACTATGTAATTATATACGTCTTGTCCACCATTAACTACTTGTACATCAACATTAGAATGGTTTCTTTGAACATATTTAGCAGCATCATTTGCTTCTCTTTCGCTAACACCATTACCATAAATGATAGTCACTAATGATTTATCATCATTAACTGCCATATCAATTACTTCTTTAAATGTGTTGTATAAATGACGATGTGCTGATACTAGTTTGCTATCAAGCATGCCGATGTAGTCATTCTTTTCTACATTCACATTGTTAACTTTAGTCTTTCTAATAGCATAAGTAATTGCGATGCTTGTTACATTTTCAAGTTGTGCTTGCATATCGCTAACGATATCGTCAACTTCACTTGATAAGTCAATCATTGTTAAGGCTGAGAAACCTTGAGCAATTGTCTTAGCAGGAATTACTACTACATTGCTTTCATCATAAATCTTGGCAGCTTGGTTAGCAGCTAAGATAATGTTCTTATTGTTAGGGAACACAATAATATTTTCTGCGTTAAGATGATCAAAACCTTTAATAAAGTCTTCAGTAGATGGATTCATTGATTGTCCACCACTTACAACATAATCAACACCAAGTTCTTTGAATGTTTGTGTTAAACCTTCACCAGTAGCAACTGCAACAATTGCATATTTGCTTCTTTCAGCTGGTTTAACTGGTTTTTCTTCAGCTTCAACTTCTTCAACAGGTGCCTCAGTTGGCTTTTCTTCCTTGCTAGCAAGAGTTGTATGTTGAAGAGTCATGTTTTCAATCTTTAATTTTACAAATTCACCATATTGTTGACCGATGTTTAATACAACACCTGGAGTTAATGTGTGAACATGTACTTTAACGATGTCTTCATCCTTAACAATAACGATTGAATTACCAATTGGAGAAATTTGATCTAGTACAGTGTTTTCTGAGAATTCTTCTACACTTCCTACTTTTTCTGGGTCAAGTTTTAAAATGAATTCTGTGCAGTAACCAAATTCAGCTTCTTCTTTGTTTAAATCTTCAAAGACTGCTGAAGTACCGAAATTCATAGTTTCTTGGCTATCAAGCATTTCTCCGTTAACCGCTTTACGCATACCTTCAAGAATACATACTAGACCGGCTCCACCACTGTCTACTACGCCAGCTTCTTTTAAAACTGGTAGTAAGTCTGGAGTTCTATCAAGTGATGCTTTTGCTTCCGCAATGTATTCATCAAAGAATTCATTGATTGACATTCTTGAAGAAGCGATTAAAACTAATTTTTCAGTAGCTTCTCTAGCTACAGTTAAAATAGTACCTTCCGCAGGAGTCAAAACTGCTTTATAAGCTTGTTCTACACCGCTCTTAAAAGCTTTGGCTAAACTAATAGCAGTTACGCTAGTATATTTTTCAAAGCCTTTGGAAATACCTCTAAATAATTGTGATAAGATAACACCAGAGTTTCCTCTAGCGCCCATTAACATACCACGAGAAACTTTTTTAGCAACTTCATATATATTTTTACTGTCGAATTCGGCGATTTCATTAACGCCACCTTCGATAGTCATTCGCATATTTGTACCAGTGTCTCCATCAGGAACAGGGAATACATTTAAAGCGTCGATTGTTTGATAGTTACGTTTTAAGTTTTCAGCGCCATTTATAACAAGTAGTTTGTATAAGGCACCATCGATTTTGTTTATTTTCATAATAACCTCACAACTAATCCACTAAAATCTATACCATTTTACCACAGACAGCGAAAAAAATCAAGTAAATAATACATTAATAAAAGGCCTATCATTTTTTTTGATAGGCCTATTAATTATTCGTCTTTTATTTCTTCTTCAATTTCCTCAGGACTCTTAGCATCCTTAGCAGTAGCTGTAATTTGTGATGCTATTTTTAGTTCTTCTTGGCGCTTATTAGTTAAGTATCTTACAAAGAAGAATAGTGGAATTGTCATAGCAACCATAACGATTGACCAGAATTGTGATGGAGTTAAACCTGATACAAATTGACCACGGTCATCTCCTCTAACAAATTCAATCAAGAAACGCCATATACCATATGCCCCAGTATAAATTGGGAATGTATAATAGAACTTCTTCTTAAGAACTAAAAACATCATTAGTCCACATAATAAGAATAAGAAGGCTGCTTCCATTAATTGCGTTGGTAGTAAATGATCACCATGATACATATTTACTGCAAACCAAGAATACCATTTACCTTCAGGTACTTCCATACCATAACAGCATCCCGCAAAGTTACAACCGATTCTGCCAAATCCATGGGCAATCGTGATGCAACAAGGTGCAATCGGTAAAATATCCGTAATTCTACCGCTTAGCTTTGGTCTTCTAATCATATAGATAATAATGAATGTAGCTACACCAAAGATAAGTCCGCCAATGAATGTTAAGTTTTCTAATGAGAAATGAAAACCAGCTGATGGGTCTTCTAAATAATTATAGAAATCTTGCCAAAGTGATGCTCCTAAAAAACCAATTAGAATCGATACATAGCCAAGCATTTCTGTAAACTCTAAAAACTTAGGATCTACTTTCGTCTTTTTACCCATAAATCTAAGTAAAACGATACAAGCTATAATACCTATACCTATACATATTCCGTATAATGTTACCCATCTACCAGCAATTAATCGATCTGGAAACATAATTTACCTCCTAAATACAAGTTATAACTTACTTGCAATCTCCTCAATTTCTCTCAAGCAATGAGATATTCCTGATTTACTCATTGGTTTACCGAAGTATGTAGAATCTTCGCTGCAAACTTCACTTAAATCGCCTAACGTATAATCAGGATAATCAATCCTTAGTAGCACTGCCCCAATTAATCTTGGTGACAATGCTGCATAACCGATTGTTTCTTCTATCTTTTTAATAGCAGCTAACTGCCTATTAGTAGCTTCCTCGAATCTAGCGCCATTGGCTAAGTCGCAATTAACCATGCGGTTAGCATAGTTTTCATAATCTCTTTTAATTCTTGCATCTTCGAATCGATATAATTCATTGTATGCACCAATTAACTTTAGAAAGTCGCCAATCGCTTCACTTTTCTTTAAGTATACTACATGTCCCTTTTCTCTAACTATACATTTCGCATGAATATCATAATATGATAATCCTCTAATGATATAATTTGCTTCATTTTCGTTAGAGCAAACTATTTCTAAATGATATCTTTTAGTTTTATCAGGATCATTGATTGATCCTTTAGCTAAAAACATACCAGTTATTACTTTTTCTATTTTTGCTTCATATTTATCTGATACTTCTTCATTGATTAAGTAGCCATCGCTACTTAGATCTAAGTCAATCAATATATCTTTAAGCCCATCTTGGATTCTAATGACAAACATCGTTTGTCCTTTTAGCTTAGATTGACTTTTAGAATACATCTCATAATTAGCATTATATAGTTTTTTTAAGATAGCAGCCATTTTTCTGGTGATGGTATTAGATGTAGTAGATAGATCTAGTCTAACACCATCATGAGATAATCCAATCTCCCCTTTTAGTTTGATATAGCCATATAGTATCGCCTTATCATCTTCAAGGGTTGTCTGAATTGTCGCTACTTCTTTTTTGACTTGGCGAGCATATGACATAGCTGCCTCCTTTTACTTTTTATTTTTAACCTTTTTGTGTCGATAATAAAAATCAACACTGTATTTTTTAATAAATTCTCTAACAATTAATAAAATTGCACAGACGATTAAATATCTACCAATTGAAACTGGCGTAACTATAAAAGGTATAAAGATACATACAAACAAAGCAATTAGTGGTGGTACTACCATCACTAGCCCAAATGTTTGGATGAATGTCTTTTTAAAGATTACTAAGAATACATTTCTTAATACTAATTCAATAGCACTAAACATTAGGCTATAGAATAGTAAATCATACCATTTACCTTCACACCAACTAATATATCCACTTAAGCCAATAAATAGTAAGGCTGTAGATATAATGTAATATAAAGATTCGATTAAAATCGTTAAGAAGTTACGCTTCGGTGCTTTAATGGAGATGACACGAATTTGATTTTTATCAACACCCATTTGTTGACTTAAGTCATCAAGCATTTGTTGCATCTCTTTTTCCACATCTTCTGCGGTTTTCTTTTTTGGTTTATCTTCTTTCTCTTTAGTCTTTTCTTCTTTATCTTTTGGTTCTAATTCGTTTTTATTATCTTCCATTTTTCTACCTTAAAGGCATTTTTTCACATATTGTCCCGTGTATGACTCTTCACATTTCGCAATATCTTCTACGCTACCTTCAAAGACGATTTCCCCACCTGCATTACCACCTTCAGGTCCTAAATCAATAATATGGTCAGCTTGTTTAATAACATCTAAGTTATGTTCAATAATTATAACTGTTGCCCCTTGGTCAACGATATAATTTAGGACACTTAAAAGTCTACCAATATCATCAGTATGAAGTCCAGTCGTTGGTTCATCTAGAACATATACTGCCCCTGGTGTAATAGTCTTATAAAGTTCACTAGCTAGTTTAACCCTTTGGGCTTCTCCACCTGATAAAGTAGTTGCCATTTGTCCTAGCTTAATATAGCCAAGGCCTACATTATATAAAGTATCTAGCTTAGTTTTAATATTTTTAATGTTAGCAAAGAATTCTCTTGCTTCTTCAATTGTCATCTCGAGAACATCATAAATGCTCTTTCCTTTGTATTTTACTTCTAATGTTTCACGGTTATATCTAGTTCCATGACATTCTTCACATGGAATGTAAACATTAGGTAAGAAATTCATTTCGATGCAAACAACACCATCACCTTGACATTTTTCGCATCTTCCACCCTTTACATTAAATGAAAAGCGGCCTTTACTATAACCACGTTTCTTTGCTTCAATCGTCTCCGCAAACAAATCTCTAATGTGATCAAACACACCAGTATAAGTTGCAGGGTTAGAACGGGGAGTTCTTCCAATCGGTGATTGGTCGATAACTACCACTTTATCGACGTTTTCGATTCCTTCGATTGCATCGCATAAACCTGGTTTTACTTTAGTTTTATATAAGCTTCTTTGTAAAGACTTAACCAATATTTCATTAACTAAACTACTTTTACCTGATCCACTAACACCAGTTATTAATACCATCTCACCTAAAGGTATTGTAACATCGATATTTTTTAGGTTATTTTGTTTAGCACCGATTATCTTTAAATATTTGCCATTACCTTTTCTTCTCTTAGTAGGTACCCCAATCTTAGCATCTCCTCTTAAATACTTAGCAGTAATGCTACCAGCAACCTGGCTTACTTCTTCTGGTGTACCAACGGCTACAACTTCGCCACCATGAACTCCTGCTCCTGGGCCGATATCAACTAAATAATCGCTTTGACGCATAATCTCTTCATCATGTTCAACAACAATTACTGTATTACCTAAATCACGCATTTCTTTTAATGCGTTGATTAATCTTTGGTTATCTCTTTGGTGCAAACCAATTGATGGTTCATCAAGGACATATAAAACACCGGATAGTTTTGACCCAATTTGAGTAGCTAGTCTAATACGTTGCGCTTCACCACCTGATAAAGTGGCTGAAGCACGGTCAAGTGTTAAGTAATCTAAGCCTACTTCTTTTAAGAATGATAATCTATTTTTGATTTCTTTAAGCGCTAAATGCGCAATCTTTTTATCATTCTCATCAAGTTCTAAGTTATCGATGAAACTAATTGCTTCCCCAATTGTCATCTTTGAGAATTCATAAATATTAATTCCCCCAACTAGGACACTTAGTGCTTGTTCAGATAATCTTTTACCACCGCACTTAGGACAAGTATGTTCTGCTAAATAACTACCATAATATTCTCTACCAAAACTAGAATTAGTTTCGTGATATCTTCTCTCAATTAAAGATGCTATACCTTCAATCTTTTGCGTTTGTCTAAAAGTATTGAAGTTAACAGTTGTCATCTCATAAGTAATTGGCTCTTTTGCTCCAAATAAAATAATATCTTTGGCCTCATCAGATAAATCTTTATAAGGAGTATCTAAGCTAATCCCATAATGATTACAAAGAATTGAAAACTTTTGCCATTCAATATTTTTAGTATCTACGATATTCTTTAAATATCTAATAGCCCCTTCTCTAATTGATTTGTCAGGATCAGTAATTAATAAATCATAATCGATTGATTCAATCACGCCAAGTCCGTGACATTCATCACATGCTCCAAATGGAGAATTGAAGGAAAATAGTCTTGGTTCTAATTTAGCAATTGAAAAATCACAGTATGGACAAGAATGTTTTTCACTAAATACTAATTCTTTGTCATCAAAACTAACAATGATTTTGCCATCAGCTAGTTTTAGTGCAGTCTCTAGTGAAGAATATAGTCTAGATCTAATATCATCCTTAACTTTAATTCTATCTACTACTGCTTCTATTGTATGTTTTACATTTTTATCAAGTTCTGGAACTTCTTCAATTTCATACATTACAGAGTCTACTCTAACTCTTGTATAACCTTGTTTTAATAAAAGCTCTAAAACTTTTTCGTGTCTACCTTTTTCCCCAACCGCAACAGGTGCATAAATTACTACCTTTGTATCAGCAGGATAAGCTAAAACTCTGTTACACATTTGTTCCACAGTTTGTGCTTCAATTAGCACATGATGATGTGGACAATATGCTTTACCAATTCTTGCATATAATAATCTTAAATAATCATATACTTCAGTAACAGTTCCAACTGTAGACCTTGGGTTTTTACTAGTAGTCTTTTGATCGATTGATATTGAAGGTGACAAACCTTCAATTGAATCAACATCTGGTTTATTAACGCCACCTAAAAACTGTCTAGCATAAGCCGATAAGCTCTCTACATATCTTCTTTGACCTTCTGCGTAAATCGTATCAAACGCTAGCGAAGTCTTTCCTGATCCCGATAAGCCAGTCATGACAATAAGTTTATCTTTAGGAATTCTTAAAGATATGTTTTTTAAGTTGTTTTCTCTTGCCCCTTTAATTTCAATAAACCTTTGCATGTGGCCCTCCTTTCTATCTATTTGATAAGATCTTTAAACTCTTCTTCGCTAATTATCTTAACGCCTAAAACTTCTGCTTTAGTCTTTTTACTACCTGCATCCTCTCCACATACTACAAAACTAGTTTTCTTGGAAACACTAGATGCTACGTTGCCACCTAAATCTTCAATAATCTTAGTAGCTTCTTCTCTAGTAAATGAATCAAGCCTTCCCGTTAAGACAATTGTTTGATTAGCAAATAATGCATTATCATTTGATACTAATTCATTAACTGGATTAATTCCTCGTTCGATTAGCCCATTTACGATATCCATATTATCTTTAAAGTAACTAATTACGCTACCAGCAATGGCATCGCCGATATCTTTAATATCTAATAATTTCTCTAAAGATGTATTTTCTAAATCTTTTAGCGATGCATAGTTTTTAGCTAAAATCTTGGCTACTTTGCTACCAACAAATCTAATACCTAAAGCCGCTAATACTCTTTCAAAACCATTTTGTTTTGATGCTTCAATATTAGCTAGCAGTGTATCAACACTCTTTTCACCTAAACCATCGATATTAATTAATTCGCTTCGGTGTAAATATAAATCATAAATATCAACTACACTTCTTAAAAAGCCACGGTTATATAAATCTTCACATAGCTTTTCCCCTAGTGTTTCAATATTCATACATGGTTTACTAGCAAAGTAGATTATGTTAGCTAGTTTTCTACCATCACATTTTTCATTTACACAGAAGTGGCTAGCTTCTCCCGGTTTTCTAACTAATACTGATCCACATACAGGACAAACATCAATCATCTTAAATGGTTTTGCGTCTGGACTTCTTCTATCCATCACTACTTCCACAATCTCTGGAATTATTTCTCCTGCTTTTCTAACCTTTACAATATCCCCAATTCGGATATCTTTATCGATGCAATAATCTTCATTATTTAAGGTTGCCCTACTAACTAAAGAGCCAGCGATCATGATTGGTTCTAATACGGCATTAGGAGTAATGTTACCAGTTCTACCGACTGTATAAATAATATCAAGTAGTTTAGTTTCGACCTCCATTGCTGGAAACTTATAAGCTACTGCCCATTTAGGGCTTTTAACCGTCCTACCAATTTCATTACACAAACTAAATTCATTGACTTTAATAACAACCCCGTCTGTTGCATAGCCAAGAGTTTTTCTTTTTTCTTCCCATAACTTTAAATAATCAATTACTTCTTCAATTGAAGAACACAGTTTATAATTAGGATTTACTCTAAAGCCAAGGCTTGCCATAAACTTTAGGGCTTGCTCTTGCGTAGCAACGCCGTATTTTTCTGGGTCTACTAAAGTATAATCAAATGTATCTAGTTTTCTTGATCTAGTGATATTGCTATCTAGTTGTTTAAGTGATCCACCAGTTGCATTACGTGGATTTTTAAATGGTTCTTCCCCATTTTGAATCCTTACGTTATTCAACTCGTTAAACACTTCATCACTCATATATATTTCGCCTCTTACCTCGATATCAAGTGGTCTTGCTAACTCCTTAGGTAAGCTGCTTACTGTTTTCATATTTTCAGTTATGTTTTCCCCAACAAATCCGTTTCCTCTAGTCGATCCTAAAACAAATTTACCATTTTTGTATTTAGCACTACTAGATATACCATCTATCTTTAATTCACATACATAAGTTGGATGGTATCCATCTTTTTCAACTCTACCAAAGAATTCTCTAACCTCATCATAATTAAAGACATCGGCTAAAGATAACATTGGTACTACATATTCTACTTTTTCTAAAGTAGATAAGTTAGTTGTAGCACCAACTTCCCTAGTTGGTGAATGCGGTAAAACAAGATCAGGATATTTAGCTTCTAATTCCTCTAACTCGCGAATCAAACTATCATATTCGTTATCGCTTAAAGTCGGATTATTATTAATATAATATTCATCTCTTGCTTTATTTAAAATATTAACTAAATATTCAATTCGCTCGCGTGGATTCATATTTCCTCCTAATCTGCTTTACTAATTGCTGGGTGGGTCATATCAAATGATTTAATGACACCTTGTGATGTGAAACATATCGTTCCAATCACACCATTTAAGCTTACTACTATTCCTTCCCCATAAACCTTATGTTTAACCTTATCACCAACGCTATAGGCGGTATCGTTAGGTATTTCTACTTTCGGTTTAGAAGTAATAGTTTCAACTTCTTTTTTAATTTTCTTTTTAGGCCCACCTACAAACTCTTCTAAGAATTGTGATGGTGGATTAGATACTTTATATCCATATAACATTCTTCTATTTGCACATGTTAAGAAAAGCTTATTCTTAGCTCTTGTACAAGCAACATAAGCTACTCTTCTCTCTTCTTCTAAATCATAATTATCATCAATTCGATTTAGATTAGGACAGATGCCATCTTCAAATGCTACTAAATAGACAGTATCAAACTCTAATCCTTTGACTGAGTGAATAGTAGATAGAGTTATTCCATCCATCCTCTCTTTCTGATTTTGCAATTTATCATCCGATAAAATCGCTTCATCAAACGCCATGATTAATTTTTCTTTACGGTCCATAATTTGACCATCATCTTCTAGATTAACTAAAATGCTCTTTAATTCTAAAACATTTTCTTCTCTTTCTTCTTCATTATCTTCATCTTCATATGATTTACTAAATTCAAAATCTTCAAAGATAATATCAAAGATCTCACCTAATGTTTTAGTAGCTAATAATTTTTCAATTTCAGCTAGTTTATCTAGAAACTTAATGATTGTATTATATTTATTTTTTAATTCTACTTTTAAGCCATCAACTGCATCTTTAATAGATACTCTATTAGCTTTTTTATAGTCTAATATCTTATCAACAGTCTTTAAGCCAATTGATCTCGCTGGTACATTGATGATTCTTTTAAAACTATAAACATCATCAGGAAATACCATTAGCTTAAAATAAGCTAACATATCTTTTACTTCTCGTCTCTTTAAGAAGCTTACCCCACCATATACATGGTATGCGACTCCTGCTTGGACTAAAGCTAACTCGTACTGACGAGAAATATTACTATTACGATATAGAATTGCTATTTCTTTTGGATCAATTCCACTTCTAATTTGTGCCTTAACGTGATTAACTACATAATCAACTTCATCGCGGTCATCAGTACCTTGATATACTGTTACATCATCGCTAAATCCCTCAGTGTCACTCTTTAAGCTCTTCTTTTCACGATCAGTATTTTTATCGATTAATCTGTTACAGCCATCTAAGATATTTTGCGTTGAACGATAATTCTTAGATAGAATAACTGATTTATATTCAGGAAATTCTACTTTAAACTTTTTAATGTTTTCGTAGTTTGTTCCTCTAAATGAATAAATCGATTGATCATCATCACCTACTAAAAATAAATTGCGGTACTTTTTCGCAATCATGCTGATGATATGATATTGAACTGTATCAGTATCTTGAAACTCATCAACAAGAATGTATCTAAATAATTCTTGATAGCGAGCAAGTACTTCTGGAAATCTCATAAATAGTTCTTCAGTTTTAAGCAATAAATCTTCAAAATCTAAAAGATTTAATTCTTTCATCGTTTCTTCGTATTTATTGATTATCGATTGTTCCACATACTGCCTTGGTTTAATGTTTAAACATTTAAACTTAGTGATAACTTTTTTAGCGTATTTAGCCGTATATTCTTTACGGTCAATACCCATATCATCTAGGCAATCCGCAATTACTTTTAACTGGTCTTCTTCATCTACAATCCCAAAACTTCTTGAATAATCAAGATATACAATATCTTTTCTTAAAATCTTAGCGCATAAAGCGTGGATAGTACTGATATTAATTAGGCTAGCCTTAGGACCAACAAGTCCGTAAAGTCTTTCTTTCATCTCATTAGTTGCTTTCTTTGTGAAGGTAATAGCTAAAATGGAAGTTGGATCAATCCCTTGATCAACCATATTAGCTACTCTATAAGTTAGCGTTCTCGTTTTACCAGTCCCC
>Ga0310690_10009808_pt1 | contig 11983 bp, 13 predicted proteins | sample AusTroGonzalo_MG_2_FD_207661 | JGI IMG/M metagenome (GOLD analysis project Ga0310690, IMG submission 207661) | Bovine rumen microbial communities from tropical cattle in Woodstock, Queensland, Australia - Gonzalo_04 (v2) (version 2) | ecosystem: Host-associated > Mammals > Digestive system >...
GGTATCGTTCAGCATGACCGCCCTGTCGAATGTCCGGATGTTTTCCCCCGCCGGCATCACCAGGTTCATGCCCGGAATCCGCCGCAGGACAAAACCTTCCCTGATCTTCACTTTTCCTTTTCCCCCTCTTTGCGCATCGCGATCAGCCGCTTCTCCAGCTCACACACCGCGGGATCACACTGTCCCCTGAAAGCCGCCCGCCCATGTTTGATCGGGCAGTAGCAGCAGTCCTCAAAAAAAGCGCAGGCGCCGCACTCCGCCGGCACCCGGTAGGCCAGCACGCTTTCATGCACCTTTTCCCAGGCCTTTTTAACGCCCATCTCCGGGATGCTCGCCGAGATAATCCCTTTCGGAAACTGCAGGCAGGGAAGCATGTCTCCCTCCCAGGAAACGGCAAACCGGGTCCGTCCCGCCGCACACCGCAGGGCGTCCCCTTCCCCCGCGCCTTCCGGCCGGGTTCTTTTTTCAGGTTCCTCCTCGTCGTCCAGCGTCACCGCCTGCGCGGACGGCAGGATTTCCTCCGCCAGGCGCTGAATCCGGATCACCTCGTCCGCGGTCAGGTCAAAGTCTTCCTTTTTCCGCCCTGTATTGTCGTAGGGCTCTCCCAGGTAGACATTCACCCGGGTTTCCACGCCGAAGGAGCCGGCGTATTCCAGCACCTCCCGGATCCGCGGCAGCATGTACGCGGAAGGCGTGACCATCAGCCGCAGCGGCAGTTCCGCTTCCAGCGCGGCGCGGAGGTTGCGGTCCACGCGCTCAAACAGGTCGCGGCCCGTCACCGCCCGGAAGGACGCGCCGTCGCAGCCGTACACGGATACGTCCAGCGTCGACGGCGGGATCCGCTTCAGCAGCGCCAGGTTTTCCCCCTCCAGGAGCACGCCGTTGGATTTCAGGCTGATGCTGATGCCGTTATCCGCCAGGTGTTCATAGATTTTCCGGAAGTCAGGATGGGTCAGCGCTTCGCCCCCGGTCAGCAGCGCGGATATCATGCCCTGCCGGACCGCCCCGTCCATGATGGCAATCCACTGCTCCCCGGAAAGCAGCCGCTGCCGGACCGCCGGATCCTGCAGGTGGACATAGCACATTTTGCAGTCCAGGTTGCACAGCGGCGTCAGCTCAAACGCCGCGTTCACCGGCACGGCGTTCCGGTACGCGTTCTCCAGGAACAGTCGCTCAAATTCGCTGTAGGAGACAGTCTTCATTTCGTTTTTCTCCCGTTTGTGAAAAGGACGGCCCGTTCTCTCCGGACCGTCCTGGTGTTGTTACCATTCAATGCATCTTTCCTTCGCGCCTTCGTGGGGATGTTCACAGCCGGACGCGGCGATGGTCTTTCCCTTCGGCCTTTCCACATTCTTGAGGTCGGGCTTTTCGTACTTTTCCTTTTCCTCCAGGACACGGCCTTCAGCGTCTTTCTTATCTGCCATTTTTACGTCTCCTTTCTTCAGCGATGGGATTCCTGATGGCATTATCATATCACAATTTTTGCGCAATGTCATTATTTTCCTGAGAAAACCCCCTGTGATCACTCAGTCCCCCTTCAGTATATCGATCTCCGCCTGGGAGAGCCTGAGCTGATACGCCCGGGCATTCACGGCGGAAGTATAGGTGAACACTTCGTCCGCGTTGACCGTGACTCTGCCGCTGGCGCAGTTCAGCACCAGCAGGTTATTTTCAAACAGGTAGGTTCCCTTTTCCCTGGTGCCGTCCGCCATGGTGACCGTGAAATTGCCGCTCTTGTAGAACCGGATCTCGATCTTGTCTTCGTCAGGAAGCTCATTCAGGCTGTGCACTGTCAGCACCGGCGCCGCGACCGTATACCCCATCTCGGGTACAAGCTGGGATTTGGATTCCGGCTTCGAGACATACTTCATCAACAGAGACGGCTGGTTCAGTTTAAAATGATACATCTTGGAGGCATCCGTCGAAGAAATATAAGTAAACTCGCCGTCCGCGCTGACCGTGAACTTGCCGCTGCTGCAATTCAGCACTATCTGGCCGTTTTCATACGCATAGGTTCCCTTTTCCTTGCTGCCGTCCGCCATCGTAATAACGAAATTGCCATTCTTATCAAACTCAATCTCGATCATGCTGCTCAGGTCTCTCGCCGTCAGAACCGGAGTTTCAACAGGATTCTCCTGCTTCTCGGTTTCGGGCTGAGGTTCTGGTTCCGGTTCCGGTTCAGGTTCCGGTTCGGGTTCAGGTTCCGGCTTCGGCAGGTCCTTCATCACCAGGGACAGCCCCACACCCCCGCCGCGGGGCACTTCCACGTAATAGTCTCCGGTCACGGGATCCACCAACAGTTTTCCGGCATCACTCTGGGCTGCATCCCAATAGGCACCAACCAGTTCCTTGCCTTCCGGGATCGTCAGCTTCACCAGCACCTTGTCCCCCTCGTTGGCAACCTGGTATTTCTCTCCGTTTCCGGCGGTAAAATCCCTTGTGCCTGTTGCTGCGATAAAGGGCTTGGAGTCATCCTTGATTTTGATAATGTACTGGATCAGCTTCTCGGCTTCCCTGTCGGCGGTATACTCTGCTTTTCGCTCACCTTTTTCATCTGTATTGTATTTAACCCGTTCAACAATATTGCCGTCCTCATCGGGCTTCACTTCCCACACGGTCATGGTCACTTTTTCGGCAATCGTTTCCTCTGAGAGGACGATAGCATGCTCTTTGCCTTCAACCGTTCCATCCACCGTAACTTCCATTTCAGATTTTGCTTCGGTCAATTCTAGATCCACGGCTTTATTTCCGGCCTGCACATCACCCACGACCGTAATCCTGGTAGTGCCGCCTTCACGGGTATCTTCGTGTGCATAATATTTTTCAACAACTATTCCATAGCTATTAACCCAATAGTAAACTTTTTTACCATTGATGATTCTGGAATAAAGTTTTTTTTCATGATTGGAATCCACATCTTCATATTTGTCATTTTCATCAAATTCTATTTCGCTTTCATAAGGAGCAGAATAATCCGGCCATACGCTTTCTTGATCCCCCGCAGAGATACCTGTTCCGGAAGAAACAATACCATCAGTGATATTTACGGTTATTTCACCATCATCATTAAATGTATTTACACCATATGTCCATTCATCATCTTTAGCAACCACGCCGCCTTTCTGCACTGTAACTTCTACAGTAGTATCAGCGCGACTTGTTTCTATCCATATACCTTTTGCGCCTTCATTTCCTATGCCTGTAGCGGAAACCTGATCACCAATATCGATAGTAACGGTAGTACCATTGTATGCACGAACTACGACAGCATCTGCATAAATACCGTTTGCTTCGACTGCTCCCGCTACTTTGCCATCGACCGTAGCCCCCTCACCCGAAACTATGTACATACCCGCACCATAATTATCTTCTGATATGGCAGATACTTTTCCTTCAACCACGAATGTCACGGTTGTGTTTTCACCGCATACATCTTCAATAACTATACCCTTTGCTTCTCTTCCTTCACCGTCAGCTGTAACAGCAATGTCTCCGTTAACTGTAACTTTCGTTACCGCTTTGTCTGATTCCTCGCCCTTCTCATTTTTTTCGTCATCCTGATCAGCCACACCGGATAAATCGTTTCCTCTGACATCATCATCAGGCTGAACGTCATCAACATTAGAATCATCATTCTGACATGGTGTAATCAGCACACCAACTTCGCCCGCTGTGATCCCGTCGGTGGTCACAGTCGTTGTTCCATTTTGATTGTATACATGTACACCTTCTTCTCCGGCATTAATGTCTCCGGCATTGACAGTTATGGTTCCTTCAACATTCTCAGCATCGACACCATCCCCATCAGAAACAATATCATCTGAAGTGAAGGTAACATTGGATTTTTCGTCATCTGCCATGATTCGTACTGCCGGAACTTTTGGATCGTCTTCTTCTGTAGTAGCTGTCACTTTCCCGACTGTTATATCAACAGTATCACCGGTGTTAACAACAATATTGATTGGAGGTTCATATTCGACAGCATTATTTTCCACATTCCCGGCAATAATAACGCCTGAATCCGTATTGCCGCCCCCACTCCCGGTTTTATCCTTCCAATAATATCCAACTCCATCCACATCCGTCTCAACTTCAAGCAACTCCAGATCCCCCAGCTTCGTCTGCTCCGGATCATCCGCAATCGCAGCCAGGGACGGCAGGATCATCAGAACTGCCAGCAGTACCGCTAAGATCGTTTTATCCGATCTTCTTGTCTTCATATCTATTCTCCTATCCGGTCTGTTGTTTGTTTCATCATATATATTTTACCATTTTTGAAGTATACCCTCCCTCATAAGATTTTGGCAACCCTTATTTCATCATGTTTTTTTGTAAAATACATCTGCCCAGATATTCCTGGCATACCCGGCCTGTCCCTGGTAGAATGTTAATTTACGGACAGCCGATATACTGCATGAACAGGTTTTGGGGAAAGTGAAATACATGCAAAGGCCCGCGGCGTCATTGCCGCGGGCCCTGTTTTGCGTTCAGGATGGATGCCGGTGTTTTTGTCAGCGCCTGTCGCGATGAGATCTGCCTCCACCTGCAGCCTGTATTCCTATGTGGTCAAGGATTTCTCCCGGAGCAAGCGGCCCGGTATCTACCTGGCGTCCATCGCGGAAGGCGGGAACGCCTCCGCCTGGGGCCTCAAGCGCGGCGACGTGATCTACGGCGCGGACAACATCCTCTGGGCGGATGATCCCTTCGTGCTGAACCGCGCCCTGTGCGATGTGTATGACGGCCTGCCCGTCACCCTGAAAATCGTGCGGAACGGCGAGGAAAAAGAGATCACCCTCGCCCGGGAGAAAAAGTAATTCAGGACACCCCGCCGGCCCGCTCATGGGATTCGCCGACCATGATCAGTTCGCCGGCATCCATCAGGATGATGTAGCCGTCCCCCAGCGGCCAGTAATAATAGGCATAAACCCCGTTCTTTACTTCCGGTTTGCCGTGCTTCCGGGTGAGATAGTCCTTCAGGCCGGTAAACACGGAAGTTTTCTTTGTATATCCCTTGTCGCTGTCCACAAAATAGGAAGTCAGCGTCACGAGGCCGCCTGTTTCCTCCCGGGCGTCCAGGGTGATCATCCAGGCCTTCCGGCCGTAGATGCTGTGTTCCTTATAGTTCCGGGAGAGCATGCCGTCTTTCCCGGTCTCCGCCCCTTCCGGCACAAAGCCGCAGCGCTCCATTTCCGCCGCCGCCTCGCGGAAGGTCATGCCATAGCGCAGCTCCGGATCCCTGCCGCGGTTCTCATTGCGGATCAAGGCAAGGGCCGCGAAAACGCAGCCGACGGCCAGCAGGATGACCAGGAGCACGGCCAGGGGAGACCGCGTCCTCATGCCCGGCACCTTTCTCAGGTCGCAGCCGCAGAAGGGGCAGTACCGTCCCCTGTCTATGATTTCATGCCCGCACTCGGGACACTTCGGGGCTTCCTTCCGGGTTTCCATGGCGCAAGACTCCTTTTCCGTTCCGGGCCGGCGGGGTTTTGCCCGGGCCCTGTCAGTGGTTGTATTTCATTATACCATACGCCCCGGAACAGAAAAACCCCCGCCTCCGCGGCAGAGGCTCCGGCCGGGCAGGCCCGGCTCAGTTTTCCATCACAATTCCGGTTTTTTCGCTGTTTCCTTCATGAGCTGCTCCACATCCCAGTCCGCGATGTTGATCACCTCCACGCCCTGCTTCATCGCGTAGCGGACGGTGTAGGCCGTTCCGCCGCCGAAGCGGCTGCAGTAAGCGATGCAGGCGCAGGAACTGTCCACCATTTTCCGGTCCCGGTCCAGGTAGCACCGGCGGGCGTTTTTCAGGCGGGAAAAGGAAATCTCATCGCTCTTTTCCAGGATCCGGTCCTCCCGGTCCTTTTCCGCGCTTCCCCATCTGTCCCGCCAGCCCTGGAAGGGCAGCACGGAAACAAGCCGGATGGCTTTCCCCTCCGTCTCCCGCATTTCCAGCAGCACCTCCGCCGCCAGCATGTCAAACCCGATCGCCCCGCCCACCAGGAAGGTATCGACGCCCCGCGCCATCTGTATAAGCGCCTCCTCCCGGATGCGGGCACGGACCGCGGCCTCCTCCCCCTTCGGGATATTCCGGTGGCCGGTAAAACAGCAGGTCTTCTCTCTCATCGCTTTCTCTCCCTCCGGCCCTATTATACAAAGAAAAGGGACCAAAAAGTCCCCTGCCAAGCGACATTTTTCATGTCCCCATATCTCCGTCCTGGTCCGGCGGGAATTCGGTGATTTCAACGTCTCCGTTGCTGTTCAGGTCCGGTTTGTCCTTCTCTTTTTTCAGATACGTGTCAAACAGTTCCAGGTGGCACCTGCACAGGTTCTCATGCATGACATCCGGGTTCATCCTGCCCATCATGGCCCCCATGCGGACCATGTGCTTCATATCCGAGAAGCCTACATGCTGCATGTTCCTGAACAGCGCTTTCCACACCGGCGCTGTATGCCGGATGTATACCCGCGAAGCCAGCTTTTCATTGCCTTTGCAGCTGACCTGCAGGAACGGTTTTTCCAATATAGCCTCCCGGTAATTCCCAAACGGGGCCCCGTCTATGTTCACCCCGCAGGCAACCGCCGGATCCCGCAGGCACAGGGCATACGCCGTATCCCCGCCGAAGGAATGGCCGGTTACCCCGATCCCCTTCTCAAAGTCAATCAGGTCCCCGAGGTGCTCCCGGGCGTAGGCCAGGGCGGCTTCGCTGTCCTTCACCCATTCTTCCACCCGGCCCAGGTGGAGGCGGGCATACCGGTTCTGGAAAGCGTCAAACTTTTCAGCCAGCTCCTCATGGGTTCCTTTGGCCATCGCCAGGCCCAGCGCGGCAAAAGCGGCGCCCAGGAACGGCTTATAGGCCTTCTTTGTCAGGCTTTTGTCATAGTACAGGCAGGAGCCGTCGTCGAATTCCGTGATGAGCCCTTCCAGGGAATGGGCCACGGAGATCACCACATACCCGCGGGAGGCCAGCTCGATGCACAGGAAGGAATTGCCCTCCCGGTAGGAGCCGTAGCCGTGGCTGAAGAGGACCAGGGGGAAGCGCTCCCCCTCAATCCGCGGCGCGTCCTCATAGCATTCGGACACGTTCCGGCCTTCCGCCTCCATTTTGTCAAAGTCCAGGGGAACCCGGAAGGTTTTCCGCAGGGCGGCGGCCATTTCCCGGGAAAGGCGGGCCGCCTTCCTGCAGCCTTCCGTGCTTTCCTTCAGAACCGGGTAATAAACCCGGCACGCGACAGAGCGCATGCCCGAAGGGCGCAGGACCTCCTTCCTGTCGTCCCTGACGGTATAGGTAAAGGTGCCGGCCGCGTATTTGCCGCCGGGTTTCGGCATCTGTATCATCAGTCCTCCAGCCAGCTCAGGTCATCCGTGGAGGTGGAATAGACGTATTTGTAGCCGCTGTTTTTACAGTATGCCTCCGCGTAGGAATCCCAGGCAACCTGGAACGTAGCGCTGCAGCCGTTGAAGGCGTTCTTCCCGATGGTGGTCACGTTTTCGGGAATCCTGACGTTTTCGAGTGATTTGCAGCTTTTGAACGCCTCGCTGCCGATATCCGCCAGCGCGTCCGGCAGTTCAAGCTGTGCCAGGGAAGTGCACTCATAGTAGGCCGTCTCCCCGATTTCCGCCACGCCGGCCGGGATCGCGGCCGATGCCAGCCCGTAGCACTGGAAGAAAGCCGCTTTCCCGATCTTCTTCAGGCTGTCCGGCAGGCGGATATCCGTCAGTTTGGAGCATCCGAAAAAAGCCCCGGCTCCGATGATTTCAGTGCCTTCCGGAACGGTGTATTCGGTCAGTTCGCTGTTGAACGGGAAGGAAGCAAGCTGACGGTCCTCTTTGGTGAAAAGGACGCCGTCCCGCACTTCCAGGTACGGATGGTTTGCCGAAACAACGATCTCCTCCAGCTTTTTGCAGCCGGTTATGGGATTGCCGTCCAGCTCCTTCACACTGTCGCCGAAGGTAATCCGCTGCAGCTTGCTGCAGGAATTGAACGCGCGGTATCCGACGGAAACAACGCCTTCCGGGATCACGGCTTCCGTGAGGGCTGAATTGGAGAAAGCAAATTCCCCGATGGATGTCACGCTGCCGGGAATCGTGATTTCCTTCATGCCGGAGCATTCGGAAAAAGCATACCTTTCGATGGCCGTCACGCTGTCCGGAATGACAACGCTGTTCAGGCGGCTCCGCCGTGTGAAAGCGTAGGCCCCGATGATGCGCACACCCTGGGGAATCTGGTATTCCGCCGCCGTATAGCCCGCGGGACAGCAGATCAGGCGCTTGTCCGGTTTGCTGTACAGCGCGCCGAAGACCGTCGCCAGGTACGGATGGTCCTTCGCGACGGTGATGGTCTGCAGGTTGTCGCAGTAGGCAAAAGGATTCTGTCCGATATGGGTAATGGTATCCGGCAGCGAAACCGTTTTGATCGAGCGATCGGAGAAAGCCTTGTCCGCGATGGACGTGACGGTTTTCCCCTCCAGTTCGGCGGGAATCTCCAGCTCCTTCTCGCTTCCCGAATACTTGATAATCTCCGCCGTGCCGTCTTCCAGCAGGATACAGGTGAAACCGTCCGCCTTGAACGGTTCCTGTTCTTCGGATTCCGCCGCCGCGCCGGCCGCTGCAAGCACCAGCGCCGCGATCAGCAGCCAGCAAAGCACACGCAAGGTCTTTTTCATGGGTTTTTCCTCCTCCGTTATCTGTTTATTCATGGTTCGCCGGGAAATTTGGACGCAATCTTTTTCCAGAGCTCCTCGTCCGTGGCGACGGACCCGCCCAGGCTCTGTCCCACCCTGACCATGCCGAACGCCGGCGGCGAATGGGTAATGGAGCAGATGAGTGTAACGGAACCGTCTTTTCCGCACAGGTAGAGCTCCGTGATTGTGTTATGGGCCGGGCCCGTATAATCGCTCCGGGACTTCGTCCGCGTTTTCTTCACAAAGCAGTAATCCGCCTCTTCAGGGCTGACGGTCCGGACGGAAGCCGGAAGCAGGGAGAAGAAGACACCGGAACTGGGCAGAACCCGGCTTCCCTCCGGAAGAATGAAATCCGATTTGACCGAGTAATCCTCCGGGAAGGTGCCGACAGGAAATTGTGACAACCCGTTGCTGAACAGCTCATCCGGGAAGGCGGAATACCCGATGTCCGTAAGGCCGGCAGGCAGGGAGACGGACGCCAGCCGGCGGCAGTCCCGGAAAGCGTATTCGCCGATGGAGGTCACCGTTTCCGGAACGGTCACGGCCGTCAGGGCGGAAACCCGGTCAAAGGCATATGCCCCGATGGTCTCCGTTCCCTCCGGAACGGCGTACTCCGTTCCTTCCCGGTTGCCGAGGCAGCAGACAACGCGCCGGTCCGCTTTGGAAAGCAGCACGCCGTCCCTGATTTCCAGGGCCGGATGATCCCCGGACAGGATGATTTCAGCCAGTCCGCTGCAGCCGGCAAAGGGGTTGGCGCCGATGGAAGTGACAGCGTCCGGGATCCGGATCTCCTTCAGCTTTTTGCAGCCGCTGAACGCGGTATCGCCGATGGCGGTCACGGTCTCCGGAATGGTCACCGTATTCAGCCGGGTGCACCCGTTAAAAGCGTTCTTTCCGATCCCGCGAATACCCCGGGGAATGTCGCAGCCCGCGGCGGTATATCCCGCGGGGCAGCAGACAAGGCGCCTGTCGGGCTTGCTGTACAGCACGCCGTTGACAGCCGCCAGGTACGGATGGTCCCGGGAAACAATGAATTTTGCCAGCTTTTCGCATCCGGTGAACGGATTGGCGCCGATCCGGGCAATGCTGTCCGGCAGGCTGACGGTAACCGCCTTTTCGCGGCCGCTGAAGGCGCCTTCCGCGATGGATGTCACCGGTTTCCCGTCCAGCTCGGAAGGAACGGTCACTTCCTCTTCCGAGCCCGAAAAGCCGACGATCTCCGCGGACCCGTCCTCCAGCAGGATCCAGGTATAGCTGCCCGTTTTGTGTTTTTCGGGCTCCTGCCCTTCCGCGGCAGTCCAGGCAGGAACTGCCAGCAGCGCCAGGACGAGCAGAAACGCGAGGAAACGAATCCGATTATTCATGTTGTTCCACACTCCGGCTATGTTTCTTCAGAAAGAGGTTCAGTAAGCGTATATCTGTATATTTCGTCCCGGACAGGTTCTTTTCCTTTTTTTCCGCCGCCGGCGGTCATCCCTGATCCCTCATCCCTCTTCGGTTCCGCAGGCTCAATGGTCGCGGCTCCATACCCATGGAGACCGCTCCCTTTCGCCTGAGTCGAGGAAGGATGAAATTCCCGCCACCGGCGGTCATCCCTCATCCCTGATCCCTCTTCCCTCATCCCTCATCCCTCTTCAACCCAGCTTTCCATGAGGCAGCCGCCCACGCTGGTCCACATATTGTTGTCCCAGTTTGCGGGAATCAGCAGGCGGAAATGCGCCTTCTTCATATAGGGATTATCCAGGTCCACGTCCACCACACGGCCCTCGTCATACGGGACATGGAATTTCCCGCAGCCGCATTTCGCAGTCACATAATCCTGGTAGCGTTCCCAGTCCCACCAATGGGAAATGATTTTCGCCCGTTTGCCGCAGCGGGGGCATACGGCGTAAAGTTCCCTTTCAGCGCTTGTCATGTCCCTCCCCCTCCGTTATGCCGCTTTGCGCTCCCCGGCCGCCTTCGCCGCAGCCGGCTTCGCGCTCTGCCGCGGCGCGGCCTCCGCCGCCTCCCGCAGGTGCATCCGCCAGGCATAGCCCAACACCCGCAGGAAGCCCTTCTCGCTCCGGGGTGTTTCGGGGTCGTCCATCCAGTTCCAGAAAAACAGCGGCGTGCAGTCATACCCCATAGCGATCTCCGGAAGCTTTTTCCGGTTATACCGGCACCCCCAGGCGGCAAAATCGTTCGCCAGTTCCGCAAAGGTCTCTTTCCAGGTCTTTCCCTGCGCTGCTCTTTCCATGCTTCCGGGCCTCCTTTTTCCCTCTCTTCACCTCCATTCTAATCGCCCATATGGGCATTTTTACCCCATTTTTCTCTGTTTGCCTTTTTTTTGCGTTATTTTGACGGGCGCTTTTCGCGTATGGTAAAATAAGGATTAAGAAAAACCGCCGGGAAGAATGGTCCGGCGGCCGCTGACAAAGCCTGTGCGATTTGTAAGGAGACCGGAAACATGAACGTTTATCTCGCCCTGCTGCTCTTTTCGATTATCATCCTTTTATACTGGGTCATCGCGGAGATGTTCACCTTTTTCTTCCGCTTCACGGGGCTGCCGGCGGAACGGGCGCGCTTCCAGGTGGTTTCCATGCTGACCGGCACGGGCTTCACCACCCGGGAAAGCGAGGTCATCATGGCCAGCCGGCGGCGCCGGCGCCTGGCGCGGGTGACCATGCTCTTCGGCTATGTGTTCAACGTGACCATCCTGTCCGCGTTCATCAACGTATTTCTGTCCATGAAGCTGGCCGAGGTCGGCCACCAGTTCCTGAGCCTGCTGATCCCGCTGGCGACCGCCGCCGTGATCTTCATTTTCATGCGCGTGCCGAAGGTTCACACCTGGGGCGTCAATTTCCTCCAGCAGCTGCTGCGCCGCTTCTTTGACAAGCGGGAAACCTTCAACGCCGTGATGCTGATCGACACCATCAGCACCGAGTCCATCGCCCGGGTAACGCTCCGGCAGATTCCGGAGGAATACCGGGGCCGCACCCTGGCCGAAACCCGCCTGCGGGCGGAAACCGGCATCCTGGTGATGCTGGTGGAGCGCCACGGCGGGAAAACGGCGATGCCGGCCCAGGCGGACACGGTCTTCGAGCCCGGCGACGCCATCACCGTCTTCGGGGATTACCAGACCATCTGCAAAACCTTCCACGCCAAACAGCATTACGCCGACGACTGACATCATATCGCTGCGGCGATACAAACGGGGAGCGGGGGGTATACCCCGCTCCCCTTCATTTCCCTTCCGGAATAATCACTTGTGGTATCCTTTGATGTATACGGCCACCGATTCATACGGTACGGAGGAATAAAGATCCGT
>Ga0310690_10009809_pt1 | contig 11982 bp, 6 predicted proteins | sample AusTroGonzalo_MG_2_FD_207661 | JGI IMG/M metagenome (GOLD analysis project Ga0310690, IMG submission 207661) | Bovine rumen microbial communities from tropical cattle in Woodstock, Queensland, Australia - Gonzalo_04 (v2) (version 2) | ecosystem: Host-associated > Mammals > Digestive system >...
AAACTATTATGTAATGTAGCAATGTTTCCATCTGGAGTAAAATTATTACCACTATAAGTTCCTCTTTGAGAAGTAAAATTAATTTTTGCTGTATTGACTGTAAATGTAATAACTGCTACACAATCTGGACCGTATTTTTGTAAATTACCATTAGTTAAGACCCATTTTGTTCCATCCCAACAAAATACATCATAACCACTATTATTAAATGAAACCAATGAATTAGTAGCCAAACCACTTGTTTGGACAACACTTCCATTAATTGTTGGATTTTGAGTACCATTATGAGTAATTTGTGTAGTTGAGTGTCCAATAAATGTTCCATTTGGATAGTCTAAACTATTCCAAACCACATAATTAAATTGATTAGCATTATTAATAGTATCAGAAACACTTATATACCAATTAATTATATCACTACTTCCACCTTCATTAATATAAAGTCTCGTAGTAGCACCACTTAAATCCATTACCCCTTGATAAGTAACAATAGTTTCTTCATTATTATCTAAATAAGAGGTATATAAACTATCTCCTGGCGCCGCTTCTTTATATTTATATATAGTAAAATAATCTTTAAAACCATTAGATACTTCATTACCAGAAGAATCTGCTTCAAAAATTTGAAATTGAGCATACCCATCGTTTGCCCAACTCGTACTTACAGTACCAATTCTTACTGTTGTAGCTCCTTCGGTAATAGAATCATCTCCTCCTACAACTAAAGAAGTACCAGTATATTTAGTAGAACCAGTTATAGATGGATGTGTTCCAGAATAAATAGTTTGTCCATCACATTTCCAACCTATATATGTAATATCATTTTTTTGAGTAACTAATTCAATTGTAGAATTACCATATAAATCATCGTTCCAAGTATAAGTAAAATATGAACCATTACCTATTAATTGTAAAGACTTTCCAGGATCTCCCGCCGCGCCATTTTGTCCATAACTCGTAATAGAAAAATTAATCGTTGCAATTGCAGTAATAATTGTAGTATTATCATTTGCTATTGGTCGATAAGTAAAAGTAGCTTGATATATAACACCACTACTATTTAATGATAAGTTAGTATTACGTTGTAAACTTTTATTACCAGTTCCAGTCGCAGCTTCTGGTTGGGTCGGATCATTAATTGGGTCAGCATAAGTAACTCCATTTTCTATCTTACTCCAAGAAACTGTTAAATTATTATTACTTAATTGTATTTCTGAATCATTATAATATGCGTGTGGTGTAACAACTAAAGCAACACTACTCCAATCTGGATAGTATACATCAGGGTCTGGGTTAATATTACAGGTTTGTTGGCTTACTGTGCTACCAGTTAAAAATACAGAAAGCTGACCCAAATCTGTTTTGTCTGTAATTGTTATTGTTCCATAGCTTATAGCCATTCTATTCCTCCTTAATTATCTGGAATTAAAACATGACAATTAAAGATGGCTTTTATATTAATATCACTTGCGCTTATATCCAGATAAGAATTATTATAATTAGCATGAGCTTGATTCCATGTTGTATCTGGAGTTCCATCTTTAGTCAGCTTTGTCCAAGTAAATCTAGTTACTGTATTAGTTATATCTGTATTTCCTTGATAAACAGTGCAAGTTAATCTAGCTTGTTCATTTGTCATAATCAATTCATTACCAACGTTTGATTCTATTTTTACTGTAATCGCATCGGCTCCCGCTGGTCCTGCTGGTCCTTGAGGTCCTTGTTCTGCCTCAATTTCTGATATGTCTTTCCACTCACTTTCCCCGGTTTCATCATCAACTACCTCAAATTCAAACTGATTAGCTCTAATTTTTAATCGTTTCTTATTAGTTCCAGCTTCTGTATAATATGTAAAATATTGACTATGATCACCAATATATATATTATCAGTATATATACCTTGAGTTCCTTCTAAATTATCATGATATAACTGTGATACTTGAGCGCCTTGACCGGTATATTCTAAAGCTGGTAAAGTTCCTAAAATACCTCTATATCTATAAGAAACTTTAGGATTAGCATTTTCATTTATCACCGTTTCAAATAATGAAATTGCTCTTCGTGGCAGATTAACAGTATTATCAGAACTATTGACTCCAATACCATAATTAGAAGATCCATCTGAACGCCCCATATCTATAAGCGCCCCGCCTTCAAGTTCTTCAAGCGTTGTCACAGCATTTTGTCCTGTAACCATGACAGCCGCGCCAATTAAAGTAACTTCACCTGTACTACTATTAACGTTACTTATTTGATATACATGAGTTAATCCATTAGTTAATAGAATATTTTGTATAGTTGAATCAGTTGCAACACCATCGGCAGTGTAATTACTAACCTTACACCAGCTTCCATTTGTAACCTCATTTTTTACATAATATGTTTTACCACTAACTACAGAAGTATCACTAGTCTCTTGATAACCATAATTAGTTCTCTCATACCATTCTTGAGCATTAGGATTACCAGTTGGACTAGAAACCTCATTATATGTAACTTTTGCAAATAATAGTGGTTTTTCAACCTTCACAATTAAGTTATCGCCACTAACTTTTGCACTCTTAATTGTACTAGATGGTCTAAAAATAAATATACCACCAACTGCTTGTATTTCTGCATATTCAAATACAGCAGTTTTAATAGCACCACGTGCAGTTATATTATTAAATACTGCATCACCATCTTTATTAATCATCCAACCATATCCTGCACCATCTTGATAATTAGATGAATGAATAGATGGATTATAATTTACATTTCTACCATCTATTACGATATGGTCTTGGTTGGTTGGTCCCACATTTACAATACCACTAAAATTACCACCAGTGGCATTAATAGTACCAGTAATTTCAATATTACCATCAGTACCAGTTTTAAAGGTTTCTACGTCTTCATCATTAGTAATTCTAATACCATATAATGATGGGGCAGTTGTTGTATCTTGAGGACGTTCTGGGCTTCCATCCCACTCAAGAGCACCAATTTTAATTACTTCTTTGTCTTCACCATTAACTTTCTTTAAAATTCTAAAATCATTATCCGAAGTAATTTCAACTCTTCCGCCGCCTGGGTAATCATTCTTTATAAAAAATCCATCCCAAGTAACTGCAAAATGTGCTTTATCAAGTACGTCTTGTAATGAATTGGCTTTAAAAGTACCGTTGTTTTTAATTCCATATAAACCATATTCATCATAACGTACATATGTTTTTAAATCATATGAGCCATCTTGATTTGATTTATATGCACTAATTCCAGATTTATCCCAACGGAAACTCGGATTTTGATCGTTTCCAATAACTACGCTTTGGGTATTTAAAACGCCAGTATAAACTGTTCCTATATCAATTCCTTCTCCAGTAAGTACAGTTCTCCATGTCTGACCACCATCAGAAGAAATTTGTATTCCTTCACTATTAAGTATAACACGATTAGCACGATTAGTCAAATTCTGTATTAATATCATATCTCCATTAATGACTACAGAACCATCACTAGTTAAATTGTATTCTTGTCCACTAATTTTATTTAATGAAGCAAGTAATACATTTTGATTAATAGTTCCATTAGCATCAAGTAAAGAGCTAATTTTTGCATATGTTGCCTCATTATATTGAACCGTTTGAACCGCCGCACTAATGCGTTGGAACAAATCTTCAAATCGTGTTTTATAATTCTGAACAGTTATTATATTTTGACTTGGGTCGTCTAAATGCCATTCAACTTCTGATACAATTACTTCCTCTCGCGCGGGAGTAAGTGTGCCACCGACGTTTGTCCAGCCAAAAAACTCTGTATCTTCTATATAAGTCTTATCGCCAGCATCAAATAAATAATCTTCAAATCCTTCTAACTCACTAATTTCAACTACATTAATCGTATATGAAACCGTTGGTTGTGCTGAGGTATTACTTACTTGTAATGCGTCGAGATAATAAAGCTCAGAATCTATATAATCGGTTGAACTCCACGTTCCTTCTTGAATAAAACGTGAATATTTATTATTAAATTCTTTAGTTAATTTGTTCTTCTCATCTAATATATCTTCAATATCGTCTTCTATACCAGGATATGTTTCTGAGGAACTAATTTTAATCTTCTTAATTTTATTATCATTAATTGTATATGTATCTTCAGTAATCGTATAACCAGTTGGTGCAGTAAATAAAATCGAAGATGCATTAGAAGTAATATCCCAATATTTTTTATTTACTGTTGCCGCCTCAGTCTGACTGCCTAAAGTAAAACTAAAATCTGGTAAATAGTCATTTAATTCAACACATACATGTCGTTGATTATTAATGTCTCTATCTACCCAAATTTTTACATAAAAGTTTTCAGAGCCATATAATTGCTTTCTAACTTTCCAATATTCTTGCTCTATGTTTGTCAGAATACCAGCATAATTATTAATTGTAGCAGAACTAGTATATAATTCACCAAGTATATCAAGAATAGTATCTTCTTCAGTTAATTGATCATCATCTTCTAAACTAATATGTTCTGCTCTATAGTCCTCATATGCTTGTCCTGTTAATTGTTCAAACTCTGCAAGTGTTCTACTTTGAGTATCTTCTGCGGTAGTAACTAAATCACTATATACGGTTCTCTTACTATTTAGAGTTGTTAATGATAATTTTAAATCATTACGCTCTTTTTCTTTTACTTGCAACTCATTATTTTTCTGCGCGAGTGCTTCCGTAAGAGCAAGTCTATCTTTTTCGGCTTCATTTCTATCAAGTAACCCTTGATTATAATAGTAATTAAAATTTAAAATATATGCTTCACCACTCTGATTCGATGGAGCATTTGCAATAAATATAAATCCTTCATCTACATAATCAGATTGTGATTGATCAACCATTAATTTGGTTACTATTTCATCAGAATTAACTGTTCGCTCAATAGATTGTATGTTAATTCCATATTTAAAGCCAGACCAATTATCTTTACCTATATATTCACGTAAATATACATACTTATTAGGCCTATCGTTAGTAGAAGTAATATAACCCTTAGAATCATGTCCAACCACTAAATCGACCCAACATTCAAAAGTTTCCGCAATTGTTTGTAATATGTTAAAACAATTAGACTTTGAAACACTAATTGATAAAACCTTTTCAGAGTCTTCGTTATAAACTGGCTCTAAATCATTCAGTCCTAACTCACTTGCAGACGTATATGTTTCTATGTCTTCTGCGGCCGTGCCTTCCATTGGCTTAAGATAGTAATACTCTGTGGCAACAGAAGTAGCAGTTGGTACATTACCCATTATTATAGGATTACCTTGTTCATCTGGTATAAAACGAGTCAGTTGAACATCTTGAATATAATAAGTACAAGCTGGTACTTCTGTATTAACATGATAGATAAATATACCAATTTTTTCTGTAGGATCAGTTAAAACCGCGTTTGACACAGATTTTATTGCTGTTGCAGTTAAATAATAATATGGAATATAATTTGAACTAGTTTTAGCTTCAAACGAACCGGTTAAGGCGTTCCATACATATTCACTATTATCTACCTTATATATATATTTAGTAGATGGAGTTTGTATTACATCATCAATAACATAATTATCATTTGCATCTATTGTGCCGCCGCTAATTATATTATTTAATTGTTGTGGCTCCCCATTAAATTGTAAGATAATATCATCTGGTGTAAAGTGTTTATAATAATAACCCCACGTCGGTGCGTCTTGTGTATATTTAGCAACAACAAGTCTTAACTGTTGCGTAGATACTAAACTATCTAATTCACCAACACCAGCGCGCCATCTGAATACAAACTGGTCACCTTTCGCAATTGAATTAATAAATGATACATTGTTTTCAATACCGCTATTATAAACAGCATTTTCATAATGATCATTATTAAGTGTTAATGTACCTTTAAATTTTACTTTTAAGAAGCCTTCAATTTGTGATAGTTGACTAATATCAGCTAATTCTACATCAGTACCAAGTTCAGGACGAGTAACTAATTCTAATTTATCTATTCTTTCATCTTCTGACTCATGAGTAAAATCTACGTATGGATTCCAACCTTGTAATGTACCATCTTCTAATACATTAAAATTATCTCCATTAGTAATAAAATTAGTTACTATATTAGAGGTAGTATATAAATAATCAGTATATCTATATACTTCTTTATCGCCGGATTTAAATATATCTACAGTGCGGCCCATTACTGGATCATATGTAGTAAGCTGATTATATACCAAACGATTAGCTTGATATTCAGTTTCAATTGGATTTACAGATTGTCCATTATCTGTAACAACCAACTGAATAATCGAAGTTGTATTCTTCTTAAAAGAACTAGAATCACTATCATAAGTTAAATCAGTAGTAATTCTATAATTATCATCTGTAATTACATTATTATCATCAATAGTATAGCTACCATCCCTAATAATGAATTGAACAAACTTACCATTCTGATTCTTTACATAGCTATAAAATACATATATATCTGTATTTACTGCTATATTTGCAGTAGTGCCAGTATTTGCATTAATAATATCAATACCAGTTGTTGAAACTAATTTAGCCTTATAAATTGGCTCTGCAACCAACTGTTTTCCTACATTCGCACCACCGACTTGCCAATCAGTATCTTTTAAAGTTTCTTTCGCCAACTCATATGCGGTGCCTTGATTGTTGTTTAATTCTGAATCAAAAGTAATGTTATATCCATTCTTTGAAAGCTCAAGGACAAATGCATCAGTACAAGTATACGTCCACTCTAAACCATCACTTGATTCTGTATGATCTTTAATTATAAACTCATACCATTGATTATCATAATGAAGTTTAACCTTACGCTCATTTATTAACAATGCCGCAAACGGATTAACAAAATCGCTATTACCTGTGTATGGATCAAAATATTTATATTTTAAAGAGAAAGTAAGTGTTTTCTCTCCATTAGATTTTTTATTAAAAACGGGGTCATAAACCTTATTTAACCCCGTCATTGTATCTGAGCCGATGACGGCTAGTTTATTTTCTATGAAATTGCCCTGGATGAGTTTATCTTCCCAAACAGAAATTTCATATGGTTTTATTAAACGCTCACCCATGTGCGCCTCCTAGAAGTATAAGTAATCGTAGAAAATTTTAATTCCGTTAGTTGAAATTATATTATCACTCGCATCTGTAATAGTAATAGTTGCACCATCTTCTTGACTTATACTAGGTTCTAATTTGAAAAAGTATCCCGAATCAATATAGCTATTATACAGATTACCAGAAGTTGTGTAAGTTGAATTACCCGAATTGTCAATTCCAAACGTCTGTACCCCCTGTATAAGTCCATTGTCAGTATTAACTAATATACCTATGTCATTTGCACCAGTGCCATTAATTTGTGGTGTAATTTGATTGATATTAAGCTGTGCCGTATTTCCTGAACCAGACGTATATGTAAGTTTTAATGAACTGGCCGCAGTAAATGGACAATATAAACGAAAACCAGTAGGTAAATCACCAGCATTATATACCTTTATTACACCAGTAGTTGTATTATATGTATCAAACTCTGCATATGCCGTAGCTGATAAAATTCCACTAGAAATAACCCAATCACTCTCTGCTTCATCCACCGGAAGCTCTTTGTAAGCTGACTTAGCAAAAGGAAAGTAACAAACAAATGTTACACTACCTTCACCTTTATATATACGTCTTGTGGTGCCATCATAAGCTTTATACTCAAAATCTCCACTAATGCCTTGCGCATATGTGTTTTGAGCAAGTTGAATTTTTTCCCACGTATAATTTGGTTCGTCAAAACAAACAAATGAAAGTTCAATTGGGTTTTCAATTTTGGCTAAATAATATTTATAAGGGCGCTCATCAAATACTAATTTCTTAATATCTCTTGTTCCAAAAGTCGTCCTTAATTTTCTAAATTGTAACTCTGTCAGACTATCAAATGCAAAGTCTATTTGAAACGACCTTGGTCCATAAGTGCTGCCAAAGTAATATTCTCCGTCTAATCCTGGTACCTCAGCTGTTAAATCCTTTATCTCTGGAAACAGTTCTTCATCGTATCTGTCTCCACTAGAGACGCGGGTGATTCCCAGGTCATCGTAACTATGCACGTTACCAAACTTAAAACCTGTAAAGTCTCCCATTTCCTTTTACTCCTAATATATATCAATCCTCTGTTTTTTTAATCGGCATTAAGAAGTCATGTGTTTTCATGCACTGTTTATAGACTTCTCTAATAGACTCAATTGCTAAAACAGCTTTATCGTTTTCATAATCTTCGTGTTCATTACAATAGTGTTCATATTTTGTTATATCATATAAGATTTCATCAAAATGTTCTTTAGAGTGCCTTTGCCCACATAAGATTTCATCGTTAAATCGCAAAATACGCTGACGTGAACGACGTACTCTCTCAAGCTCTTCAGCTCTTTCTAAATCATCAACCTTTTTAGATATATCATCTACTTGACTAGTAACTTTTTTTGAAAAAGTATCGACCTGTTCCATAGCTTCTCTGTTTATAGAACGACCTATTGTACGACCAATCCAATTCCAAAGATTAATTTCTAACTTGGGTATTTTTATCATTCCCGCGAGAATGACAGCCAAGCCAACCAACCCCATATGCGTGAGGTTGGTGATTTCAATTAAATCCATAGCATCCTCCACTTCCATCCCCATGGGACATTCTCCTTCGGTATTAAGTGGAGTTTATCAGAGAAAACTCTACTTTTTAGAGAAGGAGGAATTGACCATGAGTAGCTATGAAGAACGAGTTATTTCTTTATTACAAAAAGGTAAAATTAAGTTTGAAAGAGAGAAAAGATTTATAGATTTAAGAAGTGGTAAATATAGGTTTGACTTCTATGTATCCGTACATGGCGGCCGGGCCATTGTTGAAGTGAATGGAGAACAACATTACCGCTACGTATCAAAATTCTATAGCACTCGCGCAGAGTTCGAGCGAGCAAAAGAGCGAGATAGACGAAAGATAAGTTATTGTCTCGCACATGGAATACCACTGTATATAATTCCATATTGGGAGCTTGACAATCTGCACACTGCGGCCGACCTATTCAATCCACGCTTCCGCGCGACTTCAAAGTGGAAAAATGACCTTGATTGGCAACAGCATAAAAATTTGACACATTGACGCTAAAATTGATATAATATAATAGAAAGAGAAAAACAAAAAAATTAAAGTAATTATACATATTATTTATTATTAGTGTGTATATTTACTTTAAAATTTAAGAGGAATTAATATGGATTATTATTATTTATTAATCCCTCTTCTTTTAAGTATTGTTATTATTATATTATATTCACAAAATAAAAAGAAAAAGAAAGTAGTAGAAAAATTAGTATTTGAAAATCACAAACTAGAAACTTTAAGAAAGGATGAGATAAAAGACTACTTCAAAGAAGAATGGGAGCAAGAAAAACAAAAGATTGATAACGAAATTATCAACGCTAAAAAACAAGCTGAATTAACTATGGCGATAAATGACCAAATTTTCTATAATAAAACTATGGAAGCAAAAAATCAGCTTAATGAACTTCAAATTAAACTTGATGAAAAAGAAAAGCGTTATAATGAAGTCAATCAAGACCTTGACCTTTATAAACAAGGCAAGATAAAAGAAATTGATGGCACGGCCGCAGAGTACGAACAGCGCAAGCGTACAGAAATTGAACAAATACTAAAACAAGCCGAACTCAACGCAAATAGTAGTTTCAATAATCAAGTTGATAGTTATCTCGCACGCAGAGCACAAATGGAAAGTGAACTTGAAGAAGTTCAAAAATCCTTAGAAGAAGAACGTACAAAGCGCGCTGCCATTAATGAGGAAATACGTAGACGGCGCGAGGTCGAAGAACAACAGGACTTCTATAAAATTCAATTTAGTGATGAAGACCACAATGATGTAGAGATACTTCGAAGCGTAGCTCCGCGCCTCCGACATCCAGAAGCGATTAATAAGGTTATATGGAGCGCTTACTATCAGAAGCCACTCGCTGAATTACGTAAGCGAGTTGCTATTGAAAGTAGTGGCATCTATAAAATAACTCGAATTAAAACGGGTGAGATATATATTGGAAAAGCTAATAATGTGTCGGATAGATGGACCTCCCATGTAAAGACAGCCCTTGGAGTTGGAACATTGGCTTCATCGCAGTTACATAGAGTGATGAGCCAGGATGGTCCTGAGCAATTTCTATTTGAGTTATTAGAAGAAGTACCTAAAGATAAATTAAGTGAAAGAGAATCGTATTATATTGATTTCTACGATTCAAAAAACTATGGGCTTAACACCATTAGGGGTGAGCAAAAATAAATTGAAAGGCGGCGACGACAGTCGACCGCGAGGAGTTTTTATGAACGAATTTACTTTAACTCAACAACAAATTATTACAACAGAAGCACCACATGTATTAGTTGCAAGCGCAGCGGCATCTGGTAAAACACAAACTCTTGTAGGTAGAATTAAATACTTACTTGATAACGGAATACCACCAGAAGAAATTGTGGCAATTACTTTTACAAACAATGCAGCATCAGTTATGTATGAGCGACTTGGTTATCCAAATGGTTTATTCATTGGAACAATCCATTCATACTGTAACTACCTACTCCGCGGCAACGCAATTGATACCTCCAAAATTATTGAAGAAGAAAGATTTGATGATCTATTTGAAGAGATTAAGAAAAATCCACAATGTCTGAAACATGTAACCCATCTAATCAGCGATGAATCACAAGACGTATCAACTTTACAATTTGAGTTCTACGAAATGATTAACCCAGATAACTACATGTATTTCTATGATATTCGTCAAACCCTATTCAAATGGCGCGATGCCGATCCAGATTACCTTATTTCAAAAGAATGTGACCATGATGTAACTGTCTACTACATGAGGCAGAACTTCCGTAACCTACCAGAGATACTTCGTTTTGCGAAAAAGTTTCTCTATCGCCTCGGCCCATTCTATGAAGATGACTCCATCGCCATGAGAGATTCTGACGGGCGGGCGCACGTGTTAGAAGGTAACTACACACCATCTGAAGCAGTAGACACACTTATAATGACAAAAAACAAACTTAATACCAATTGGGGCGATTGGTTCGTGCTTTGCCGCACAAATGCAGACATTGAATTATTTAAATCACTTTTTAAAAAGAAAGATGTCCCAACCGACACCTTTAAACAATCAGAGCTAACTAATTCCCAAATACAAGACAGATTAAATGCAGACACAATTAAAATCTTAACTGTACACAGCGCGAAAGGCTTGGAATCTCCTTATGTCCTATCTTACAATATCAGAGCCTATAATGACGATGAAGCAAAAGTATGTTATGTATCAGCCACTCGCGCGAGAGACTTCTTAATTTGGGCGAAGACACCGCCAAAACGTAAAAAGAAAAATGGAATGACAAATTGGGAATAAAAAAAGACCGACATATAAGTCGGTCTTTTTATTTATTGTTGTACATCTTCCCAAAGTATATATAAAATTATGTCTGAATGTATTTGAAAATTTTCTGTCACTGCTGTACTTGCATCATCTAGTACTGTCGTAAGTGCAGAAAAAGTTTTTCCCTCTGGTGGAATTATTTCGTGTTCCCAATTATTAGGCCAAAACAGTGAAGGCATAAATATAGTTCCATCTACTGCCGCGCGGGAAACTAATGGATTACCACCATATGAACCACCATTTAAAACAATTGTATATGTATAATGTGCGGGAGTATCTACATTCACTATAACTTTATTATAAACCTTACCTTCTTCAGGTGTAAAAGTTCCACTATGAGTTGCATAAAACTCAATTTCTTCTTTAAGAGGAACATTAACAGTTACTTTTTTATATACCTTACCTTCATCTGGTGTATATACACTATTGGTTGTTGCGGTAAGCTCAATTTCCTCTTTATTATCACTACCAACAAACTGATCAAGCATAG
>Ga0310690_10009812_pt1 | contig 11981 bp, 17 predicted proteins | sample AusTroGonzalo_MG_2_FD_207661 | JGI IMG/M metagenome (GOLD analysis project Ga0310690, IMG submission 207661) | Bovine rumen microbial communities from tropical cattle in Woodstock, Queensland, Australia - Gonzalo_04 (v2) (version 2) | ecosystem: Host-associated > Mammals > Digestive system >...
TGGTTTCTTCTGCTTGATTCTTAAATTGTTTAGTTTTTAATTCAAGCTCTACGAGCAGTTTTTCTACTGTCATTTTTTATGTCTCAGGGCATTTATGTGATTTGCCCAATCAATTACTTTCTGCCTTTGGATTTCCATTTGTTGTTTTTCCTTGCGGTCTTCAGCCTCTTGCTTTATATCCTTGAAAAACTCTGGATATGCTTGCCATGGCTGTAATATCATATCTTCTGATCTTGATTTTTCGTCCGCAAAGAAATATGCTATTCTGCTCGATATAGCATTCGCCAAAACGAAAATATGCCCAGCCTTAGCCTTTTCCCTTGCCTTTAATGTTCTTTTTCTGCTTTCAGCAATATCTGTGATTTCAAGAATAGTGGACTCCCAAATCTGATTCATTGAGAGCCCACAATCAAGTGCATGAGGTATAAGGCTATTGATCAGATCCGTTACCGTGCCAGACCCTTCTCCATCTCCTGATCCATCTCCTGAGTAAAAAAACCGCCATTTGACAGAAGAGGCATGATCACTTCTTCCATGAGTGTAGTCATGTCACCGCCATCTTCGACATACTTGTCGTAAATGTCAGTCACATTGCTGAAGCTCAAGCCATGCTCAAACTTCTCCATGGATGCCTGGATTACGGTAAGCAAAGACCCAATAGGAGGCAACCCCTCCTCCGGTGAGACGATGGACAGGATGTTTGAACCATACTTGTTCTCAAGTTTCACGATTGCATTTGTTGTAAGTTTAAGGCGATATTCGGTATCTCCTACAAACCATGGTACATATGGTTTTCTCGTGATTTTCTTTGTTTCTGTTTTTTCGTCTCTCATCTCTTCGTTTAATCCGAAAATTTCATTACCCATTATTTGCCTCCTTTTTCATTAGCCTTATGCAGGAAGAGTGATTGTAAGATCGCTCTGAAGTGCGATGCTCAGTGACCACTCGATTACGCCATTTACTCCACCGCCGGAAATCTTAACAGCAGGCTGACCGCTGAATGTAACGGTTGTGCCATCCTTAAGTTCTTCTTTGAAGTAAACGGTTGTTCCAGCTCCCTGCGCGGTTTTCATAGCCGTATAAGCTGTCTTGTTGGCGGCAGTTGCGGTATCCCACTTGAAGAGGAATGCCATGTCGCCAGGATCACCGATGCCCTGCTCATACTTCTTCACGGAATCGGTAAGCACGGTATTTTCTACCTTTTCAGGCTCAACACCGATTTCAGGGATCTCTTTAAGACCGGGGATATCGGTATAAGTGATCGTACCTGTTCCTGTGGTGCTGTATCCTAACTTTGCTCCATTTGCAAGCATTGAATTGCTCCTTTCTTATCTTGAACCTTCCCAATAAACTACTTCAGACTCGACATCTATTATGCCTTCATAACGCATCTGCTTCTGACGCAATCCTCTCGGATCGGCTACATCCATACATGAAACTCTTACGAGCCCAAGTTCTGATATGGCTTCATCAACTGCAAGTGCTAACTGTGAAGTGGAACCTGTGTTCCAGATATCAATGCGATATCTTAAAGTTGCAAGTTCTTCCTTGTCAGTCTTTGTGTAAACATTATTGGCTTCTTCTGTGTACTGAATCGCGGGAAATGTCGATGTCGCCTGCGGATATACATCCGAAACATTGTCGCAAATCCCTTGTAATTTTTCATATATCTGATCCTTGACATTTATCATATCAATGTCTCCTTTATGCCTTTTCTTAATATATCCATAACCGTTTTTATGTTGTCATGAAGAGCAGGATACATAAATGGTTGTGCCGCTTGCCCTTCAATCTTATAAAATCTGCCATCTTCGGTATCGACATAGAACCAATGGTACAACTCAGGAACACCTGGATCTACCATGCTTTCGTGAATCCACCACGGCTCCAGCGTGTAAGTTACTGCAACATCTGGAGATGTGCCTGCATGATTCATCGCTCCCTTTGGGCCTGTGCCGAACTCAACGAATGGTGCATATTGCAGATTTGTATAAATCTCTGCCTTTACGCCATCAGTGGTGCTTCCGTAATCCATAAAGATGCTGTTTCTTAATGTGCCTGTGGGTGCAGGCGCAAGCATTTTAGCCTGCCCCCATACATACTCGCCCGCTTCTTTAAGGAATTTCGGATCATTTACCGCCATTGTTAAGTTATTAAGTTTGGCAGATGTTTTCATATCAGCCTCTCAATTTCAAGCCTTATAGGTTTGAGCGGTTTTATGGATATAATTCTGTAATCGGCATTGTCTGAGTAAACGCATACGCCATCGCCTTCACGAAGAGTGAAATCATCAAAAACATAGACGGTTTCATTCCCTTCTCGCTCTATCGTGTATTTGCCATAGAATCTCATGTTCATAATGGAATTGATCCTATCGCCATATGTCTGAGCCTGAAGTCTGTCAGTTGCGGGCCATATTTCTCCAAGAACCTCATTATCTGTTCCATAGAATATTTCAGGCACGCCTTCATTATCCCGCGTTACTATTCGGTTTCTGATTTTATAAGTCTGTGTCCTCTTTTGTTTCATGCGCATAGCCGCCAGCCCTCACTAATCTGAATTTGTCAAGAATCTTGAAGATATACGGAGGAGCCGCATCAAATGAATACGACTCCCCACCCTCTGATCTTCCGCTTTCGCCTTCTGTTCCTAAACGGTTAAAGGCAATGATTGCAAGGTCGCCTATGGGCCTCAATAAGAAATCTGGTGTAGTGGTGCGGTTAGTATATGCAAGAGCCCACTCTTCGGCATCCTCCAAAAGCTGTTCCATAAGATCCTCATTGAAAATCTCACTCGGAATCAGTTTTTCGAGTCTTCCCAGTGCCTTTTCCTTTTGTTCGTTTGTCATTCTTAACCTCCACATATCCAAGCGCTTTAAGATCTGCGATTTTTCTCTTATCGGTTGTAACGCGCTCAACATTTAATCTTATAAGTCTCATAGTGCCTCCTTACATCAATTAAGCAAGGTTAACAAAGATGCTTGCTTTCTTGTTGTCCATAACCCAAAGGTCATGATATCTTCTGTATTCGCAAAGCCATGCATCGTGTGTCTGGTTCTCCTGCGGTGTAAAGATCTTCATGTTGTCCTGTTTGGAAATAGCGATAGGTGTTGTACGAGGAACGATGAGGAAGTTTACATCAGATGCCCCAGATGCCTTTGCCCATCCATTAGTCTCACTGATAGTGATGGCAGATACCATTCTTGCGGAATCTGTTTCGATGATAGGAATACCATCAATAGCAGGAACTACTGTGGAAAGACCAGCCTGTGTGAAAGATGTGTCTCCAGCCTGTGCAACTCTTGCCTGTGCAAGCGCGGTTACTACTGCGGTTGTTGCATGGATAACAAGAGGCATATTTCTGAAGCCGTTTTCCTTTACAACCTTGATGCCTTCAAGCAGCTTATCTGCGATAGTTGCCTTAGCAGGTGTGTAGTCTTCTTCCTTATTGCCAGCGGTGATCGCTATGGTTGCAAGTGCGGAAAGTCTGTAAGCATCGATTTCAGGAACAACCTGGGTTCTCTGGAACTCGCTCATTACAGAGCCAGCGGATGCAACAAAGTTGGTTTCGTCAACATCCATGGCATCGAGTAATATCTTTGTGCCTCTGTCCTGGGTAAGCTCTCTGCTTTCATAGGCAAGGGTTACTCCACCATTGGGATATCCGTTTACTCTGTCATAGTCGCCCATTCCGGCAACGCTCATCTTGGGAATTTTTACGGTCTTTCCACCGTTATAAATTACCTGTCCAGCATTGGCATCCATCCAGCCTGTTACGGCTTCCTGTACCATCTGCTGATCTAATGCCTTCTGGAAAAGGTCTGCATAACCATTTGTGAAATTGTTTGCCATAGTTTTACTCCTTTACTTCTTCAAACCGAATGCATTGAATACTTCGGTTTCTTTTGCTTTGTCCTTGTTTTTTTCGCCCACGGAACCTGCATCTTTTGGCGGTGTACCGCCTTTAAGTTTGTCTTCCACGGTCTTTGCAACGGATACATTGAATGCTTTTTCAATAGCATCGATAGAACTTTTTGCGCTTTCTGCATTTGAATAGTCGATTATCTCAGCAAGAGTAAGGGGAAGACCCTTATCTGCAAGTTTTTCTTTGGCTTCTGCCATCAACTCTCTTTTTGTTATCGCAGCTTCGCGCTTTCTGATCTCAGCTTCTTTCTGCTGTGCCTTGTACTCGTTCTTTTCTGCTTCGGTCATCTTTGCCAGTTTTTCTGCTTCGGTCAGCTGTTCATTGTGCAATGCTTCAAGCCTTGCTCTTTCTTTGTTGACTGCCGTGTTGATTGCTTTGGTGATCCTTCTGTCGAACTCCGACTGATAATCGGCTTCTTTCAGAATTTCATCAAAACTCTTTGGCTCCTGTCCTTCATTGTTGGATTCTCCGTTGGGTTCTGCGCCCCCACCGTTTACTCCGTCATCTTCAGACATCAGGCGATAATTCTTATAAATCATTTTTCCTCCTTTCGGCCCACGGCGTTCCAATGCCCACCGCGTTCCAATAAAAAAAGCACTTGCGTGCTAACTTATGCTATTCTGATGCCTTTGTGGGCTTATATTTGACCGCATAACCGCCTTTTATAAGCTCTTCGGCTCTTTCCTTGGAATACTCCTTAACATCGTTCAAATCGCACATTTCGTGCGTTTCGCGATCCACATATCTGACTATAACTTTTACCTTCATGCGTACTCCTTTCTTCCTGCAATCATGATTTCTGTGTAGAGTCGCCTGTCAGTTGACCCTGTACGAACTGTTTGAACCATTCCGCATATGTCATATCTGCCGATACGATAATGTGCTTGCCCGTCTTTGGATCTAATGCTCTTTGTTTCATGTTCTTCAGAAGATGGTCGGGCATCCATGGAATCGTGGTGGATCTGCACCACGGATGCATTGGTGGATAGTTAACACCCACCTTTGCGCTCTTTACAAGGAATCGTTTTTTGTCAAGACTTCTGCATATCTCACTTGTTTTAAGGTCGAGAACCGCCACATAGATATATTTTTCAGCCTCAAGATCCTTGTATGCTTCGAGAGTCATCTGATTTGTTATATAAGCGCTTTCCGTCCTTATAAGTCGCCTTGCATTGTTGTACCCCTTGCCGAACTCATCATTTATGCTCTGAGATGCCTTTACAAGCGGTCTGCCTGTGAGAAGATTTATCATTATCTCCCTTTTCACAGCCTCTTCAAGTGCCTTTGTGTTCCCCCATATCCTCTGTGAGAATCCAGATCCTGCCCATGTGCGATCCATAACGCGTTTGATACGCTTTTCATTGAGCATCTTTACATTAAAGCCGAATCCCGCATATTGCATGGCATCAAACATGGTATGATAATAGGCGCTCTGTGCAAGGTTTACAAACAACTTCTGCGACTTCTTGTTCATCTGCACTTGTATCTGCCCTGTTGTGTAATTCACCTGGTCTTGTAAAGCATTCAGCCTCATTATCCTTGCTCTTGCGGATTGTGCCTCAAATTCCCTTACAAGATCTGCATTTTTAGGGTTCTTTTTAAGTGCTTTTATAAGCCCTTTGATATCATCTGGGCTCTTAAGCGTTGATATCAGATCTTCTGCCTCTTTGATAGTCATATGATGTGTGAGTGCGAACCGCCTTAAAATGTTAGCTTGTTCGCTTTGTAAATGTCTGGAAGCGGCGATGTAATACTTTGCAAGATCCCTTGCATAGTCTTCTGCCATCTGCATATGAGAGTGCATCTGTCTCGCCGCTCTGTTTATCCAGTATTTACTGCTCATCTTCTATCTCTTTTTTGTCTTCTTTTTCAAGGCCCTCTGGCATTTCATTGTTGCCTTCTTTGAATAACTCCTGTTGCTTCTTTATAGCCTCTTCCTGCTCTTTTTCAACGGCTTTTATTTCATCGTCAGGGTTCTGAACAAACGGAAGCTGTGAAATAAGAGTTTTCTTTGATACCGTGCCAGATAATGTCGCTATGATGCCCGCTAATTCTGCAATATTCTTTGGAAGACCCCTTGAGAATGTTGCTTCAATGTTGTGCGGATCTATCGCTGCGTTCTTTTTTCCGTAATACGCCTGCAAAACATGTAGTCTGTCATGCAGCATTTTCCTGTACCATCTTTCTTTCGTCTTTGTGAGCATTTCAAGTCCGAGCAACTTATATTCCATAGCCACTCCACTTGAATTTCCCGCAAAGTTTTTATCTGTAAGGTTTGGTACATGAGAGAATGTGTATATGTCTTCCTTAAGCGCTTGCCTCAGAACTTCCATACCGCCTTCGTCAAGGGTTCTTGTAAGGTATTCTGCTCTGGAATCTGAATCAAGCTCTAATAATTTGCGCTTCTTAAGGTCATTTAAGGCTTCATCCGTTTCCTCTTCGGTGTCTCCCATAATCGCGCCATATAAAACAAGGATGGAATCAATGAACTGTTCTTTGTCCTTGACTCTATCCCCTGTCATTTCATTGTATGCATCTATAAGAGGGATCTGTTGCTGAAAATCTCCAATACAGAACTTGTTGTTTCGAACTTCAAGCAACGGTATCAAGCCAATATTGTGGCTTTCCTCATTGCTTTCCACTTCGATATCCCCATTAAGCACCCAATTTTTGATAGCCTTATCTGTAACGGTCATTACATAGGTCTTTGGGTCTTGTGTCTGTGCTGAATCATCGATTTTATAGTAATAATAGACTCCAAAAAGTTTCTTGTGTACTATCGTGGTATCATAAACTATAAAAGCATGCTCTGGATCTAACGCCTGAACCGCAAGCTCAGCTTCGCCTTCATCCGCGTACCAATATTCATAGGATCTGCCTGCGATTGACAGCATCAGTGCGTTATCCTGGTCTACACTGTCAATGTCTGCCATCTCCAGCGCATCCGTTAGTGTGCTGATGTCCTTGTTGTCCTTTGCTTTGTAAACAATAGGATTTCCAAGGAAGTACCCTGAGGCGGTGTCCGCTATGTCCTTTGCATGGTTACATACAACGGTATCTTCATCGCCTTGCTCTCCAAGATAGTATTGTTTGCACTGTATGATATTCGGCTGGATATCGCTCTCAAATACTTGTATGAGCTTATTCAGATCCTTTGCATTCAGCTCGCCTTTTTCAAATTTTTCTCTGTCATAAGTTATGATGATCTCTTCAGCCATTACCTCAGTCCTTTGCTCGATTTGTCTTTAATAATTGCCTTTGATTTTACTAATATCGTATGCACGAAATACCTTGAAGCATCCATTGCATGGTCGCTCTGTTTTATGGGAACATCCTCGCCTCTTTCAGCCGCTTTGGGATCCCATGCATATTGTCCATACTCTTCTATTGTGTGTTTGCATCCATCAACATACTTTATTCTGCCATTATTGAGTAATACAGATACTTCCCTTATACCGTCCAAAACGGCGTTTTTAGCCTTCAGAACGGTTATATTGGCTTCTCGTACTGCCGCTATAAAAGAAGCCGCTGACGGGTCAATTATGACCGCTCTGACAGGTGTTTCTCCTATGAACTCTTTAAGGTCTTTTACATATTCAGCATCCGTTTTCTGCTTTTGCTCGTTTCTGCCTGAATAGTAATATTCCTTTGTACAGATCCACTTGTTTTCCGTGGTCTTTGTCCATAACAAAAAGACCGTGGCATTCTGTGTGCCATAGTCACATGAAATATAATTTATATCCGTTAGTTTGTCCTTTATGTCATCATACTTGATCACATGCTTTTCTGGGTCAAACATATCGTAAATGATGCCTTCTGCTATTACCCATAAGCCTTCTATAAATCTGCGATAAAAGACTCCTGAATATTGCCCACGATATCGCTTTTTTATCTGTTCGGATAAACTCAGATTGTCATCCATCGTGAAGTGAAGATATAAAAGATCTTGCTCTTCTCTTCTGTCTATCCATTCCTTTTTGAACCAATGCATTGGGCCTTCTGGGTTGCAGTTAAACCAGAACTTTGACCCATCAACGGAACATCTCGCGGTTGCCTGGTTTACAAAAGACTGTGGCATTAAAGCCACTTCATCAAATAAGAATCCCGCAAGCGTTACGCCTTGTACAAGGTCTTGCGATGCCTCATCCTTACCACCGAAAATATAAAAGGTGTTTGTGTGCCCCTTAAAGGATATGATCATCAAATTATCGCCTCTGCGATATTCGAACTTTATGCCCCTTGAGATCATCATTTTCGATAAAGGCGCAAGTACATTTCTGCGGAATGATCCAATGGTTTTCCCAGCCATGCCAAAATTATGCCCATCAAAGGTCGCCATTGCCCATAAGACAAAAGATAAGCTCATGCATACTGTTTTACCTGATCTTATTGCTCCATCTGCTATGATGCCGTTTTTATCCTTTACAGGGCTGTTCTCTGTCCACCAATTAAGAATTTGTCTTTGTTTCTTTGAGAACGGTTCAAAGTGGAAAGGTGCTTTTCTAATCAACATCGTCCCAGTCTTCCTTTGCTGTGCCCTTCAGGGCGTCCATGAATCCGTCATCTTCCATCTCAGCTTCCTGCTGGTTCTTCAGGGCTTCCATGTATGCTTCAGCCTTGGCCTTTTCAAGAGCCACTTTCTCCTGCTCCATTTTGAGACGGTCCTTCTGGATCTTAACCTCGTCCAGTCTTGCGTTCATCTTATAATCTTCACCTAACAATTCGAGGGCTTTGTCTACCATCTTTGGGTTTCCCTGCATGGCTCCCATCAGGATCGCTGCAGTGATCGCTTCCCGGTGTGTAGTTACATCGTACCCGTTCTTATCGAAGGCGGCCCGGATCTTCTCTGGTGCGCTCTCATCCATCATGAGTTTTAGGCTTTCCCTGAAGGTCTTTTTTGCTCTTCTGGCCTCTCCTGACTTCTTTCCGCCCTTTCTTCCCATCTCTCGAGTTTCTTCCGAGCTTCGGGATGTTATCGGTATTAAGTTGTCAGTACCTTTATGCTCTCCCATTTTTAATAAATATATACAAGCTCATAAGTGCCGTTATAGAATGAGCCTCCGGCAGCACTTCTTGAACCGCTTGATGTGACCGTCAAAGTGCCGTTTGAATATGTATGGCTGTAATGAGTGGTATCATTATAATATGTTCCGTTTGACATCCTCCAATAGTTTCCGTGGTGGTTTGTTCCATCATATGTAATGGTGGTCACATAGTAATACGATGAGTTTGATGATCTTGTTAACTGTGCATTACACTTCACCGCAAATGCTATCGGCGCACCGCTCAATCCCGTAAAACTGATAGATACATTTGATGCCGATGAATTTGTGACCGTCTTTGTGGTTACACTTGCCCCACCGCCGCCAGAAGCGGAAATCGTGTAATACTGTGCAGTAGCATTATAACCAGTAGGTATGTTCAGATACTGTGTTGATGACGATGCCGAAATAGTAGCCTTGCTTGTACCACTTGAAGTAGCAGATGTACTGCTTGGTAAAGTCATAGACGGCATTGCGTTCACTGTTACTTGACTCAATGCATCATATCCGCTATCTGCCGTAACTACTTGCTGACTTGTAGTGGGTGTTACTGTCTTTGACTGATATGAAGGTGCGGACTCGTCTACCGCATAGGTCAGTTGGTAATATCCTGGCTGATGGAAGTATCCGCCTGCATTAGTGCCTTGCGATGTAATGGTCAGATTCCCTCCGCTATATGAAGCAGTCCAATAGGTAGTTGATGCGTGTGCTGATGAGTCCAAACATATACCATAAGTGCTTGTACCATCGTTTGCCACTTCTATGACACGCTGATAGCCACTTGATGTACTGAAGTCACTTTTGAATATGCAAGACCAATAAACAGGACGCCCTGTTACTGAAAATGTGATACTCGTTGCTCCGCTTCCTACTTGTACGTCTGCGGTTTCTATGTCGCTTGTGCTTCCGCCATATGTATAAGCCAGTTTATACTCATTCGCTTGGAATGAGCCAGTTGTGGCTGTTATGGTCAAGGTGCCTCCGCTATATGATTTGGTGAAGCCCGTATCTGCTGTCGCCTGTGTTGAAAGTATCTGTCCGTGTAGACTCGTACCGTCAAATACTACTGCCGTGACTCCGTTTGTGTTCGCTGTAATGTCAGCCGATGAAGTAACCACAAATGAAGTGGGGTTACCGGACAGACCCGTGAACTGAATCGAGTTCGATGCCGTGGCAAGCGTTTTGGTTGTCTTCCCGACATTGATCGTGCTTCCGCCACCGCCTTGGACATCAACTACTATCTCTGCAAGGTTAGTTACATCGTATGTTCCGTTCTCGGTCTTGGTTTCGAAACCCGACACAAGCTCACTCGCACTTACTGTTACTGCAGTACCATTCTTTGTGCCACCGCTGATAAAACCGCTTGTATTGGTTACGGACGGTGTAACGCTTACAGAGTGATTGCTTACAGTACCCTTTGTGGCAGTAGGTGTTCCCTCTGTACCGCTTGGGATCGAAGCTGAAGCATAATTGGTTACGTCTTTAGTTCCGGCAGAAGTTACATTCAGCGTACCGCTTACTAATTCGCTTGCTGATACCGTTACCGCTGTTCCTGTCTTTGTCGAGCCTGTGATATATCCAGTATTGTTTGTGACCGATGGCGTGACTGATATAGAATGGTTGGATACCGTTCCTTTCGTCGCTGTTGGTGTGCCTGCTTCTATCGCTAACCCAGATGGCTCTGAATACGAACAGGTATTGTTAGCCAGATATGTGACATCTGCAACAGGTACGCCATGCTCATTAAAAATAGCGAACAGCATATAGGCATTATTGAGAGCCAAATACACACCCATCGTCATATTTAATGTCGAGTTGGGTGTAACTACTTCTGCTAATGCTCCTACTACTCCTGTGTTGTATAAACTATAGCACTCCGTATAGGTCTTGTTGCAGGTTACCGTTATCGGACTCGTAGTTACATTAATAGTGAATATTGGAATGTCTGCTCCAGTTGGTACCGCCACATCAACGCTTGCATAAGATGTTACATCTATGCCTGTGCCATTGGCTGTAATTGACTTCGTTCCGCTTGGTACGATGTATTGCGATGGGATAGGGTTTACTGTTACCGCTCCTTCCATCATATAATTTGCACCGCCTATGGTCTGTGCTGATGTGGTTGGGGTAATGGTTGTGCCAGAAGCTACAGCGTTATACCTTATGTTCTTTGATGCATAATTGATTCCGCCGTTTACTATTCCGTTCTGTAAATATTCAAACCAAGCCGAAGCAGTCCATTTTCTTGCCCCACCAACCGTTATGAAACTGCCGTTTATTCCATTATCTATTACAGCATTATCTGGTACTGTAGCCGTTGCGTAGTTAGTTACATCGGTCACTCCTGCCTGCGTGATGTCAATGTTCCCTGTCGGTGTTTCTATTCCGTCTACTGCCGACACCATCTCATCAAGGGTCAACTTCAGAGGCTCACCGCTCTTATTTGAGATGGCTGTGGCAAGAACATCAAGTTTGTTTTTTTCTACTAATACGTTCGACATTATCGTCTCCTCTTATTATGATTATCTCATCCCATCCTTCATCAAGAGTAGGTGGTTCAAATGATTGGGAACAACACTTTATCAATCCCTCGCTTCTATTCCTGCTCTCCCTACTAATACATACATCTTTTGGTGTATCAAGCCATATACAAATCTTTTTTCCTTCATATACCTCGGCTATTTTTTTACGTCTGCGAGCATCGACAAATACTCCTTCAACACAAACATCATCTTCTCTTGCCACCATTTCGCAGATGACTGAAGTGCGTATTACATCATCCAAGTGAATGACATTATTATACTTTTGAGAATATGTCGTTTTTCCTGCGTTGGGGATTCCACATATAAGAATAAGCATATCAGTCTAAAAACAATTCATCTTCTGATGACCAAAGAAGGTAATTCATAGTCCACCAATCATTACTAAAAGTACCATTGTTATATCTTGACGCTTTAATGAACATACAAATATTATTGCCACCACTACCATCGGAATAGAAATATACATTAGTAG
>Ga0310690_10009813_pt1 | contig 11981 bp, 11 predicted proteins | sample AusTroGonzalo_MG_2_FD_207661 | JGI IMG/M metagenome (GOLD analysis project Ga0310690, IMG submission 207661) | Bovine rumen microbial communities from tropical cattle in Woodstock, Queensland, Australia - Gonzalo_04 (v2) (version 2) | ecosystem: Host-associated > Mammals > Digestive system >...
ATTTTGCCGCTCGCGAATTTTATAACCCTGACTTTGACACATCGAATAAGGATCGAGGGCATTTCGAGAGTTCTGGGCAATGAAGAAGTACGGGTGTTCCCCATAGCTTTTCCATGTCTCCTGACCTTGAACGATCATCATCTTGCATCGCAAGGCGGGGCCAGGCCTGATGATCTTAACTATATCGCATTTGGGCTTCCCAGAGACGTACCGACGAACTATTTCACTCATTGGAATTCTATCGGTTGATACAGATCATCCGCATATTCGGATAAGCAGTAGGAGAAAGATCAAAAACATCTCAGGATGCATGAAGCGCGCTCGAAGACTTTGCTACCGTCCATCCATGATAAAACACCATCTGTCTTGAATGGTTGCATCACTTTCTTAATCCGTTCATTTAATCCATCACCATGAACAAGACACTGGCCATCTTAGCGGTCGTCGTCCTGGTGGTCGCAGGAGGTTGCGGGATATACCTTCTGACCAAGGACAACGGCGGTTCCAAGGACCCGGAAAGGGGAGGTTCCGATTATTCCCTCTTGGATCCCAAGAACGTCAAGGAAGGCATCACGATAACATACACGGGCACACCTTATTATGGCGAATTCGATGAATCCATCATCGTCGATGCGGTCAAGGACGGAAACGTGTATTACACCGATAAGGTGTATTCCAAGGAATATGACTATCAGAGACACTATATGGGATTGGAAACCTTTACACCTGACATATTCGAATTTGATTACACCGTCACAACTCCCGAGACGGTGACTGTTAGCAAGGATGGCGACACCTACACGTTAAACGGGAAATGGGTGGACATCTCTGGCTTCGGATACAAGTTCACGTACACCTACACCGGGTTCAAGATAACCTATGGCGGCGAGGTAACTAATGTGTCCGGAATCTGGGACAGGGTGTATGAGTACGACGGTGTGGTCCTGGATACGACATACGATTTCAAAACAGAGGGCGGAACGCTCATGAGCAGGGCCACCACCCATCTGGAGATGAAGGACACGGTCACCGTGGAAGAGTTCTATGACGGATACGGCCCCGAAGTGTACGAGGCAGATAGTTATGAGGGTGCTACGGTCACATCCTCCGAAGGTTCCTACGATGGGGTTAAGGTCACCATATACACCGTGAACGGCAAGGTCACAGAGGACTACAGGGAACTGAACTATGAGGACTACAAGGTGTACGTCTACAAGGGATATGTACTCTGGACGGTTGGAAAGGTCAATGGCAACACCACGGACATCAAAATGACCATCAATGTCGCATGAACAATTCATCGGGGGACATCCCCCGATTATCTCTTTATCCGCTCAGCGATTTCCCTGATCCGATCTGAAGTGATCGATTGACACTTTCTCTGTCCCTTCCGAGAGGCAGCCGCTCTTCTATTTGATCGGGTGTTTGCGAACAACAAAGCCCGATTCTCGATGCTAAAGGCGATACGCTCGCGCGGAGCTATGATAGAAGTACACCACAGAAAGATAAGATGGTGGGCCCGACCGGATTTGAACCGGTGACCTCCGCCATGTCAAGGCGACGTCATAACCCCTAGACCACGGGCCCGATGATTGGAGGATATACTCTTCCTTATTATAGATTTGGGTTGGCCAGCCAGAAAGAGGCCCGTATTGCCCGCCGTCATACCCCCATAATCAATCATATGGGATGGCGGCATGGCCAGTATCACGGGGGATGCCGCGGCCGGCACGGTCCATGCCGGGACATCCGTGGGATAGTGTTATGTTCCCGACGGGGGATAAGGGCGGCATGATAACCCTCGGCATAGAAGGCACCGCCCATACCCTCGGAGTCGGCATCGTGGATTCCGACGGTACCGTTCTTGCCAACGAGCTGGACATGTTCAAGCCGGCCGAGGGGGGGCTCCACCCCAGGGAAGCCGCCAACCACCATGCCGAGGTGGTGTCCGGGATCATGAGGAGGGCGCTCGACGCCGCCGGCAAGTCCCCGGGGGACATAGATGTCATATCGTTCTCCATGGGCCCGGGCCTCGGACCCTGCCTAAGGGTCGCCGCCACGGCGGCCAGGGCGTTCGCGTGCTCCATGGATATCCCCATAGTGGGGGTGAACCACTGCATCGCCCACATCGAGATCGGGAGGAACCTTTGCGGATGCGACGATCCGGCGCTCCTCTACGCATCCGGCGGGAACACGCAGGTCATCGCCTTCGCAGAAGGCAGATACAGGATATTCGGCGAGACCCAGGACATAGGCATCGGGAACATGCTGGACAAGCTCGGGAGGGACCTGGGCATGGGATTCTATGCGGGCCCGGTGTTCGAGAGGCTCGCCAAGGACGGCAAGGAGTTCCACGAGCTCCCGTACTCGGTCAAGGGGATGGATGTCTCGTTCTCCGGCCTCATGACCGCCGCCCTGGCGCTCCATCGCAAGGGCGTGCCCCTGGAGGACATAGCGTACTCCGTGCAGGAGACCGCCTTCGCGATGCTCACCGAGGTCACTGAGAGGGCCATGGCCCACATAGGCAAGGACCAGGTCCTTCTAGGAGGAGGCGTCGCCCAGAACATGCGCCTCAGGGAGATGGTGGCCGAGATGGCCGAGGAGCGCGGCGCCGAGATGTTCGTCCCCGACAGGAGGTTCTGCATGGACAACGGCGCGATGATCGCCTGGCTGGGTAGCGAGATGTACGGGTCCGGCGTAAGGATGGATATGGGAGAAACGGCCGTCAGGCAGCGCTTCAGGACCGATGAGGTAGAGGTCACCTGGAGGCGCTGAGCTTCTGCTTGCCGACGATCGCATCGAGATTCTTCAGGAACTCATCCGCCTTGTCCGCGGGGACCGATCCGCCTGCGGCGATCCTGTGGCCTCCGCCCTCTCCTCCGACGGATGCGCAGGCCTCCCTCATGGCGACGGCGAGGTCCACGCCGGCATCGAGCTGGTTCCACATGCCTCTGGAGGACAGGTTGACGGGGTCGTACGACCTGTTCATGCCTATCGTGGGCTTGTCAGGGTTCCCGATGGACTGCATCGCTATCCCGCAGAGCATGCCGGTGAATCCGGAGTCCGTGCTGTCGAACCATTGGATGTTCTCCATCTCGTGGAGCCCGGCCTCGTCCAGCTGACACATGGCCTCCGCGACCATGGCCGCGGATTCCTTCTCGATCTCGGCGCCCTTCTGCAGGGATTCGGAATCCCCGATCCCGGCGGATACGCCCATGCCCCCGACGCCCGCGCGTCCGCAGCTGTTCAGGATGCCCGAGAGCTGCTCGGCATCCATCCCGATGCGCTTGAGGTAATACCTCTTGCGGGCGATCTCGGCCATGGACGATTCCTGCACGCCCTGCTTTGTGAGCCTGATCGCCAGGAGCGTGGAGAGCTTCCTGCGCTGGTCGTCGTCCAGGTCCATGTAGTCCGCATCCTCGGGGATGGCGCAGTCGGCCAGGAGCCTGGCCACCTCCTGGGCGTTCCCTGTGACACCGCGGATGTACGGGTCGGTGCAGAGGAACAGCTTGTCCTTGAGTTTGCCTGCGGGTATGAGGGATCCGGGCATCTCCTCGATGAATCCCCTCCTCACCCCCTCCTCCAGGAGATAGGTGTTGAGCCCGCTGAGGCCCTTGATGTGCTGGCGGTCGCCGGCGATGCCCGCGAACGCTATCTGGACCAGATCCCAGTTGTCCTCGCTCATGGCCACCGAGAACAGCAGCGCCATCGTGGCGCCGCAGCCGGACGTCATTCCGTCGATCCCGTAGAGATGGGGGTTGGCGTAGCAGACGCGCTTGGCCTCCGATATGATGGTATGGTGGTCCAGAACGACCACATCGCAGCTCAGCTGGTCCATCTGGTCGATATAGGATGCCCCGAGGTCCGTGACGATGATGCATTCGGCCTTGGTGTTGCGAATGACTCCCATGTTCTGATCGTTGAGGGTGGTGAACAGCGTGAGGCGGAACTCCTTCTCGGCACGGATCAGAGTCTTGGCGATGATGGCGGCAGCGGATACGCCGTCGGCATCATAGTGGGAGAAGACATTGATGAAATCGTGGCCGCGGACGATGTCCGCGGCTTGTGATAAGGTTGAAAGTAGTTTTGAAGGGACCGCAGTCTCCATTTAACTCACTTGAGCATGAGCTCCGCGTTGCTGAGAGAGTACTTCCAGTCTGCGGGAAGGATTCCGTTCCTCTTGTAGTAGCGCTCGAGCCTCCTGATCTTGGCCTCGATCATGTTGAGACCCCTCTTGTTGGAGACATCTCCCTTGTTGTCCCTAAGGTGGACGTTAAGGTCGATGGCGCGCCTCATGAGGTTGGACAGGTCCTCGGGCAGGGAAGGTGCGACGTCCTTCTCCTTCATGATCTCCGTGATGGTCTTTCCAGTGGCGAGCTTCACGTTGGGGACACCATACTGGTCCCTGAGCACGAGCCCGATCTTGGCGGAAACGAGTCCATCGTTGGCGAGTTTCGCGACCAGGTCCTCAATTTCGGTGGCGTTGAGAGGAACCCAGGAGGGATTCTCGGAAATCATGGGGCGTTTCGAGCAGGACTTTCCCTTTCTTCTTGTGTGCATTCTTGCCATAGTGTGATCCTCCGAATCATCTAGGCGGCGAGGCTGATGCTCGCGATTATATGATAATATAAAAAGAGTGCTACGACAAGACGCATCGCAGAGGCTTCCCGGAGCGTCCTGCGACCGCCGATCTAGCCCAAGGGACGGTGACCTCGTACTCATCCCTTCCGAATGAGAGCTCCTCCGGGAGCGAGTCGAAGAGGCGCGATTCCATCTCAGGGTCCCCGGAAACCATCTCCCCGAGGACAGCGGCGAAGACGTCAACCCCCTGATAGTCCATCCTGCCCACGATCCTTATCGAATACCCGGATTCCTCGATGAACTCCCTGGAAGCGGCCTCCTCCGGGGACTCCCCCGGCTCCACATGGCCCCCGGGCATCTCCCAGCCTCCCCTGCGGGGATGGCGGACCATAAGGAAGCGGTCGCCGTCGAAGGCTATCGCGTAGGCGGTGGCCATCGCACCCTCTCCACGACGAACATCATGTGCGACTTCTCATACTGCTCCAGGCTCAGGGAGTCCACGATGTCGAACCCGCGGTCCCTGATGGCGGCCTCGGCCTTCTTGAAGACATCCTCCGGCCTGGCGGAGACATCCTCCGAGCGGGCCTTCAGTGCCAGCATGCCCCTGTCGCAGGAATAGGCGTCCATGTTGTCGCACAGGATCTCGGCCTGCCTCTTCTGGGCCACGTCCTGGTAGACCAGGTCGACGCCCTCCACGAACATGGAGTAATCCCCGGGCCGGGTGGCGTCCCCCAGGATCGGCATCATGTTGGGCCTGCCCTCGCAGTTGGCCACCAGGTCCCTGAAGACGCGCGGCGCGAACTCCACGCAGTAGACCCTGCCGTCCGAGCATATGTCGGATACATGGGAGGGGGTGGTGCCCGTGGAAGCCCCCAGGTAGAGGACGCGGGAGGAGCTCGAGAACGGGAACCTGCGGCCCCCGAGAGCCAGATAGGCTGCCAGCTTGCTCCTGCGGGGATCCCATTCCCTGTACTCCGTCCCATCGCGGACGTACAGCCTCTCGCCGTACACGCGGCGGCCGGGCTGCAACGATACGGTGTACAGCCTGCCACGGTCCGAATGGACGAGTCCGGAACAGTATCCCAAGGGTTCCATGCGGGTCCCATGGGCAGGCCCTTAGAAAAACGCTTTGAACCCATCACTTGGACTTGGGCTCTCCCACGGCCTTGACCGTGATCTCCACGCTCATGAGGATGTCCTGACCGCGGACGAGGTTGGCCAGGTTCTCCTTGATGCTGACCTTGACCTCCACATCCTCGGCCTGGGCCTGAACCATGGCGTTGGTGACGAACTCCCTGCCGGTGTTCTCCGCGAACTCCAGGCCGTCCTTGAACGATTCGAGGTAGAACCTCCCGAGCCTGCAGAATATCGTGCAGGCGGGATCGGAATCCAGGTTGGAGGCCAGCTCGAAGCGGTCGCTGGTCTGGTTCTGATAATAGTGGCGGATGAGGTTGGAGCTGGAGATCGGGATGATCACGAACTCTATGGTCTCCTCGATCTTACCGATGATGGCTCCCACGGCGTTCCCGACATCGTAGTTGTCCGGGATGATCAGCTCGGTGCCCAGCCTCTCGGCGACCCTGGGGAGCATGTAGTAGGTGGGGCCTCCGATGCCCACTATGGGCTTGGTGAGCTGCATATCGAACCTGAAATCGGCGCCCTCCTTGCCCTGGATGACCTTGTCTATCAGGTTGTTGCCGAATCCCTCCATCTCCATGATCCCGGTGTCCTCGTAGATGACCTTCTTGAGGATCTCCCTGCTGATCTTGTCGGTGATGAGGTCGTCGATCCTGTCCAGCAGCTGGGCCTCCGTCATTCCGATCTTCCTGGCGATGATCTTGGCGCCCAGATGGGATGCCTCCGCATCGTACATCGTGAACACGCCGCGGGCGTGCATGACATCCGTGGGGGTCAGCCCGACCCTCTGGATGAGCCCGAACTCCTCCATGCGGGCGATGTTGAAGGATGCGGCGTTCTCCTGGAGGATGAATCTGGCCTCGACGAGGGAGCGGGGGTCCTCGGAGATGAGGTCTATGAACTTCTGGTCGAGCTCCGACACCATCCCGGGACGGGGGTCCTTCAGCTTCAGGAAGAACTCGGTGTCCATGATCACATTGCTCTCGTACTGCACCTCCGGGAACTCGGCGATGGGGCGCTCGTACAGCCTCTCGAGCCTCTCGCGGATGGAAGGGTACTGCGAGGCTGCGACGCACAGGGGGGTCACGCGGAGGGCGGACATGTACAGGCGGTCGCCGTTGAGGATGATGCGGCTGTCGCCGCCCAGTCCCGCGGTGGTGATCTCCGCCGCCATGACGCGGGTGCGATATCCTCCGATGAACGCCCCTTCCGGGTCCAGGTGGGGCTTACCGTTGCGGATGACCCCGATGTCGGTGGTTGTCCCTCCGATGTCGACTACCACGGAATTGAGGCATCCAGCCAGCTTGTTGGCCCCGTTGATGCTCGACGCGGGACCGGAGAGGATGGTGTCTATCGGGCGCTCCCTGGCGAGAGCCTGGCTCATGACCGATCCGTCGCCTCTGACGACCATCAGGGGCGAGTCTATGTGGAACTCCTCCAGGACCTTGGACACCGAGACCAGGAGCTCGTCGATGGTGGGGATCAGCCTGGCGTTCATGACGCTGGTGATAGCCCTCTCGTTGAACCCCAGTCCCGACGAGAGGTCGTGGCCACAGACCGTGGGGATGCCGAGGATCTCCTTGGCCAGCTCCTTGACGCGGATCTCGTGCTTGGGGTTCCTGACGCTCATGAATCCGGTGACCGCGATGCAGTCCACCTTTCCGCGGATGGATTCGAGGAATTCGCGTACCTTCTCCTCGTCCAGGGCCTCCTCCTCCTTCCCCAGGGGTGTGAAGAACCCGTCCACGGTGACGATCTCGTCGACCTTGGCATCGATGTCCAGGTCGTGGCCTATGCATACCAGTCCGACCCTGCATCCTTTCCCTTCGACGATGGAGTTGGTGGCCAGAGTCGATGAGAGCGACACCGTCGATACCCTGTCGAGAAGGTCGCGGTCGAACCCGGCTATGGCGTTGCGTATCCCCACGGAGAGGTCGAACCTTGTGGTCAGGGCCTTGTTCCTGGCAAGGATCGTATCGGTCTCCAGATCCATGATAACCGCATCAGTGTACGTGCCGCCCGTGTCGAAACCCAATCCAATCCTGCTCATCGGCCACCCTCTCGGAAGATGTGCGGACGAATCCGTATGATACTAGTTAACGCTTGTCCGGTTAACGATAGTGACCTACTCCCTTCGCTCCTATTTATATTATCAAACCTTAGACGGCAGCATGATCACCAAGGACACCCTGTCCTCGATAGCCGATGCCGTAGAGGCTGCGGTCGCCAAGATCCCCAGCTCCGCCGAGAGGGGCGCAGAGGTCTGCATGGGGGCCGACGGAACGCCGACATCTCAGATCGACAAGGTCGCCGAGAACGCCGCGCTGATGCACATACAGCTCAACTCCATACCCCTGAACGTGCTCAGCGAGGAGATCGGGTTCGTGGACAACGGTGCCGAGGAGACCCTGGTAATGGATCCGATAGACGGCACATCCAACGCCATCGCCGGGATCCCGTACTACACGGTGTCCCTGGCGGTGGGGAAGAGCAGCATGTCCGATATCAGGCTGGCCTACCTGCGCAACATCCCCACCGGCGACGTGTACTGGGCCGAGAAGGGCCAGGGCGCCTACAAGAACGGCCAGAGGATCCACGTCAGGGAGCCCAAGACGAAAGAGCTCTTCATGATGATCTACCTCGGGAACGGATCCCACCCGGACTCTTACGACCTCGCGAAGAGGGTGAAATCCTCCAGATCCATGGGATGCGCATCGCTGGAGATGGCCCTGGTGGCCGAAGGGGAGGCCGACGGACAGTTCATGAAGGCCTCGAAGTACTCCCGCGGCGTCCGCATAGTCGACATAGCGGCCAGCACCCTCATCCTGAGGGAAGCTGGAGGCGAGGTCTACGACATGGAGGGCACGCCCCTCAACATGCCCTTCAAGCTCGAATCCAGGTCCAACTTCGTGGCGGTGTCCAAGCCCAAGGTTTTCGACATCGCGCTCAACAAGGCGGAGCGCCACAAGTGCAGGTACGGGCTGTACGCCAACATGAAGATCCCCAAGGCCGCCGAGTACACCCGCCAGGTCATCGCGGCCCTGGAAGGGGAGGACTTCTGCGTGGACACCGAGATCGCGCTGGCGCTGGGGATGGAAGGAACCCCCCTGATACGCATGGAGGTGGACATCGTCATCGTCATAGGGGGCGATGGAACGCTCCTCAGGGCCCTCCAGAGCACCGATGCAGCAGTCGTGGGCATAAACGGAGGCACCGTTGGGTTCCTGGCCGAGATAGACCACGACCACATCGCGGAAGGGGTCTCCAGGCTGATCGAGGGCGACTACTCGATCGAATCGAGGTTCAGACTCAGCACATGGTACAACGGGGAGTACCTCTCGGATTCGGTCAACGAGGTGGTGGTCCATACAGCATCCGTGGCCAAGATCCGCCACTACAAGATCTACGTCAACGACGAGCTCGCCAGCGAGCTGCGCGCGGACGGGATCATCATATCGACGCCCACCGGCTCCACATGCTACGCCATGAGCCTGGGGGCACCGTACATGCACCCGCAGGTGGATGCCCTCATAATCGTCCCTATGGCGGCGTACAAGTTCTCCAGCCGCCCGTTCATCGTCCCCGCCAACTCGAAGATCACAGTCGAGAGCCTGCTGGACCGTGAATGCCTCATAGTCCTGGACGGCCAGGAGGAGCATGTCATGGCGGGATGCTCGAAGGTGGAGTTCAAGGTCTCCGACAGGCCGGCGAGGTTCGTCAAGTTCAGTTCGGACTTCTTCACCAGGGTCCGCAGCAAGCTGGTGAACTCCCTATGAACGCCATCCGCGCGGTGGACATCGATTTCATCGACGGCTTCAACGCCGCCGCCAAATCCGCCTACCCCGAGGAGTTCCTGTGCATGACCAGGGAGATCGACGGCGTGGTGTCGGAGATGATAATGCTCCCCGGCACCGTGTTCGGGGACAGCCACAGCTTCCTCAACCAGTGGATGGCGCCCATCGACTACAGCATCGCCGGGACGGCCCATTCGCACCCCGGATTCAGCAACTGCCCGTCGGATGCCGACAAGGAGTTCTTCGCCAACATGGGCGGGGTCCACTTCATCACGTGCCAGCCCTACGACCGCACGAGCTGGAGGGCGTACGATTCCAGAGGGGACCCGATGGATATCGAGGTTATTTACCGACCCTTTGTGCAGTCCATCAGGAGATCGGTGGCGACCTCCATCATGGAGACCAGATAGGCCTTGTCCTCAGACTCCCCGAAGAGGACGGCGTTCTCAGGGTCGTTCCTGTCCCTGGAGACCATGAACCATCCGTGGTCCAGGTCCACGCGCCACCCGTAGCTGTTGGAGATGACGCTGCCCAGATTGCGCGACCTGTCGTCCATGTTGCGGCGGAATTCGTCGGAGGATATCGATACGCGCAGGGTCTTCTCCTCGGAATAATACTCCGGAAGGGCCTCCACCAGGTCCTTGAGGCTGTTGTCCACGGCGAGCTGGGAGACCAGGCAGGTGGCATGGATCGCATCGGGGCTGCAGGACACGTTGGAGAATATGTATCCGCCCTCGTAGAACCCCATCTCCGCCCCCTTCTCGTTGACAGCGGAGCAGACGGTACCGGAGTTGGGCTCGACCATGATGAACTCCAGCTCCTCCGGGTCCTTCACGGGCACCCAGGGCTTCATCTTGACCTTTATGCGGCCGAAGAAGGCCTCCTTCACAAGGGAGGTCATGTTCATCGGGACCACGATGCGCTTGGGCCTCAGGAACATGATCAGGAGCGCGAGCACGACCTCGTCCCTTATGATGCTGCCCTGCTCGTCCAGTACAGAGACCAGATTGCCTATGCGGTTGAGCGCGAATCCGATGGTCCCGGGATCGCTGCCGATGAACTGCCTCAGGTCCCTCAGGTCCGACTCTATCGGGATCAGGGAATGCGCAGTGTAGTTCCTGTCGCACTGGGCGTTCATGGTGACGAGATCGGCCCCCATCAGGTTGAGGATGAGAGGGGCGGTATGGGCGGAAGCGCCGCAGTTGCAGTCCAGGACGACCGCGCTGTCGGCCTTGCGGGTGGATGTGGAAAGGACTTTGCTGATGTACTCGTCGGAGCCGCTGTTGTACATCTCCAGCTTACCGACGTGCTTGACCGGGGGCGTGAGGTTGTCCCCGTCTAGGATCCTCTCCAGACGGCGGATCTGCTCGGACCTGAAAAGGCCGCCGCTGCTGTTTATCAGCAGATAGCCGCTGGTCCTTCCGAACTCCCTGTACTCGGTCACGTAGACCGCGCACTCCCCTTTGCTCGCATGCATGCCGGCGACGGGCAGCGACACGCAGCCGAGATCGATGACGTCAGCCCCGTAGGCCATCAGGCCGGCTATGAGGGCCTCCTTCATCATGGTGCTGCTCCTCATGTAGTCCCTTGCGACGACCACCTTTCTGTAATCCATGGCTAACGCACGGCCAAGCATCAGGCCCATCTCGGGGGAAGTGTCCTTGGTCGCGGACGATCTGAGAACGAACTTCGTCGGCTGCGACATCAACGACTGCTACAACGGATTGATTCATATTGGTTTCGCTCCTAATGGATGTATATACCAACTTCCCCACCCCTCCTTAGGAATCGGGGCCGCATCCAGCATCTGATGGCATGCTGACACGGGAGAATCCAGCGACCGTCAGAGACTGTAAAAAATGTCCAAAAAACACACCAAACTCAGAAAAAGGTTATATAGACAACATCCAGATTTGCAAAACCAGTTTCATTGGAGGTTTACAAGTGGTAATGGAACTCATCAGTATCGATAAGGCTCAGAAGATTGCCAAGAACAAGGGACTCAAACCGGGACGTGTCAAAGGCACCGAGGGAGTCCAGTTCACGAAAGGGAACAACAACAGGCTTGATGTCATCACCTGGGACGAGTTCATCGAGGCCCTCGACAAGAGAGGTCTTGCGATCTACGAGTCCGGCGGGTGGATGAAGATCATGAAGAAAGCCTGATTGGCCTCCAGGGCCGATTAAAACCCCTTCCCTCTTCTTTTTATACAAGTACGATATCCACTGGAATGGCCAAGATGTGCAAGGGTATCCGAGCCTGGCCAAAGGAGATAGGTTCAGGGCCTATTCTCGTAGGAGTTCGAGGGTTCAAATCCCTTCCCTTGCACCAATTTTTCACCAGCCAGCATGTAGTTTTGGTGCAATGCGCTCGTTGTTCATGCTTTCAAGACGATACGGTCGCCGAGATCACACATGCAGTGGGTCTCTCGATAATGGAGAAAGGGTGCGGTAGAATCTCACTCTTGT
>Ga0310690_10009815_pt1 | contig 11976 bp, 21 predicted proteins | sample AusTroGonzalo_MG_2_FD_207661 | JGI IMG/M metagenome (GOLD analysis project Ga0310690, IMG submission 207661) | Bovine rumen microbial communities from tropical cattle in Woodstock, Queensland, Australia - Gonzalo_04 (v2) (version 2) | ecosystem: Host-associated > Mammals > Digestive system >...
TATTCTAAAATGGTTGAGATTCTTTATGAGAAGTTCTCACAGAACAAATCATTGAAGTCCAAGCTTCTCAGTACTCAAAGAGCATTGATTTATGAAGCAAGTCCATTAGATAAAATCTGGGGCATAGGCTCTGAAGATGTTAATGTAATCAAAGGTGAAAATCTATTGGGCAGAGCACTCATGGAAGTCAGAAACATTCTGCTTGAAGAAGACGATTACAATAAGAACAAAAAGAGAGGAATAGAATGAAAATAGAAGATATACTTTTTCTAATAGCACTTTTATGTGTTTCCATAATATTCCTTGCTTCAGGCATTATGCTAATAGTTTTGAATCTTAATTGGTTTATAACAGTTGTTGGTATTGCGATTATGATAGCAATACTCCCATATATTTTATTTATTGTACAGTTTGTTATGGACATTATAAAAAGCAATAAATAAGGAGGTGGAAAATGACTATAACTTACTTTGATAAAATTGCAATATTGCCTAAGAGATGCGACAAGTGTAATAGGCTATTTATCTTTGAGCCTTATAATAGTGAATATGTATCAGTATGTATGGGAGACTTCCATTATCACGAAGTCACATGCAAGTTCTGCGTAAAAAGGAAACGTAACGGTGGTAAAAAATGAGTGCATTCTCAACGCATTTAAAAACAATACTCAATCATCGAAGAGAAGTAAGAAAGGCTTGCTTTAAGATGGGAATCCCTCTTCAAGGGCTTACTCATGATTTGTCTAAGTTCAGACCGAGAGAATTCTTCATCTATAAATTTGCTAATGGGAAAAGAAGCCCTCACGCAATTATGAGAGAGCAGTTTGGGTATAGCGATAGATGGATGTACCACTATCATATAAACAAACACCATTGGCAATATTGGCTTGATATAGAGTCATATCCTCAGTCAGTCAAAGCTATCAAGATGCCATATAAGTATGTTATTGAGATGTTCTGCGATTTTGTCGGCGCAGGTAAAGCTTACTCGAAAGACAAGTGGACAACAAGCGCACCTCTTGACTATTGGGAGAAATCTTGCCAAGGACAGCGCTTAATGCACGAGGAATCTGAAGCATTTTTTGTATTCTTACTTGAAGTTATGGATGCTTTACCAAACGAAAAAGATTTCTACAAAGTTTATAAAACAGAAAAGAAAAGACTAAAAGAGTGGTACGCAACTGGTGTTTTTAAGGAATAACAAATGAGCGCTTATAAAATCGGCATGGTAATTGGGAGATTTCAAGTTTTCCACAATGGACATAAAAGGATGATAGACAAAGCACTTTCAATGTGTGATAGGGTTTTAGTCTATATTGGTTCCGCACAAGAATCTCGAACAAATAAAAATCCTTTTACTTATACGGAACGACAAAACCTCTTGACAGAAGTTTATTTTAATGATATAATTGCAAATAAGCTCATAATACTTCCTTTGGAAGATAGCGGGCTTGGCAATGTAAAAGAGTGGGGAGATATGATAATGTCCATAACTCCTCCTTATTTACAGCCACAATTATTCATTTCAGGAAAGGAAAACAGACGAAACAATTGGTTTGAGAACCACGATATTGACGAACTCTTTATTGCTAAGTCCGATAATATCTGCGCATCAGACCTTAGACAAGCAATCATCGATGATAATACAGAAGTATGGGAAAGAAGTATCCCATCGGTATTGCATAAACAAATACCTGAAATGAGAAAAATAATATTGGAGTCTTGCGACAACAAAGAAACACAAAGCATATAAAGGAGATAACTAAATGAAATTTGAACCAATGGTGAAATCGCTACTTGATACCGACCTCTACAAATACACGATGCAAGAATGTATCTTCCACCAGCACACAAATCTGTCTGGCGTATACTGCTTCAAATGTAGGAATAAGGACATCAAGTTTACGACTGAAATGCTCGATGAAATCAATGCACAGATTGACCATCTATGTACACTGAGGTTTCAGGAAGACGAGCTTGAATATATGAGAAAGATTCGCTTTATCAAAAACGATTTTGTTGAATTTCTCAGACTCTGGCATCCTATCCGCGATTACGTTAAAACCGGACTCGATGAGAACGGAATGCTCGAAGTCACGGTTACCGGTCCGCTCTTTTCCGCGATGCAGTTTGAAATTTATCTTCTAGAAATTGTAAATGAGACATATTTTAGAATGACATATGATTATGAAGCTCTTAAGTATAGCGCTTATGAGCGTTTAAATAAAAAAATTGAAGCTTTTAATAGCGGTAAATATACTTTTAAGTTTGCTGAGTTTGGATGCCGTAGACGACTTTCAAGTGAATGGGAAGAAATTGCAGTAATGCTACTTGCAATTCAACTAAAAAATAAAAATATGGTTGGCACATCAAATGTGTACCTTGCGAAGAAGCATAATCTCACTCCTATTGGAACTTATGCTCATGAGTATGTACAGATGTTCCAAGGCATTGACGAGATTCCTCTTGCGTATACAAACCATTACGCACTTGAGTCGTGGTACAAAGAATACAAAGGTGACTTGGGAACTGCTCTTACAGATACTCTTGGAACAGACCTCTTCCTTCTTGACTTTGATAGGGCAAATGCGAACAACTACACAGGTGTTCGTCACGACAGCGGAGACCCTTACGTTTGGGGTGAAAAGATAATTGCTCATTACGAGAAGTATGGCATCGACCCTAAAACTAAAACACTGCTATTTTCTGACAGTCTTAACTTTGATAAAGCACAAGCGTTATATGATTACTTTAAAGATAAAGCAAAAGTATCATTCGGTATTGGCACATATATTGCTAACGACACTTGTGTAGACCCGCTTAATATCGTCATTAAGCTACAGTATGTTAACGGACGTCCCGTTGCTAAGATTTCTGACGTTGATGGTAAATCAATGTGTAAAGATGATGGCTATTTAGATTATCTAAAGAAAGCTGTTGCTTTTAGAATTGAGAGAGAAAAGAATGTCTAAGTTTGAAAGAAAGGAAAATAAACAATGAAAAAAGTTTTAATTGTAGTAGACATGCAGAATGATTTTATTGATGGTGCACTGGGCACGAAAGAAGCACAAGCAATAGTACCGAATGTTGTCGAGAAAATCAAGAATTGGGAAGGTGATATCATTATTACCCAAGATACCCATAAAGAGAATTATCTTGAGACAAGAGAAGGCAAGTATCTCCCAGTTGAGCATTGTATCAGAGGCACTAAAGGTTGGGAGCTTAATGCAGAGGTAAAAGAGGCTCTTGATGCCAAAAATGCTTACAAGAGTTATGTCGAAAAGAATAGCTTTGGTGAGATTGTTGTTGCTGAGAAGTGCTTCATGCAAAATTACGATTATATCGAATTTATAGGTCTCTGCACAGAGATTTGCGTTATAAATAATCTGTTACTTGTCAAAGCATTATGTCCTGAAGTCGATGTTGCTGTCGATGCATCTTGTTGCGCAGGTGTGACACCAGATGGACACGAAGCGGCGTTGCTTGTTGCAAAATCGTGTCAAGTAAAAATCCTTTAATTTATGCCGAAAGTAAAAGATTTATTAGGACAGACCTTCGGTCATCTAACCGTTATTGCTTATATTGGCGGAAAACCGCAATATAAACGCACAAAATGGTTGTGCCAATGTGATTGCACTGACCACACAAAATTGATTGTGGATGCACAGAATTTACTCAGTGGCAATACGACCAAATGCAAATATTGCAAAGCAAAAAATATTATTGGACAACGCTTTAATAGATTAACCGTTACTGAGCGCGTTATTGTTAACGAGCATGTCATGTGGAAAGCCAAATGCGATTGCGGAAATGAAATTATTGTGCCTGCAACTTCACTAACTTCTGGGCATACCAAGTCGTGTGGTTGTTTGTAGAAAGATTTTGTAAAGAATCTTAATGCAAATGATTTAGTGGGTCAAGTGTTTGGGTATCTAACTGTGCAGGAACGTAGCAATCGCAAAGATAGAAACGGAATGTATTATTGGTACTGCGATTGTAAATGTGGCGTAAAACATCACGAAGTAAACGGTCACCATTTGTTAGCTGGGCGTATCTTTTCTTGCGGATGTTGCAAATCTAAAGGTGAAGCAAAAATTGCTGACTTACTCAGTCAAACCGATGTGATATTTAAGAAGCAATATAAAGTCAAAGATTTTGTTATGTCAACTGGCGGAAGCCCGCGATTCGATTTTGCTATTCTTAATCAAGACAAGAGCGTTGCGTATTTTATCGAATACCAAGGGGAACAACATTTTATCGCAAGAGGTAGTATTTTTACTCCGCAAAAAGTCGCTCTAACACAACAGCGAGATAAGGAGAAAGCTGAATATTGCAAATCACATCGTATTCCATTAATTCAGATTATCTACACGGAATATAAAAGTTTTACCATTGATGATATTTATTTCCCCGCATTAATTCATTAATCGCGCAAAACGGAGAATACGAAGTATTTATGCAAATGATTTCTAATAAAGAAATGGAGGACGAAAATGTACACATTTGATGCAATTGAAACAAGAAGAAAGCTTGTAAATTGGATTTGTGAATGGTTTGAGGGCAATGGTAAAGGTTGTAATGCTGTAATCGGTATTTCAGGGGGAAAGGATTCGACAGTTGCAGCTGCCCTATGCGCAGAAGCGCTTGGTAAAGATAGAGTCATTGGTGTGCTTATGCCGAATGGAGAACAAGCAGACATCGATGATGCCAAAGAAGTTGTAAAGTGTCTTGGTATCAAACACTACATTGTAAACATTAAAGATGTAGTGAATAGCTTCTATAAAGGCTTAACAGATGTGGGAATAAACCTTTCTGCGCAGACAACACGCAATCTTCCGCCAAGAGTGAGGATGACTACTTTATATGCCATATCACAATCAAATAATGGCAGAGTAATAAACACTTGTAATCTATCAGAGAATACATGTGGCTACTCTACTATTTATGGTGACCACGCTGGGGATATGTCACCTTTTGACGAATTGACAGTGACTGAAATTATTAAAATAGGTTTGACATATACAGAAATTCCGGAGAGACTTATAAAGAAAACTCCATCAGACGGTCTTTGCGGAAAGACTGATGAAGAGGCGCTTGGCTTTACTTATGAGCAGTTAGACAGACTTATCCGCACTGGAGAGTGTGACAATGAAAGCGCAAGCTTAATCTTTGATAAGTTTAAAAAGTCACGTTTTAAATCGGAGTTGATAAAGTTCCCTCACTTCGAAAGCAATTTATACAATTACATTAGATAATTACCCTTAATAACGGGTAAAATAAACAAAATAAGAAAGGAATTTAAAGAAAATGGTCAAGGATATTGATATTATAGAGATAGACCCTAAAAAGGCATACATTTTTGATGTTGACAAGGATATCGTAGAACATGTTAAGCTATTGGGAGAGTTCTTTCAGAGGAATCATTTTAATACCGATAGGATGTTGTTCATCCCGAAGGGTTCACTTAATGTAACGGAATTAAGGAAGAAAGTTGATGACTAATAATTTCAGTATAACAGTATACACAAGAAGAATGAAGGTAATGATTGGACTCTTGGGAATGTTGCTCCCTTGGCTTGTCGCATTAATTACGCTGTCATTTCCTGAGTCAATTTCAATCACATACTATTCGGTTTATGCCGTTGGTACATTTATGGTTGTATTGGGGAGCGCTGGTATTCTTCTTATAAACTACAAGGGCTATGAACCGATTGATGATATATCAGCCACAATCGCAGGAATATTCGGAATATTAATTTGTTTATTTCCTATGACGTATACTCCTGACCCACATATTAAGGTTGGTGTATTGCACTTGACATCTGATGTCAGCAACATCTTCCATTGTATTAGTGCAGTTGGCTTTTTCTCAACATTGGCTTTTATGTCATTCTTCTTATTCACTAAGACAGACGGGAATATGACAACTCAGAAAAAGGTTCGTAATATTATTTATAGGGTTTGCGGAGTAGGTATGATGTTAGCCTTTGCCCTCTTCGGTTTAAACCTTATCCCTGGGGTTTACATATACAACATTGTGTGGATTGTAGAAGCAGTAGCATTATTCTTCTTTGGATTGTCTTGGATTGTTAAATCTGGGGCATTTCCATTCCTTAAGGATAAAACTGTTCAAAGCAAGTTAACATAATGAAAAATTTTCAAAAACCTCTTGACAAACAATAGTAGAAATGCTATAATAGGTAATGTAAGAAACATCTTACGAAAGGAGAAGCAAAGAAAAATGGGAAGCGTATACGACAGTTTCTTAAGTAAAAAAGACATCGCAAGAATGCAGGAACTGAGTAAGAAGATTGACGAAATCTGGGAAGAGCTTGACAATTTCAGAAACAGATTCTGCTCAGAAACCGATGACGATTTCAGAAGAAAATATCCGGGATTTGACAATGATGTCGATTTGATAGATGAAGCCTTGGAAGAACTGAGCGAGGCATCTTCGAACTTATGGTCGGTTGGCGAAGGCGCTGACGATTATTAATAAATAGCAACCACTTTCGGTTGCTGTTTTAAAAAGCAACCCTTTTCGGTTGCTTTTCGCGTTACAAACTAAAAAAGGAGATTAAACGATGAGAACATTGCTGATTACAAGAGGAGCACCCGGTTGTGGAAAAAGCACATGGATTGAATATCACGGACTTCACAGCTACACTCTGTGCCCCGATGAACTCAGATTATTGTGCTCTTCAAAAGAACTTCTTCCTGATGGGAGTGTTAGGATTACACAGAAGTGTGAGAAAAAGGTGTGGGAGTTGTTCGCTGACATTCTTGAATATAGAATGTCAAGAGGTGACTTTACTGTTGTTGATGCCACTAACACCAAAACGGGAGATATGAAAAAGTATGTTAAGTTGGCAGAGCAGTATAGGTACAAGGTGTATCTTGTTGATTTCACCAATGTTCCTCTTGGAACTTGCCTTGAGCGTAATAAGCAGAGGGCTGAATACAAGTGGGTTCCTGATGAAGTCATTGAAGCAATGTATGAGCGCTTTGTTACCAATCCTGTACCCAAGGGCATTACTGTAATCAAACCTAACGAGTTCGACACAGTTCTTGAATCTCCTTTTGATGTTTCTGAATACAACAAGCTTGTGTTTGTTGGAGATATCCACGGATGCTATGACACCCTTATGCAGTATTCCGATTTTAAGAATGGTCTTAAGGATGACACGGAGTATATCTTTTTGGGTGATTTTGTAGACAGAGGAAATCAGAATGCCGAAGTTATGAACTTCATGTTTAGCATTATGAACAAACCTAACGTCTGCATTATCGAAGGGAATCACGAAAGATGGATTCACGATTATGGCAATAACATTAAAGCCAAGTCAAATGTATTCGAGGAGAATACAAAACCTGAACTTATCGATGGTGGATTCGATGAGAAGAAAGCAAGAATGTTTTACTCAAAGGTTAGGCAGTTTTCGCACTTAACCTATAATGGTATCGAAATTCTCGCTTGCCATGGCGGTATCCCCAACTTGGATGGCAACTTGCTCTATATTTCAACCGAAACATTCGTTCATGGTTCTGGTAAATATGATGACTATTCCCTTGTTGCTGAGTCTTGGACAAAGCAGACATCAAAGAATCAGTATCTTGTTTATGGACATAGAAACACCAAGACATCAGATGTAAATGTTTCAGATAGAGTATTTAATCTTGAGGGTCAGGTAGAATTCGGCGGCAAGCTCAGAATCGTTGAGTGTGAAAAAACAACCAAGGGAGTCAAATGGAATACCATTGAGCTTGATAGTGTTCAGCCTATCAACAAGATTGTGAACACAGACGATGAACATATCAACACCATTGGCGAGGCTGTGGCTTATTTAAGAAACAATAGTTTGGTATGTGAGAAAAAGCTCGATAACGATGTTTCTTCATTTAACTTCACGAGAGAAGCCTTTTGGAGCAGAAATTGGAGTGAGCAGACTATTCTCGCAAGAGGGCTGTTTATCGATACAACAAAGAATCAGATTATGGCAAGGTCTTACGAGAAGTTCTTCCAGATTGGAGAGACAGAGGGAACAAAGCTTGAAAACCTCAAAAACACTCTTTCGTTTCCTGTGAAAGCTTACGTTAAAGAGAACGGCTTCTTGGCTATCGTCTCATACGATTATAGAAAAGATGATTTATTTATCGCCTCTAAGTCTACTAACAAAGGAGACTATGTAGAGTATATCAAGAAGCAGCTTGAGCCTTATAGGGAGAAGCTGTTAGAGAACTTAAAAATACATTACAGCTTTGGAAAAGTAGCTGGAAGCGGAAGTCTTTCTTACGTCTTTGAATGTTGCGACCCAGAAAACGACCCTCATATCATTGAGTATGATAAACCTAAAATCGTTTTATTGGATGTCATCTTAAATGATTTGGAATTTGTCGCTTTTGATTATGAAATGGTCAAAGATACCGCAAGGATAATCGGTTGCCCTGTGAAAGAGCTTGCTTATTCATTTGACAATTGGAATGAGTTCGAAGCTTTTTATAACTCAACGCAGTCCAAAGATTATCTGTATAACTATGCGCCTATTGAAGGCTTTGTTATCGTTGACCGTAAGGGCTTTATGACCAAGTGCAAAACTGGGTTCTACAATATGTGGAAGAAGCGCAGAGCTTTGGCAGAAAGAATTTTTGAGGGCAAAGGAGTCCCTCAGAATAGGATGGATGAGCTTGACGATGAGGATAAAGTGTTCAAGGCGTATTGCGAAAACCTTTACAACCATGGGTGCACCATGTCAAGTATCATAGACCTCAGAAAAGATTTTTTAAAAAAACTTGAATTTTTTAAAGAAAACGCTTGACAAGTATTCCAAGATATGTTATAATGTCTACGTGAGATAACTTCTCAACAAAAACTCAAGGAGGCAATTATGAAAATGATTATCGTGGCACTTTCAATTGTGCTCATTTCATTGGTAATCAAAAGGAGTATGCGTAAAGCATCGGAAGAGGAACAGAGAATAAAGGATGCCTTTTGGGGCAAGTAATGACCAAGGAGAGGAGAAGCAAGATGATTATTGAGTTGACAAAAGAAGAGTGCTCACTTGTAAAGAGTGCGCTGAACAAAATAAGCAATGACTATGCCAGCCTTATCGTCTACTTCGACAACCCAAGTAGTACGTCTGAAGCATGTCGGAAATACGAAAGGCAGTGGAACGAGGTTAAAAACCTATTGAACAAATTTCAGCTAAAGGAGGAATTAAATGAACGAACTTGATAAATTGAGAGAAATGCTCAAAGAAGCAAATATCCCATTTATCAATAAACAAGAGCTTTGGGCAGAGGGTGGAATACCCCTCTCCCTCATAGAAGCCTACGGTAAGAATGGAGAATGGAAACGTAACCAAGTAACCTACGGAGATGGATTGGTTGACTGCGTTTGCCATTATGGGTCTCTTGGAGCAAGAAAAGGTCTCATAGAAGTATATGGGGCACTTGGTATTGATAAAGAGGGAGAATCAATGATAATGACAGCACAAGAAGTGTTTGACATTATAAAAAAAGATTGGGAAAGGAAGAATAAGTAATTATGCCTATGTTTGAAAATTCAATAAGCTCTTATTTGGAAATGTTGGAAGAAGCTTCGAAACTTATGACTGCGCTCAATGGAGATTCGTCATCCAAGAAGAGCAATACAGTATTTATCGAGAACGTAATCTTTAACGACCCTGCTACGATAGTTTATTGGAGTGATGGCACGAAGACAGTTGTCAAAGCTCATAATGAACCTTTCGATAAGGAAAAGGGTCTTGCAATAGCAATTTCCAAAAAGGTTCTTGGTAACAAGGGTAACTTCAATGATGTTTTCAAGAAATACATCAAAGATTAATACAAAAGAATAAGTTTTAAAATAGGAGATAGGAGCACAATGTTTGTTCTGTTAGGTGGTATAGCAATTGTTTTAGGCGGCTTGTTTTTCGGTGTCTTTGAGTTTTGCAGTCAACATGTCTTTTCAAGTAATGCCGCCATGATAACTTTAATCGGGGTTGCTCTTATCTTCTATTATATTGGTCATTACCGACATATTAAAAAGCTTGAAATAAGCTTAAAAGGGAAAGGCAGAATATGAAGAGATTTACAGTAACTACTTGTTGGCATTATTGTAGCGCAGAGAATTATTTCGACACCTTGGAAGAGGCGCAAGAGTTTATGGCGAATAACGCAAGGAAGCTTGCCGAGGAACACCATACAGGTGAGGCATCAATACGTTCTGCCGATATGAGTATAACCTCAACTAATTGGGGTGTATACATTGATGAGAATTGGGGTTTCTTCTAATGGGGGATAAAAGAGGGGATAATACAAAGTGATTGACATAACAACCGAAAAGTATTATAATGAATTAAGCAAGCTTAGTAGAGAAGGCTTATTTAATATGTGGAAAGCCGATGACTATCTTGTGAAAAAATTTAACATCAAAAAGGAACTTGCCACTGAGATTTTTGAGGATTGGGTAGAGAACTATTCCGAAACAGAAGAAGGGTCTGAGTGGAATGTATTATACGGTGATTAAATGGAAGAAAAGATTTACGACTGGGATAAAATTGACTTTATATCAGATAATTTAATGCAGAGAGGCTTAGAAGAGGGCATTATAACATCTGATGAAGTTTATGATACTCTTGGCATTTATGATATGGAGTTAGCAGAAGACTTCATACGCAGCGCAAGAGAAGTTGGCATTAAAGTAATAGACACTTGCAAAGACAAGATTGGAGTTGCAGAAGTTGATACTGAAAGCGAACTTGGAATATTATTCAAAGAACTTGAGCAATACCCCTTGCTTACCAGAGAAGAGGAGATTGCTCTTGCCAAGAGAAAAGACGAAGGCGATGAGAGTGCAAGAGAATTGCTTATAAACAGCAATATGAAGCTTGTTGTTTCTACCGCTCTTAAATACACAGGTAAGGGTGTAAGCCTTGAAGATTTGATTGCAGAGGGGTCAATCGGCTTAATCACAGCTTGCGATAGATATGACTATAATGTCGGCAAGTTTGACACATTCGCCTTTTGGTACATCCGAAGAAATATAAGATTTGCTATTGCAAGATATGGTAAAGTAGTAAGCTTACCTGTCCATCTTTATAATAAACTTTGTATCTTGAAGAAAGAGATATACCTCTTCAATCAAGAACACAATAGACAACCTACAATAGAAGAGATGGCTAAGATAACTGGCGAAAACATCAGCGTTATTAAATCTCTTTACGAGTATGGTGAAGAAGTTGTAGAGCTTGATGCTGATATAAAAAGTTCTGATGGTAATTCTCCTTCTGAGTATAAGAAAATTAAAGACACGATTGCCGATACAGAAGAGGAATACGAAATTGTCAAGAAGAACTTATATGAAGCAATCTTGAGAGGCATGGATGTATTATCCGAAAGAGAAAAGGCAGTATTGGTTGCTCGTTATGGACTTGAAGATGGAAACGGTTGTATCAGAACTCTCTACGATGTAGGAAAGGAATTCGGACTTACAAGAGAGAGAACACGGCAGATTGAATCTTGTGCATTGCGAAAGCTTAGACATCCTAAAAACTTAGGGGAGTTAATAACATGAAGATACTTCTATATACAGACGTCCATTGGACGAAAAATTCATCGATTATAAATACAAGGGGAAGTAAATACTCTTCAAGGCTTGAGAATCTTATCAACAGTGTCAATTGGGCAGAGAGAACTGCCGTAGAGCAAGGTTGTGATGAGATTGTATGTCTTGGTGACTTCTTCGATAAGACTGTGCTCAATGCAGAAGAACTCACAGCACTTAAAGAAGTTGAATGGGCAGACCTTCCCCACACATTCTTAATTGGTAATCACGAAACAGAGATGAGAGACTTACAGTATGCAAGCTGTCATGCTCTTCCTGAGGACTTTGAGATTATAGACAAACTTACGCTCAAGAAAACTCTTGGTGTTGATATGTACTTTCTCCCTTATATGCAAGATGTTGGCATAAAGG
>Ga0310690_10009817_pt1 | contig 11974 bp, 21 predicted proteins | sample AusTroGonzalo_MG_2_FD_207661 | JGI IMG/M metagenome (GOLD analysis project Ga0310690, IMG submission 207661) | Bovine rumen microbial communities from tropical cattle in Woodstock, Queensland, Australia - Gonzalo_04 (v2) (version 2) | ecosystem: Host-associated > Mammals > Digestive system >...
GTCGGATTGATAAATAAAGGGTTAAAAAAGGTTGGTTTTGATCAATTTGGACTAAGGAAAGGTTGGTTTGGGGTTCATATATGTAAATTCGGGTCGGTTTGGGATTCATATATGTAAATTCGGGCTAAGAAAGGGTCCACATATGTAAATTCGGGTCGGTTTGGGGTGGTCTAGCCTAGCTTAACCCACCACCACCCAACACCAATTACGGATACGGTACGGGCGTTATCGCTTAAAATCTGCTGTTTTTTCTTCTGCACAACCAAATATCCGCAACGTATATACTCATAAGTGTACACAAAGCACCAGCTAAGCTGTAGCTTACGATTTCACTACGGTCTGACATTTTTGCGCATTAAACTTTTACACTCTAAAGTGGTATAGCGCATTTCATAAATATTCTATAATTTATTCATAAAAAGGACACATTTATTAACAATTTGTTCACGTTCTGGGCGAGTTTGCCATTAATTAGACATGATTTGGTCATAAAAATTTTACAAAAATATTACAAAATTCACAATTTGTTCATAAAAATTTACAAAAAATTTACAATTTTAACAAAAAATTTACAAAAATTTTACATTTTATTCATAAAAAGTGATATATTTATTCATTTTTGGGAATTTAGAAATAATTTGTTCATAAAAAATTTACAAAAATTTTACACGAAATGGTAGATTTGTTCATATTTACGGGGCTGCAGCGCTTGCTTCGCTCGCTGGCGCCCCTACGAGATTATGAACATTTCAAGTATAATTTTGTAAATAATTTATGAACAAAATAATTTCAGCAGTATGTACAAAAACCGCTCCCAGATTTTGGAAGCGGTTTTTTATTACCTCTCATTCCTCTATTATAATTTTAATGTTTTTAACAGGTTTAACTTTCGTATAAGGTTCAAAGCTGTGCAATATACAGTAATCGTCAAGCAGTAATACAGCTAAACAGTGATTATCATCATCTAACGCAATGTCTCCGTCATCGGAGATTTTTATAAAATAGTTGTTGTTATATATAAACCCCTCTCCAATGTCGATATCTTCTATAGACGTAGAAAATTCGTCTTTTTTAACAATTATTTCCATTTTTATTACCTCTCATTCTTTATAATTTCTTACAAAAAGTTCCCTGTCCGAACTTATTAAAAGCATTAATTTCAAAAAGTTCATATTCATCAAAATAATGTATATCTTTATTGAGCATATATCGCATATAGTCTCCGATTAAAGACATCTCGTTTTTATAATCATGGTCAATACACCAATCTACAAAATCGTTCATGCAATAATCCCAAAAATCCGCGTCATCACTCCAATTTTTAACGATATATTCAATACAAATTTCACGGTCTATAAAAAGCCGTATTTCATCATCTTTTCTGTCAAGAGCTGTTACCGAATAAATAATATCTACCATAGTATAAATTACCTCTCTTTTCTTTTATTGTACTTTTATTATACCATACTATTCTGATTTTGTCAACTGTCAGATTATACAAATCTGACAGTTGATTTTTAGCGGTTTTGTTTATTCCTTACCCTCATTCAAATAAAAACCGTCCACGACAAATTCATAGCCGTTAAAAGTCTGTATATCATTTGTTAATACTTTTCTTACCCACGGATAAAAGTCTTCTGTAAAATCATCATAAGAGTCATATTCATTCATTTTCACTGTGTCAAAATCATTGCTGACAATTTCCGCAAAATCTTCGTTATCTTCTATGTAGTGACTAAACAAAAAATCAATGCACTTTTCCTTGTTATCAAACACTGCACGATTATTGCCGTAAAAAGCGTCAGCGACTACATAAATTATTGTTTTCATAATATCAATTCCTTTCATTGTTTCGGGTTTCGTTCTTTCCTTTATCTTACATATATATTATAACATAAGTTTTTTATAAAATCAATAGGCAATTCTAACAAGGTTTTATGGGATTTTTTGTGCAAGATGTAGAATATAAAAATTCACACAAAAATATTGATTTGTTCATAATTTGTTCATTTAGCGGCGCCCCTCCGGGTTTTAGGGCTGTGCCCGCGCCGTCGAGTCGCTTTAAAGTGCTAAAGTGAAAACCGCACAAAAAAACACCCTGAACTTTGTTCAAGGTGCTGAAATTTAATAAATTGAGGGGAAAATTTCGTTTCCAGTTTCGGGGTCAAAAAAATACTGTATTTCGTTTCCGTCACAATCGCTATGTGAATAGTCCGATACGATAACCGCGGGGATATCACCATTTCGACGAGTTCGGATAACAGAGGTTTCAATTTCGCAGTTATAGCCTAAACCCGTTAAAGCATTGTAAAGAGCCATTGCCTTATCCGTTTTAGCAGGGTTTTTCTTTTTCTTTGACATGATTCATCAATTCCTTCCCTTTACTGTACTTTTATTATATCACAAACTACCCTTTTTGTCAAGGGGTAGTTTGTGAATTTTTTGTTAATAAACTTTAAATTCGCCGTTCACCAATGCTACCATTTCATTCTCTTTAATATAGCTAACATCGCCATCAGATAACAAAACACAATTATAGTAGTCTTGGTAACTGTCATATAAAAGGTGTGCTAATTTTATATAATAAGCTCCCTTATAGTAAAAAACATTTCCGCAAACTACATTCTCAAAAGCGGTATAATTAAGTTCATTTTTGCTAATTTTCATAATATCAAATCCTTTCGTTTCTTTATGTATTTATTATATCACATTCTACTCATTTTGTCAATGAACAGAATGTGAATTTTTTGTTAGACAAGAAATTGATTTAAGAAAAATTCTTCAATTGTATAATATTCATAATCAAAACTGTATAAATCATATTTTAGACAATCTCTAACCCAATTTTCTACCTGTTCATTCATAACTTGATAGTCCTCATCTTCAGGAACATCTAAACCGTTACTGTCATAATATTCATTTATGATACTTGTTAAATCGTCACTACTTCCGATAATTTCCATAAGAGTATCTAACAGAATATCTACATCGTCAAAAATTCCTAAAAGCTGTGTTTCATCGACATTCCTAACTATATAACATCTTTTATCCTTAGTCATATTAACTACCTCTTTCCTTTGGGCTTTGCCCTTCCTTTATCTTACATATATATTATAACATAAGTTTTTTATAAAATCAATAGGCAGATTGTACAAACATTTCAGGATTTTTTTGTGCAGGTATACAATTCATAATTCGTTCACAAAATCTTTAGAAAATAGTATTGAATTTGTTTTGCGGAGCGGCCTGAGTGAAACGATTGTGCCCGCTCCGACCATTATACCACACTTTTTTCAAAAAGTCAATAGATATTTTATGAATTTTTTGTAAATATTTTGTGAATGGCAATATACACAAAAAATCCGCTGATTTTTCTATCTCTCAGCGGATTGCACAAAATATTATTTTATATGGGGAAAATTTTATTTATTTGTTCAAATGTGGTAAACTTAATTTCTGTAATGCTTATATCATACTCTTCTAACCTGCTTTCATCGTTAAGGATACCAATAATATAATTTTCATAACTTTGTGGGTGAGTAGCCGCGGTTGTTCTCCCCGACTTAATGTCTGTTTGCAAATCAGCAAGATAATTTGTTAAAACCTCATCGCTGTTATATAAGAGATGGAAAACCAGTTCATCTGCTGTATCTGAATCCTCAACATAGAAAGTATCACCGTCAAAAGTCTGCACAGAATATCCGATATCATTCATAATTATAAACAACTCCTATCAATTCAATATAGTTTTGTAACTTTTGGGCGTTCACCGTGCCCACCACAAGTTGCGGTCACTATTGCGACCACTCACGATGAACGCCCGTTATATCACTGCACTACCGAGTAGAAGTTTTCTCTCTTGATAGTGGACTTTACAAGTCTGCCATTCTTAACCATTGCGGTTACGATAGGCGTGAGCTTCTGCGTGCTGTACTCGGACAGCGGGGCATAATTCTTGATAAGTTCCGATATTTTCATCGGCTTGTCAGCAGTCACAAGACCCTTGACAATTTCATCAGCGATTGCGGCGTTAAGTGCCGCTTTTTCCTTGTCAGCCTTTGTGACGGTATTCGCCTTTTTGTCAATCTGTTCGATGCGGCTGTTTATGAAGTCAGTCAGTTCTGTTCTGTCAACCTCATTGATGTCAGCATTCGCGATGACGGAAAGCACCATTGCGAAAAGTTCCTTGTTTGTCTTTACGTTCTTAGCCATAATTAATTACCTCTCATTTCTTTTTTAGTTTGTGGGCTTTTGTTTACATTCTTATTATACCATGCTTTGCGCTTTTTGTCAAGACCTTAGTTGTAAACTTTTTGTTAAGACTTTTTGAACACCCTCTTTCGTTTTTTTGATTTTCTTTTGTTTTCCCCCTCTCTGTACTTTTATTATATCATATTCTGTTCGTTTTGTCAAGAGGTTTTTTTCTTAACTTTTTGTGAACATTTTATGAATTTTCGTAAGATTTTGAGGGGTAAAAGCGCGGCGAATAGCTTTTAGAACGGTTTTGTTCTTTCGTTCCCCTCTTTATCTTACATATATATTATAACACATAAATTTGAGGATTGCAATAGGCAAAGTACACAAATCTTGGGTGAAATTTTGGGATTTTTTTGTGCAACCCTACAATTCACAATTCGTTCACAAAAATTTTACAAAAAAGATCTTGACATATTTTTCGGCGCGCTTCGTTGAAAACGATTGTGCGCGCGCCGCTCACACTTTAAAGTGTTAAAGTACATATTATACAAAAAACACCTTGAATTTTGTTCAAGGTGTTGATTTTTACCAACCTGCGCAACCACAACAGTCATCACAGCTTAAAATTGTAAATAGTTCGGGATAGCTTTTGATAAGTTCGGGTAATTCGTTAAAGATGGGGTCAGTATCTTCAAATTTTGTCCCGTCATAATCATAACAGCCCGTGCCTAAATGACATTGTTTTAATTCAAAACCTATTTTATTTCTCTGACAAAGAAAACACATTTCTTTTCCTTTATTTCTATTTTTACACTTTTCTGAATAGTGGAGACATTCTTCCAATTCCCAAGAAAATTCTTCTAAAACGGGATATGCTTTGATAAGATTTTTCATAAGTTCTCTGTTCTTTTTAGTATCCTTTGCCATATTTATCAATTCCTTTCGCTCCTTTATGTATTTATTATATCACAGCCTGTCCTGTTTGTCAATGAACAGGCTGTGAATTTTTTGTTATCTTTTGTAATGCATTTCTGCAATTACGGGGATAACTTCTGTATTACTATCAATGTCTATAATTTCCCCTGTAATAAGGTTTAATGCTTTCGGTTTCATCGTACTTCCAAAAATGCCTTTTATAAATATTTCGCCGTGATAATCAAAACAGTCTCCCGTACAGATATCCTTAAATTTATTCCTATCAGACAGCTTGTTATCAAAAATTGCTTTCATATTTTTTACCTCTCATTCCTTTATCTTACATTCTTATTATATCATATCCTACCCCTTTTGTCAAGGGGCAGTTTATGAATTTTTTGTTAATTATTGATTATTGTTGTGACAATCATGCAAATAATCATCGGCATAAATATAGCACAATACGTGAAAAGTCTTTTGGCAAGAGGTACTGCTAAATTTTCTTTACCTATCGTTTTGCAGTCATTATAATAAATGACGAGTATCAACATCAGTATCATAACATCAAATCCTTTCGTTTGGGCTTTCGCCCCTCCTTTATCTTACATATATATTATAACATAAGTTTTTTATAAAAACAATAGGCAAAATGTACAAACTTATTCGGGATTTTTTGTGCAAGCATACAAAACAAAAATTCGCGGCGATTTTTGTGCAACTTGCCTATTGACAAGATTTTTCGGGGCGGCGGAGGGAGGAACGACTGTAGCCGCCCCGACACACTTCACCACTTTAAAGCACAATTTTTGACTGACCATTTTTTGCGGACTAAAGTGTCCGCGTACCGCGGACACTATCAACAGTATATCACAAATGAAAAATAAAAAAGGCGCTATTTTTTATAGCGCCCTTTTTTGCTACTTTTTTAATGTTTTTATGTATATATCCATATATTTTTTATCTGTATGAAAATATCCGCACAATGTTATTGTTGCGTATATTACCGCAACTGTTATAAAATAAGCTGTCATATTTTTATCACCTCGCTTTCAGCTTTTGATTATTTATCAGAAATTTTCGCCTTTTGTTATAATATATTTACCGTCATATTTTTCCGTCAGTGTCTTTATTGTGCGGAGTTCCTTTTTATCAACGTAAAAATTTATTATGTTCATATTGCCAACTGTGACAACATTGTAATGATTAAGTTTTTCAGTGGCAAGCATTTTATTAAGGGTATCAGCGGAAACGGTAAATTCAATTTTATAAATTTTCCGCTTTGCTGTTTTTTCCTCTAAGGCTTTTACAATGTAAACACCTATAAGATTACAGCCTCCGACTATAACAGCCTTTGAAATCGTGCTCAATTCGCAAGACATATAAACAAGTACCACGGTATAAAGACCGTATGCTATTGCGTTAGTGAGTGCCGCGGAAATTTTCCCGCCCTTGTTTGTTACAAGACTTTTGATAGTTTGAAGTATTACGTTTATAACGTTCAGCATGATAAAGATTATTAAAGTTTTCATATTTTACTACCTCACTTTTTCTTATTTTCTATTGCATACATTCTTTCGACTATTGCGCATATAATTCTAACAATTATGTCGCATATAGCGAACATTACGCACATAACCACAAAGAATATTAAAACAGCCAACAAAATCATTTTTTAGTACCTCTTTTCTTGTTTTATTGTACTTTTATTATAACACATAAATTTTTATTTGTCAAGGGTTTTGCTTATTCCTTTTTTGTCAAGGGGCATATATTTTTTTATATGCCCCCTGCTTTTTATTTTCTGTCACACTTGAAAAGTTCTTTAACCATCTTTTTTTTCTGTCTCAAACAATAGCGATAAATTTCAGTCTCAATTTTTACATCGTCAGCACCTTTGTGCATTTCCTTAAATGTAGGGTCATTTGTTATAAATTTATAATAGCTTTCAGCTTTTTGTGAAATAAGTCCGCGTGCTGTCAACAAGTTATTTTCCGCACAGAAATTTTTGTATGATTTTTTGCAGTAAATAACTTGTCTCGCCATGCTCATTATATCCCACACGATCAAATAATTATCAAAAAACCATTTTTTACCTGTCAAATATTTAGTTGTTGTATTCAATGCTGTTATGTCAAAAAAACTATTAAAAGCATTGAACACTTTTATATTGTAGTCTTTAATATCTTTGTTCATGATAGAGCGAATTGTCTTAAATGGTAACACCATTCTATCACCGCGAATTATATCGGTGATATATGAGGGTATTTTTTCCGCATAATATGCGGACTGCATTTTTTCACTCTCACCGAGGAAAACATCTGCTACAATATAAGACCGCGTTTTAACAACATTTCCACTGTAATCGGCTATTGAATAGCCTATGTCGTATACAAGCATATTGTGCGGGTCAACAGTATTTGACTGCACGATAGACGCCGTTTCGACATCGCAAATAATCTGATACTTTTTACTAAACATTAATACATCATGCCCTTTCTTTTTTTGATATAGCGACTTCCGCTCTAATGGCTTGGGTCGTTCCCCTTACCATGTTTATATTATACTACATATCCAAAAATAAAGCCATAGATTTTTTGTATTTCCTTTTTTAACTTTTTATGAACACGTTTGCAAGTTAGCGGCGGCTAATCCTGCATTTTGCGCGGTGCAATCCCTACCTGCATTGCGGGAGTTAGCGGCGGCTACCTGTTGACAGTATAGGCTGACCAAAAATTGTGCTTTAACACTTTAAAGTGGTAAAACGGCGTCCCTCTGGGTTTCAGGGCTGTGCCCGCGCCGGCCAATTATACCATATTTTTCGGGATATGTCAAGAGATTTTTTATGAATTTTTTGTAAATAATTTATGAACGGCATTTTGCACAAAAAATCTGCCGATATTTTTACATATCGGCAGTGTGAACTTTTTGTTAATCCTCTTTATCTAATAACTGATTCATATTTTCTATAATTGGCGCATTTAATATTTCTATATATCTATCGAAAACGTCAATATCTTTGTCAAGTTTACTATATAAATATTTTGCGAGGGCTTTAAAATATTCCTTTTCATCGCTATAATCTTTGCCTGTTAAATATGTATCTTCATAATAAGACCCCGCAGCAATAAGAAGGTTGTCTCTTTCTAACAAATGGTCAACGATAATATCCTTAGCCAAATCTTCTGATGTAGCGATAGCTAATACCCTTGAATAGGCGTCATAACGTCTTACAATAATATAACCTTTCATACCAATCAACGACCTTTCTTTATTTTGTACTTTTATTATATCACATCTCGCCGCTTTTGTCAAGAGGCAAGGTGTGAATTTTTTGTTAATCTTTGTCTACCCTTTCTGTTAAAACGTAATAATATTCATCATCGTAAACATAAAAAGTATTATTTTTTGTTTGTAACCAATCTTTAATCTGTTTCTCTGTAATGTTATTCCAACATAAATCCTCTCTTATTATTTCCGCTATCTTATTCTTTGCCTTTTCCATTGTGGAATAGACGCCTATAAAATTTTCGCCCTCATAGTTTACACCGTGCATTACTACATATACGGTCATAATAATCACACCTTTCATCGTTTAGGCTTTTGCCTTTCCTTATCTTCTGTATATATTATATCATATAATTATATAAAAGTCAATAGGTAATATTGCACAAGGTTTTTATGGGATATTTGTGCAGATATACAAAAATAAAAAGTTCACAAAAAATCTCTTGACGTTCACATTTTGTACATATTTGCGGGCGGCGGTCGCAGGATCGATTTTTTAACGAGCGACCGCCGCCCGCTATTTTGACGCTTTAAAGTGTTAAAGTGGTAAATTCGTCAAATTGCACAAATCAGCACTTTAAAGCATTAAATTTGTCAAAATGCACAAAATGCAGGACTGATTGCTCAATCCTGCATTTTTCTTTAATGGAACTCTGCGCCGTACTTCATGCAATCGCCCAAACTCATTAGGTCTATGTAATTGCGGTTTGACGGGGTATTCCTTTCGAGGATATCATCAAATTTTCTGACCCAAGTAGTGTCCGCCATTGTGACGGGTTCTATTTCTTTAAAAGCCTGTTTGGGACTTTCAGCCCTAACACCGAAACACTGTCCATCACTATTGACTATGATATAAAATTCTTTCATAATATTTACCTCTTTCTTTAAATAATTAACGTTTTTTAAGGGGGAGAAGTTAAGACCGTGCCCACCACAAGTTAGAAGCACTATTGCACCTCTTCACGGTCTTAACTTTTGCGGGGGGTTACGCGACGCCGATTACTTCGTGCGTCGCAATGAAGCGGGCAAGGTCAGCAACCTTGACCCATTCTGTCCTTGCGGAAAAACCGCCTTTTACTGCTACGAGGAAAACTACCTTTTTCATTTAGAACACCTAACCTTTCGTTTCTTTATGTATCTATTATATCACAGTCTGTTGATTTTGTCAATTAACAGACTGTGAATTTTTTGTTAAAACTCTATCTTATTAACGTTATTATAAGTTACAAGGGCTTTTGGTGTTATGTCAACCCCTGCTATATCCCCATTAACGATGGAGCTTTCAAGCCAACTGAAATATGAGAGCGGAGGTAATGAGGGAAATTCTTCGGCGCGTTTTGCACACCACTTGCCGTATTGTCTTGTAAGAGTTGACTTAACGCAACCCAACTTCTGAACAGCAATATTTATTGCCAAGTTCTCCGTTTCAGTCACAATAGTGATATCGTCTTCCTCATCTATCACGCTACCAAGAATAGAAAGCACGTACACGAACATTGTAGTATCTGTCATATTGAACACCTAACCTTTTTTATTATTCAGTATCGTTTCCTTTACTGTATCTATATTATAACATACCTATATAGAAAAGTCAAGAGATTTTGAAAAAAATAATGCACAAATTTTAGGATTAGTTTTTGTATATATTGATTATACTGTCAACTCCTACGGGAGCGGTATGAGTTAGCATAGGCTAACTCCCTATAATCCTATAAGAATATTGGGAGTTAGCCTATGCTAATCGTTATAACATTTTCGCGCTCAATTTACCGCTTTACCACTTTAAAGTGCATTTTGCGGCGCGCCTCCAAGATTAGGTGAGTGTAACGAACGACCGCGCGCCGCGCACGCTTTAAAGTGTTAAAGTGTTAAATTCGTCAAAGTGCACAAATCAGCCCTTTAAAGCGCTAAATTCGTCAAAATGCATAAAAAGCCCTGTTCATTTTACTGAACAGGGCTTTTGTTTTTATTCATAAATTCCTTTTAAAGATTCGTACCACTCAATAAAATCCTTGTCTTTTCCCCATAAAATTGATGGGTGAATATCTAATTCTCTTGCGATTTTTTCTATTACTATTTCAAAAGCATCTGTTTCAAAGATTTCTTGCTTTGTAGTACGATAACGAGTAGCGACTTTTTCAAAAGTCTTTTCAAACAACGCAGTTTTTTTCATTTTTTATTACCTCTGTTCTTAAAATTTTTGTATTAGCGGAGACCTTTTGCTTTTTGGTCACGGTCTCCGCGTTTTTCGCCATTATCTTATCTTTCGTAGAATGACCACCTGTTATCACAGTCTGCGTAATAGGGGTTAGAGTTCCACTTCTCAAGAGCTTTTGCTTTTGCGTCCTCGGGAGTAATTCCCTCTACTGTGAAGCTACCTCTTGCTACTACACCGATAGGGTAACTGATTGTACATCTGTTATTATTCATTTCTATTTTCATGTTATAACCTCTTTCCGAGCTTTTTGCTCTGTTTTATTTTCTGTATTTATTATACACCCGCAAGCTAAAAAAGTCAATAGTTTTTTACTCAATTCTATGTTTTGCACAAATATTTTTTATTTGGGCTTGTCTTTTTTGTTTATTATGCACAAAAAAATAAGGAAAAAATAAAATAATAAGAGTTAGCACAAGCTAACTCTTATTATTATTTTATGTTAATTCATAAAAAATTTACAAAAAATTCATAATTTTTAATATCTACTAAAATACTATGAGTTAGCATATGCTAACTATTTTGCTCCCCCAGAAGCGCGGAAAATTTATAAAAAATTAACACTTTGTTCATAAATTTCGGGAATTTTGTTAATAATTTGTTCACAAAAAATTCACAAAAAATTTACAATTTGTTCACATTTTGATGCTACTTGCCGGGCGGCCAAGCAAAACACAATAATGAATCGACCGGGGGCCGCCCGACCGCATATTGTTATTATTGTTCTTTTGTTTTATTTTTATTCTTAAAATATTTATTATTTAATTATATTATTTATTTGTTTTATTTATTTCTTTTATCTTTCTTTTGTTTTATTATTTATATGTTGTTTCTTTTCTTTTTTATATAATTTCTATATCTCTTTTATCCTTATTTCCATATTATATTTTCTTATTACTATTGTTATTAATAATATAATTAAATAATAAATAATCTTTTTATATATTATATATTTATATTGTATTGTATTTATTATTATTATTATTTTATTTATTATTTATTATTTATTATTTGTTTTATTTATTATTTATTTTGTTTGTTTATTTTATTTATTATTTATTTTATTTAATTTATTTTATTTATTATTTATTTTGTTTGTTTTATTTGTTATTTTATTTTAATTTATTTATTATTTTATTTATTTATTTATTTTATTATATTTTTGTTGTTTATTTTGTTTTATCTTTTCTTTTGTTTTTTTATTTATTTTTATTTTTATTATTCTTTTATCTTTTGTTTATTTACTTCTTTTTATTATTATTTTATATTTTGTTTATTTAATTATTTTTATTATTTATTTTATTTTTTATTTATTTTTTTTTTTGTTTTTTTTTTTTTTTTTGTTGTTTTTTTTTTTTTTTT
>Ga0310690_10009818_pt1 | contig 11972 bp, 17 predicted proteins | sample AusTroGonzalo_MG_2_FD_207661 | JGI IMG/M metagenome (GOLD analysis project Ga0310690, IMG submission 207661) | Bovine rumen microbial communities from tropical cattle in Woodstock, Queensland, Australia - Gonzalo_04 (v2) (version 2) | ecosystem: Host-associated > Mammals > Digestive system >...
ACTTACAATAATTTACATCTAATATTTTACACAAAATAACACCTACAGCCATAATAGACTATAGGTGTTATTTTTATAAATATAAAGTATTGATTCTGCACAGAGAAAACTGGGATTTGGTTTAGTCTTTAACCTTCATTCCGCAATACGGGCAAAAATTATAATCAATATCCTTTGTTAAGATATGTGCCCATATTAACGCTTTGCAGTTTTGACATTCAAATACTTCTGTGTACCCTCTGCCATCTGCATCCAAAGGTTTTAACTCTGTTTCGTCCATCTTATCACCTATCAAACTTGAATTTTGTTTAGTTGATTGTTCTAACAAACAGAATAAGTTTGCCACAATCCGGACATACAGTAAATTTATATGGCTGCTCGTCATCTTCTGTTGTTTGTATTTCTGATTCTTCCACTTCATACACACAGCCACAAAATTCGCATATAACCTTATACCTGTTAATTGCGTCTTTGACGTTACCATGTTTTAGAATTTTCATCTTATCAATTCCTTTACTGTTTATTCATTTCAAACAAACAGTGTTTTCTCATTTTTAGGTTTACAAATTTTGTAAACAGTTAGATAAAAATTAATTATTCATTTTCTGTTGTTTCTGCTGTAGCAGGTGCTGTATAAATTTCCTGTCTGAGCATGTGTAAATCAGAATCAAGAATTGCACACTTTGTTGAAGTTCTACCTTCTGCACGGTATGCAAGTTCTGTATGATAGTATGCAAGTGCTGCTTCAAATGTGTTGTAGCTGTAAATAGCCTGTGTTGTGTTGTTCTGAACAGTTATAACGTAATACATAATATTTTTCTCCTTTCAAATTAAGCATTTGTGAGTTGTTTCCATGACTGCCAAGTGCCCGCCTGCTTTACTCTGACAAAAACTATACTTGAACTTGAAGCGTTGCCGCTAAAACTAATAAATTCCTGTAACATTACAGATGGTGAATATACAGATGTTCTTACAAATCCATATTCAGACACTGGTCTTCCAGTTGTGCCGTCAGTGACTAAATAGAAAGAATTTTCTGCAATATCGTCTAATGACCCCGATGTTTTGGATGTTGTTGATAATGCCGGTTCTTTTTTATCACATAAATCCTGATAATTCATACGGTGTGGAACATACTCTTGTGATACTTTCCATTCTGCAAGGGTGCAAATCATGCCGTTTGTAAATGTCGCGGAATCATTGTCACCTGTCCCAGATGAATTAGACGAGTAAATCCAAAGTGCAGTTGCATCTGATGTTATTTCCAGTGTTGTATAAACTTTACTACCGCGTGGGCATTGTGCATTATTAGAAACTTGTGTACTACCAGATATAGCGATTATCTGACATGTGTCTGCATCTGTGTCTGTAGATGTTAAGGAATCAAAGTAAATAATATAAGTGCCTTTTTTTAGCGTCTGACCAATTTGAAATGTTCCGCGCCATCCGCTTACTGTGCCGCTTGTACCGTTTGCCCATTTATTCTTCGCACCACTATCAATAACCTCAGTAAGAGCATCACGGTCTTCTTCTTCCAAAACAGTTAATTTTCTGTTTGATGCAGCGTGTGGTTCAAAACTCGAATCAGCATCAAATACTGATTTCTGACATATCATTGGTGTTATAGTTATATCACCAACATAAAAGCCATTTGCAATTCTTAAATAAATCGTCCTTGTAGTACCTTTAGTCCATGTCGCTTCGTTAGATGCACCGCCGCCTGAATCATAAGTACTCCATAACGCATCATCATATACGCGTACATTTGCTTTGCATGCCTCTGCATTTGCATATAGCCTATAAACGCCATCTTCCGGCGCTGTCCAACTTCCGAGATTAATAAAAACAGTTTTAGTAGTTGCTGTTGATCCTGTAACGCGTACCGTTCCGTTTTCATAATCCCAATAAACACGCAATACGTCAGGATTCCAAACATCACCAGTTAGCTTTAATTGGTTTTTCGCACCTGTCCTTATGGAATACAAAATATTTGTTTGACATGTGTCGAGTCTGTTTTCGTGTTTAGCAATAGCAGCATTTACCTTATCAGTAGCTGCTACAGCATCTGTAGAACTTCCTTTTACATAATTTGTAAGCACTAAGTCGTCACCGGATAATGTGATATTTCCAGTTAATGCCTTACTATTAACAGTTCTGCTTGTTGGTACAGCGCTGATGTCAGATGCTGACAATGCAGCAGTTCCTGTAATATGTCCTTGTGCATCATATTTTACCTTATATGCACCAGCTGTCGTAACTTCGGTTACACTATTACTATGATTAATAGCATTTCCACTACCGATTGTAATACCAGTACCGTTTGCATAGGTAGTATTCTCCCAAGGTACATTAACAGCTAACTTACTATTACCGTCAATAGCTACTGGATAAGATCTATTAGCTGTGCTAGTAGCATTTCCGGCATTTACAGAAGTTGTATGGTTAGTAACGAGTGCAAGCTTAGCTGTACCGGAAGTAGAGATAGTAGAACTTGATGTGGTAGCATCTAATGTAACAATACCATCTGACCCTGTAATTCCTGTTACAGTACCTGAAGGTTCATCACCTGATGGAATAACAACCCACTCAAAAGTGCCTGTTGACGGTTCTGAATAGATTACAGTATCACCCATCTTATAAGCTGGAGTTACCCCACTTGTGCTATTAGCAGTAGCTTTATAAGTATCACCCACATTTGGTGTTGCTGGATATGTACCATTTACAGTACCCTTAAATACCATCGGTTCCGGCAATGCATTTACAGCATTTGTAATTGCTGTAGAAACAGCTGCTGAAGTTGGTACATTACTTGAAGGATCTGACATATCAATAGTTGAATCAACATCCTTATAAGCAGCATTATTTAATCCAGTTACAGCTACATCTGCTGTTGAGCCATTAGTTGTAACTGAGATATTACCGTTGTTAGAGCTTGGGCTTATAGCTGTTACACCTGTATTTGAGATCTCGTTGTTAGCATCAATATTGATACCTGAACCTTGTGAGTAAGTAGTATTAGTAGGTGTAGCCCATGTTCCGTCACCCTTTAAGAACATACCAGTTTCTCCAGTGCCATCAGCTGCTGGAACTAAACCGTCTACAGAATCGGTAAATGTACTATAAGTAGTATCTGTCCAAGGTACAGCTACACCAGGATATCCACTAGAATCAAGAGCTACTGGATAAGTTTTAGTAGTTTCTGTATCTGGAGCACCTACTGCTACGATTGTGCTTTGAGATTTAAGATTGAGCTTTACGTTACCTTCCTGTTGAATAGCAGCACCGGAAGTCTGGTCAGTAATAAGACCGCCTTCTGCACCTATTGATCTAACAGTACCAGCTCCAGCACCGCTAAGTGCATCAAGGTTTATGATATTGTAAGCATTTGTAGAGTAAATAAATGTACAAATATCGCCAGCACTAATAATATTAGATGTAAGAGCTTGTCCCTTATACAGAATATTTTTAGCACCTGTATCGTTAAGATTAAGAGTAGCACCAGTAGATGTACTACCATTTGTGAATTTAACAGTAACTAAAGCACCTTCTGTGAGTGTGTAATTAGCTATAGTAGCTGTCTTAGCTGCTGTAGCTGCTGCTGTATCACAAACTGCGTAACCCATACCAAACTTAGCAGGGGATATTGCTGTAACATTTTGTAAGTTAGAAGCAATAGAGCTAAGATTTGTGATGATAGACTCACCTTGAGTATGGTTCATGAGTTTATCTGTTGCCATTATACTCAACTCCTTTATAATAATTTCGGGAAATAACTACGAATAGTCTATACTACTATTATATGCCAACAGACTAACATCATTAGGTGTTGTAAATATCTGTAATTACTATAAAAGTAGTATTTTGTATCTTAAGATAATATACAAATAATTACCAACTGTATATTAAAAAATATCCTCGAATTTTCACTTCTACATATGTTATATTATAGTTAAATATCGGATGCCAACAGACATAGAAAGGAGTAGATCTCATGCGTAAACATATTATACAGCACCGTTTTGCTACACCAGAAAACAAAGCGCTATTTAACAAAGAAAATGTAAAGTTCGGTAGTCGCTGGGTAGAACATCTAAATGCTACAGATTACAGTGAAGGAACTATCCAGCTGTACAGACAGAATCTTAATGTCATTTGGTACTGGAATTTAAAATTCAATGACAATAAGCTGTTCGTAGACTGGGATAAGCCAGACATTGCAAGGTTTCAAGGTTGGTGTATGAACGAGTGTCAACATTCTCCAGCTCGTATAAGAAACCTAAAGTTTACGATAGCCTCTATGAGTAACTACATAGAGAATATCCTAGACAAAGAACACCCAGACTTTAAAAAATCGACTGGTAAAATACCTAGTCCTGTGCTAGTACCTGTAATGGAAAAGTCAGTATTTACTATGCACGACATTAACATACTGCTTAGAGAGCTAACCTTTCAGTGTCATTATGACAGAGCTTGTTGCTTGGCACTTGCGGTGTGTTCCGGACGTCGTAAAGCTGAGCTATTACGTTTTAAGCTATCTGATTTCACCGAGGATAGGCTAGTATGTGATGGAGCTCTGTACAAATCATACCCTATTAAGACTAAAGGTAGAGGTAAAAGAGGTAAGATGCTCGAATGTTTTGTACTTGCTAAACAGTTTAAACCATACCTAGATAGGTGGCTTGCTTACAGAGATCGACATAACATACAGAGTGAATGGCTGTTTCCATCTCCTCTAGATTACAGTATACCTATTACTGAAAGCACTTTAGACGATTGGGGTAAAAAATTCAACCCATATCTACCAGACCACTTCTACTGGCATAGTATGCGACACCTTATAGTTACTGCGTTTAAGAAAGCTGGTATTCCTGATTCTGTTATTAAAGAATACATCGGCTGGGATTCTATAGAGATGGTATCTCATTATACAGATATAGATGCTGAAGAACAGCTTGCTATGTACTTTAACTCTGACGGTACTTATGGCGGAGTAGAAGGTAAAATCACAGATGTAAAGTGAGAGAGGAGTATTTAAATGTTTTCAACAGTAACTACATATACCTGTAATGGCTGTCAGTGTACAGCTACCGAAAACAAAGCTACTAGCTGGACTCACCTTAATAACAGCCCTACAGATGGTAAGCAGAACATGGACTTTTGTCCTAGTTGCACTAATAAGCTAAAGCTTACATTATTTACAAATTCGCATACAACTCCTGTAGAACCAGAACCCGTTACCTACGACGATACAGAAGAGCTTACAGAATCTGTAAACACAAATATAGAAGATACAGAGAACGATGAAAGCTCAGTAGATAGTATGGATGAACGCTTTATAGACTTCTATCAGCGTTTATATACTAGAGTATTATATGACATTGCTTGTGATAACTATATCACTGAGAGTGTAAAATACTTACAGTATATTCCGGGTAAGCTGTCAGTTGATAAGAGAGGTGTTCTTGATAATACTCAAGTAGTGCTGTTAATAAATAGTAAACGAGTAAAGCTTGAGAAAATTAAGAAGAATACAGCTACAGTTATTACTATTTATAATGGAGCTAGTGTGATTCTTAGTCGTAAGGTTAGCACATTTGACAGTATAAAAGTATTATTGCACGACATTAAAAATACAGCTGTCAACTTGTTACCTACATTACCTACACAGTATACAGCAGGGTATTTAAGTAAACAGATAACAGCAATAGATAAAATAACAGATCCTGATATTCCTGCAAACGAACTCAAAAGCTGGATCACATATGCTGCCGAACTTAGTAGTATCGACCTTAGCTGATATTGTATCATAACTTATTTTTTTGTATTGTAACGGAAAAAGAGTTATAATTATAAATTTATGTTATTTACAGCACCTGTTGTTTATGATATTTCGTATAATAGTAATATATCCATTTTTACTTATTACCTAAGAAAGGACGAATTACTATGATACATATTTATAACCAGAAGCTTCAAAGTTCTATAAATTCAAGAAGTCGTAAGATCAACTGCGGGCATGAAGTGATGCAAACTAATGATAAATATATTCGCGCACTTATTAACGAAACTATCGCAACTATTGATACTGATCCATCTACAACTTGGGATGACTTCTACCTGACACTGTCAAATGACGCTAAGCGCGGTTACTCAGCTCTCATCAATGAGGTGTGTAGCTATGATGAAACTGAAAACTACGAAAAGTTTATTGATGTTGATGATGTGTTTGAAGCTATAGTTACAAACCATAAAACCACTGTAATAGACCTTGTTAACTTTCTTATAGACAAGGTACTAAGCGACATTGAATGGGAAGCTGAAGTTGAACAGCAAGCACGCTATGATGCTAGATATGCTAGAGGTGAGCATGAATACGACCTGGAAAGAGATAGTCGTGGATATTATAGATAATATAGCCTAAAAATTTATAGCGGAATCCTCGAATTTTTAGTATAATCTATCGTATACTATAATTATAGTAAACAACATGAGTAACTACTAAATTTTGTAGGTAACGATTATGCAGAAACTTGCTATCAACGGTAAGGTAAAATCATATGATGCTAATGTCTTAATGTATAATGCTGAACACCGTACTGCCGACCTTAGAACTAATCCTATATATGAGAATGCTAAGAATCGTTATATCGACGAAACAATGTCTTGTAACAGACAGGAAGCTATAGCTTGGATGAAGCATTATATGTCAGAATCCCTTACATGGGGTATTAACAATAAAGATAGACGTTGGCAGTATTCGTTTGCAGCTGCTTATGATATCTTCAACAGCTTATGTGCTAATGCTTAATAATTGATATTTTCTCACGCCCATATAAGTAAATATGGTTTGTTTGTGATTTGCATTTATGTTTTTGCGAAAACAGAGATCCGACAGCTGGCAATTGATCACGCTTATGCTGTCGGATTTCTGTTTCTACTCATCCTTATAATATAAATTAGTAGGATACACTACTGTTATAATTATGAAAGGATGAGATGAAAATGGGATTTTTACAAGCTGACAAGAAATATGTAGCATGTGGAGTTACAGTAAACGAGTATTTATTAACTAAACATAATCCAAATAATATAGCAATGCCAGGATATGAAATGAATGATGTAATAGGAGTTACAATCCATAATACGGATTGGATTTCTACAGCATCAGGCACACATCCTAGCGAGCAGTATACAAGAGCTACAGTTAATGGAAACATGGGAGATGTAAGAGTGCATTTCTATGTAGATAACATAGATGCATGGCAGAATCTTCCATTAAACCTTAATGGTTGGCATGCAGCTGACGGAGATGGTGATGGAAATCGTAAGACTATAGCTATCGAGTGTATAATGTCACCTAATTACACAGGAACCGATAAAAAGTCAGAAGATAATGCTGCACGCCTTGCTGCTTACCTGCTTATGAAATATAAACTTGACATTAGTCATTTATATACACATCAGCACTGGTATAGCAGAAAATACTGTCCTGCTTATATTCTTCCACACTGGAATAATTTTGTAAATCTTGTTAAGTCTTATCTCAAAACTGATACTCCAGAACCTACTACACCGACAACATCAACAGAGATGTATCGTGTACGTAAGACATGGGAAGACAGTAAATCACAAGTTGGAGCTTACAAGAACTTAGAAAATGCTAAAGAGTGCTGTGATAAATATGAAGGATATCATGTATACAACTCTAAAGGAGAAGCTGTATATCCTACAGTTACAGTGCCTGAAATTACAAATACAACATTCACGGCTGAACTTCGTACTCTTAAGAAAGGTATGAGCGGTAACGATGTTAAATCATTACAGCAGTTACTATTCTCTAAAGGTTATTCCGTCGGTAGCTACGGAGATGATGGAGATTTTGGTACAGCTACAGAAACTGCTGTGCGTAAATTCCAACACGATCACGGACTAGATACAGATGGTATTGTAGGTCTTAAGACATTCTCTACATTATGGATTTCCAAATAACTCCTTTTAGAATGAATGTATATAACAAGCAAAAAAGGTACTCTTAGCACATAAGCTATGGGTACCTTTTTGCATGGGTTATAATATATACTATATATAATATGGAAAGGAGTATCAATATGACAGCTGTAAAAGAATTACATGTGAGCATCATAGTACCTAAAAATATATTGCATTTTTATTGTTCATATACAGGAGCTAAAGAACCTGGAGTACCGTATATGCTAAACGAAACAGACCCTGAACGCTTTAACGAAGTGCTAAAGATTATTAAAACAGCTCCTCCATCAGCGTATGTATGGGAAGATAGAGAGGAAGTTACAAACCTCCGAAACGCACTAAAGAAGTGGAACATAGAACATCCAGATGATATTGTAACAGAGGAAGAGATTATAAGATCTGTGTGCGAAGATAACTATAAGCACTCTAAAATAGGTACAGAGGGTAAATACAAGGGTGTAGAAATGCATGAATTTCATGACATTGATTTATGGGAATTTACTAAAGGTGGTACTAAATATAAGATATATATGAAGTTTGTAACCCCAGGAGATGGTAGTTTAGATATACTGTCGTTTCATAGAAGCGAGGAAGTAGACAGGGAGGAATCTGCACTGTATAATTGGAAATATACAGATAATGAACTAGAATAAGTTATTCTCGAATTTTCAGTGTTAAAAATGTTATACTATAATTACAACAAAAGGAGGTTGTAATTATGGTAAATTACATAGATATGTATGCTGAGATCCTTAATAGATTAATACTTGATGTTGTAGAACACGGTTGTATAATTACACCTACAGTAGCGGACATCTGGATGCGTATACCTACCTGTATGCTGACACCGTACAATGACCTTACTATATATGAGAACATACTTACAATACAGCCGACTAGGCTCGACGAGCGTGTAGCTATTACAGTTACAAATGCTGACGGTATTAGTGTTATGCACACATATCTTTGGCAGGAAGATGAGATAGAGCCTCTTGTGTATCAGCTATTAGAAGAATGTCCTAAGAACTACCTTATTAGTGACGATACTGTAGCTACTATGCGAGCTGATCTTGCTAAGCTAAACTCTACAGCACTGTTAAGAACTATACGTGCGATTATAGAAAAATACATATTCAGACCTCGTACAGGAGATACTAATGAATGATAAATTATGTTCAAGCATCGTAGCTAAATTCTTATTAACTAAAGCTACAGACTTTACATTTTGGTGTCTGTTTTTCCCGACACTACAATATATGAAAGGCGAGCGTGAACGTAGATGTATTATAACCGATACACACGCAATAACCTTTGAGCTAACAGATAATGGGTTTGTATATACTGTTCTACACTATGTTAAAAACACTAAAGCATTCGGTGTTATAACATGGCCAGAAGACGAGCTACAGAATACATACGAACTCAACTTACAAACATATTTAGCAACACGATTACAGGAATCTTGGGATATACCGTTAAACAGAACAACACTGTTTAAGCACGAAGTATCGGATAAATTCATACAGTCATTAATAGATAATATCCAATATCAAATTAATGCTTATTCTGCTACTACAGAATTCATAGAACACTGTGATCTTGTAGGTATAAGGGATGTACTCAAAGACAATATAGGAGAAAGGGGATGAATGTAGGTGACATTAGACGAGATCATTAAGCTGATAGAAGACGGAGGTACTGTAGATACAGCACAGATATTACCGTTGCTGTTAGAGTTAAAAGGTTGGCGTAAAGACCCATTTACAAAGGTTAAAGTCGTATGTGACGATACAGTAGCATGCGGGCATTGTGATTATGAAGCTGCTTGTAGCCAATACCGTAATCTAAGGCCTGATAGATGGGATGCTAAGAAATAAGAAAAAGCCTCTTATATTAGTTATAAGGGGCTATTTTTGCGGTTACGTTAATACGGTAGGTTATAATATAGTATACACATTTATCTTATAGAGGAGGGGAAATCCTTTGAAGACAGAAACACTAATATCTCTAATGAGTATCTTGTTCTCAGGCCAGTTAATACTAGCTATATGGCAAGTAATCAAAGAGGTAATGGACAGACGTAAACAAGCTAAAGAAGCTGCAAATAAGGTAAACTCTAATACAGCGCTGATGGACGACATTATACGTCGTATATTCAGAACAACATTAAAGGCACAGCTACAGCAGATATTCTTAGAGCTCGATAACCTAGATAAATATGCCAGACCACAGGTAATGCTTGATTTAATTGAGCTCAAAGACAACATGGAGTTATACCTTAAGATAGGTGGTAATGGTGCTGTTCACAGACTATATGCAACATTACTTAGCAAGCTTCTTCACAACCCAGACCTTGTATCATTCGTAGATGCTGCTTGGATAGAATCCATAGGAGCTGAAGTTAAAGCCGGAGGAGGTACAGACGTATGAATGTCTTTTTAGAAGCCATAATGACAGCTGCTACAACAGCATTAAGTGCTGCTATATTAATACTGTTAAAGCATGCTATTAATTATTTACAGTCTAAGACAACGAGTATTAAGGTACAATTATACCTAAAAGAGCTCGAAACAGTAATATCTGACGGTGTAGCGTACACAGAACAGACACTTGTAAATGGGTTTAAGAACGCAGATACTTGGACAAAAGAAGCACAATATGAGTGCTTAAATTCTTGTGTAACATACATTATAGACAATTTAACAGCAGAAACTGCTAACTATTTCGCTGAAAATCAGGGGGATTTTCGTACCTGGGTAGCTTCGAAAGTAGAAGCTTTTATTCAAAAATCGAAGGTAAAAAGCGAAAAATAACGAAGAAATTATCAATCTTTGATGACATATTTTTAAACTCCAATCGGTAAAACACCGGAAGTTATTTACATTATTTAGTAAATTCTTCCGGTGTTTTGCTATGAACTCATGTGTTAATATATACAAATAGTAGGTACACCTATTTACGATTTGATGTATACTTTTAACAAGATGAATAGATTGATAATCGTAGAGATAATAATTCATAGGTATACAGATTATACAATGTGGATGGTACAAGAAATCCTGAATAGTGTACAACATGTACAAAGAGTAAGCAGTGAGAAAGTTCGTAAAGCTACGATTATTTTAAGATAATTAGTAGAATGCGTTTATAACTATGTTACAAAAGAAAAGCCTGAATGATGTACAAAATACACAAAGATTCGGATATTCGTACCCTAACACAAAATCTGCTAATTTTTCAGTGTGAATACAGCTAAAATCCTGAAATTGTATACAGTATACAAAAACAGATTTAAAAGTTTGTAAGATATATGAACATAAGATTATACATATTTACAATAGAATAACAGTAAAAATTAAGCTAAAATCGTAGATACTTGTAAATTATCAGGAATAATCTATGAGAAATATGGGAGATTTTAGAAACATTTTTATTATAAATTCACTAGATTCTGTAAATAATATCTTAACTTCTTGTACGATTTATCATACATTTTTATACTTGATTATACTAACAGAAAATTGTATGAATTTACATTTAATGTATAAGATTCTATTTAATACTTACAAGAATTCTTCACAATCCTATACAAAGTATACGTCAATCGCAGATTCATGTACTATCCAATAAATAATATATATACTTCCTGGTTACACACTCGACTATCGTTCGCAGGGGGTTACCCCCTCTGACAGCGTCAGACCTTTCAGGTGCTCACTTGCTCGTTCTGTTATACATTCGCTCACCTCTGCGTTCGCTCAATACGCTCAAATCGCTCAGAACTGACAGCGGAAGTATATATACTATGTTCTATTATGCTTTCGATAATCGAACAGTTCGTTCGCTCCGCTCACTCTTAGACCCTTCGGGTCTGTACGAGCTACTGGGCTAATTTTCTTTTTTCTTTTTTTTTATTTTTCCTATTGACTTTTTGATTTTTTTATGTTATAATATTTATGCTGGGTATGGGTGGGCTATGATAT
>Ga0310690_10009819_pt1 | contig 11971 bp, 4 predicted proteins | sample AusTroGonzalo_MG_2_FD_207661 | JGI IMG/M metagenome (GOLD analysis project Ga0310690, IMG submission 207661) | Bovine rumen microbial communities from tropical cattle in Woodstock, Queensland, Australia - Gonzalo_04 (v2) (version 2) | ecosystem: Host-associated > Mammals > Digestive system >...
GGCCAAGTAGTACAAACCGTCAACTCGTTTTTCGGGCAGATGCAGACCGCATCGGTGTGCCCCACTTGCGGCGGTCGCGGTAACATTATCAAGAACAAGTGTAAGAACTGCGGAGGCTCGGGTGTTGTCAAAGGTGAGGAAATCATCGAGGTCAAGGTGCCGGCAGGCGTGGGCGAAGGCATGCAGCTCACCATGCGCGGCAAGGGCAATGCTGGACCACGCAACGGCATCGCCGGCGACCTGCTCGTCCTCATCGAGGAAGAACCCCATCCCGATTTCGAGCGCGAGGAAAGCACGCTGATTTACAACCTCTTCATCACCATCCCTGAAGCCATTATGGGAACACAGGCCGAAGTGCCCACCGTCGACGGCAAGGTGAGAGTGAAAATCGCCCCCGGAACACAAAGCGGCAAGGTGCTGAGACTAAGAGGAAAAGGCCTGCCCGTTGTAAATGGTTACGGTGTCGGCGACATGCTCGTCAACGTGAACGTATGGGTGCCTAAAAAAGTCAGCAAAGACGAGGAGAAACTGTTGCAGCAGCTCGCACAATCCGAGAACTTCAAACCCAACCCAACGGCAGAAGAGAAGAGTTTCTTTAGTAAAATAAAAGACTACTTTAATTGATGATTAAGATTACCGTCAACGAGGTCACCAAGAAATACGCCGACCACACCGCCTTAGACCGTATGTGCATTGACATCCCAGAGCAATGCATATACGGTCTTTTAGGTCCCAACGGTGCTGGTAAGACCACACTTATTCGTATCCTCAACCAAATCACCGCGCCCGACAGCGGCGAAGTGTGCATCAACGGCGAAAAGTTGTGCCAAAAACACATTGCTTACATCGGCTACCTGCCCGAAGAACGTGGCCTTTACAAAAAAATGAAAGTCGGAGAACAAGCCATCTACCTCGCTGAACTGAAAGGCATCAAGAAAGCCGAAGCTCAAAAAAGGCTGAAAGAATGGTTTGAGAAATTCGAGATTTCAGCTTGGTGGGACAAGAAAGTTGAGGAACTGAGTAAAGGAATGCAGCAGAAAATACAATTCATCACCACCATCATCCACGAGCCCGAAATCCTCATATTCGACGAGCCTTTCAGTGGCTTCGACCCCATCAACGCCAACCTGCTGAAAGAATCCATCCTAGAACTTCGTGACAAAGGCGCGACCATCCTTCTCTCCACACACAACATGGCCTCGGTCGAGGAGCTTTGCAATAGTATCACCTTAATTAATAAAGGTATCGGTATACTTCAAGGCAAGGTCAGCGACATCAAGCGGCAACACGACACGCACGAACGCGAAATCATCGTCCGCACCGACGACATTCAACCCATTTTGGCACTCACCGACACCTATAATATAAAGGTAGAGCCGACCGACATCCACGACGAGATAAAACTAACCACTTTCAGCGAATCACCCAACAAACTGATTTCCAATCTAATGCAGATTGGGCAACTCGTTTCCTACAAAGAGTTGCTGCCCTCAATGAACGATATTTTCATTCGCGAAGTACAATCCAAAAACCAAGCCTCATGAACAAGATCGGACTCATCATCAAACGCGAATACCTGACTCGCGTGCGCAAGCGCAGCTTCCTCATCATGACCTTCCTTGGCCCCATCCTAATGGCTGCCATATATATCATTCCTATTATGTTGGCTTTAAACAGCAGCGACAAAAACATGACCGTTGCCGTCGTCGACGAAAGCCATTGGTTTGAGGACCATTTTACAGACAATGAGAAACACACCTTCGTCCTCTTGCCCAGTCAGCCCATCGATTCGGTCAAGGAGTTGGTGAAACAAGGCATGTTCGACATGGCACTCTACGTGCCACCCACCCAGCTCAACATCCCGTCCAATGCCGTAATTTACAGTCTCAACCAAGTACCGATGGAAGTGGAAAACTACGTCAGTGGCGTCATGCAGAAGGAAATTGAGGACCAAAAACTGTTGGCCAATGGCGTCGACCCCGAAATCGTCAGCGCGGTGAAGACAAATGTCAATCTGCAAGTAATGCGCATGGACGAGAAAGGTAACGAAAAGGAGACATTCACCCAGGTACAGTTCACCCTCGGCATCTTCCTCGCCTTAATGATTTACTTTTTCATAATTTTCTTCGGTGGACAGGTAATGCAAGGCGTAGCTGAAGAAAAGACCAACCGCATCATTGAAGTCATCATCAGCTCGGTGAAGCCCTTCCAACTGATGATGGGCAAGGTGATTGGCGTTTCTTTGGTCGCACTTACCCAATTCTTGCTATGGATTTTACTTACTGGCGTCTTATATTTGGGCTTCAGTGCATTCATTGGCATAAGCAATCCTGGAATGATTTCTTCAGGTACCGTGATGAGTCAAGAAATTACCTCTACCGACATCATGAACAACGAAAGCGTGCAACACATCATACAGATTGCCCAAAGCATCGACTTTGGCACCATCATCACGACCTTCATCATTTTCTTCATCCTCGGCTACTTACTTTACGCAACACTTTATGCTGCCATCGGCTCATTGGTCGACAACAACACTGACTCACAGCAGTTTACTCTACCCGTCACTGTACCGCTCATCGTGGCTATCATCAGTTCGTTCTATATCGTCAATAACCCCGACAGTTCATTGTCCATTTGGCTTTCCATGATACCGTTCACCTCACCCATCTCGATGATGGTCAGGATTCCGTTTGGTGTCCCGATATGGCAAGTCGTGCTCTCGGTCGTCATTCTGGCAGGCACTTTCGTCCTCATGACCTGGTTTGCGGCCAAAATCTACCGGACGGGCATCCTGATGTACGGCAAGAAACTTTCTTACAAGGAAATTTTCAAGTGGTTGAAATATAAATGAAATATTTCGTACCTTTGCAGGCTCTAAATAGAGCGAATTGGCCTAATTGGAATATCTAACAAAATAAAAGTCAAATAATTAAATCAGTTTTACAATGCAAAACAAAGGAGCAATCAGGACGATAGCCATTATCTTCGCGCTCATCTTTCTCTATCAGCTCTCGTTCACTTTGGTGACCAAGAGAGTGGAAAGGAAGGCTGCCAAGTATGCCGAAGCAGAGGCTACGAAACTTGCAAACGGAGACGAGACGCAACTGAATCTCATCAAGAACCAGAAAGAGACCTACTACCTCGACTCCATCAGTAACGTGAACGTGTACAACCTTTTGGTGAAGAAGTACACCTACCGTGATGCAAAAGAAAGAGAAATCAACTTGGGTTTGGACCTGAAGGGCGGTATGAACGTCACCCTTGAGGTCTCGGTGAAAGACATCGTCAACGCGTTGTCGGGCCATTCGCAAGACCCGACCTTCCTGCAGGCGATGGAACAGGCCACCATCCGTCAAGAGAAGAGCGAAGGCGACTTCGTGACCCTCTTTGGTGAGGCCTTCGAGGAAATCGACCCCAACGCCCGACTTGCCTCCATTTTCCTATATGAATTTAAAGACAAAGGTATCACCGTCAATTCGAGCAATAGCGACGTATTGAAGGTGTTGCGCGCTGAGAGTGAGGACGCCATCAACCGTTCCTACCAGATCTTGCGCACCCGTATCGACCGTTTCGGCGTAGCCCAGCCCAACATCCAAAAGATGGAAAGCTCAGGCCGTATCTTGGTCGAGTTGCCCGGCATCAAGGACCCGAAGCGTGTGCGTAAGCTCCTCCAAGGAACGGCACAACTCGAGTTCTGGGAGACCTACAACTTCTCCGAGATTCAGCAATATTTTGCCGACGCCAACGCCAAGTTAGCCGAGACGAGAAAGGCCCAGAAGGCTTTGAATAACGGTGAAACTCCTGCTGAAACTGAAGTAGTGGAAGGCGAAGAAACGACCGCCACTCCTGAAGAAGGCGAAGTGACGGAAGTCGTGGCCGACAGCACAGAAGCCAGCTTGGAAGAACAATTGGCCCAAAACACCGAAGAGGAAGCCCTCACTGAGGAAGACCAGTTGAACCAGTTCCAAGAGAACAACCCGCTGTTTGCCTACCTTCAGCCGTCTTACTTCCAAAACGAAGCCGGTCAAGTGGTGGCTGGCGAGACCGCCCGCGTGGGTATCGCCCAAGTGAAAGACACCGCCATCATCAACCAAATGCTGGCTGAGACGAAGAGCCTCTTCCCGCGCAACCTGAAGTTTGCGTGGACGGTGAAGCCTGAAATCACGCAAGGCGAGATGGAGTTCCTTGAACTCGTCGCCCTGAAGATGTCGCGCGACAACAAGTGCGCCCTCGGCGGCGAAGTCATCACCGACGCTCGTCAGGACTTCGGCCAAGGCAACCAAGTGGAAGTCACCATCCAGATGAACGCTGAAGGTGCCAAGGCTTGGAAACGCCTCACCGGCGAGAACATCGGCAAGCAAATTGCCATCGTCCTCGACGACTATGTATACAGCTATCCCGTCGTGAACCAGGAAATCGGCGGCGGTCGTTCCCAGATCTCTGGCGGCGGTATGACCGTTGAGGAAGCCCAAGACTTGGCCAACATCCTAAAGGCCGGTAAGCTGCCCGCTCCTGCAAGAATCCTTGAAGAGCAAGTCGTTGGTCCTTCGCTCGGTAAGGAAGCCGTGCAAAAAGGTATGTGGTCGATGGTGTTCGCCTTCATCCTCGTGCTGGCTTACATGGTGTTCTTCTACAACAAGGCCGGTCTTGTGGCCGATATCGCCCTGTTGGTGAACGTGTTCTTCCTGTTCGGCGTGTTGGCTTGCCTCGGCTCTGTGCTGACCCTGCCTGGTATCGCTGGTATCGTGCTGACCTTGGGTATGGCAGTGGACTCCAACGTGATTATCTTCGAACGTATCAAAGAAGAACTGAAAGCCGGCAAGGGCATCAAGCTCGCCATCGAATCCGGTTATAAGAACGCTTATTCCGCCATCATCGACGGTAACGTCACCACCTTGATCACGGGTATCATCTTGATTATCTTGGGCACGGGTCCTGTCCACAGCTTCGCCGTCACCCTCTGCATCGGTATCCTGACTTCGTTGTTCACCTCCATCTTCATCTCGCGCCTGATTTTCGAGCGCATGTTGGACAAGGAAAGAGAAATCACCTTCTCCACCAAGTGGACGCGCAACTTCTTGCAGGATAAGCATTACGACTTCATCGCCATGCGCAAGACCTCCTTCATTATCTGCATCTGCTTCCTCGTGGTGAGCTTGGCTTCGTTAGGTCTCCGTGGTCTCAACCTCGGCATCGACTTCACCGGTGGTCGCAACTACGTGGTGCAATTCGACAACCCGAACATGAAGGTGGAGCAAGTGCGCGACGCTTTGACTGGCCTCGACATCAACAAGCAAGCCATCCACAGCGCACTTGAGATGAGAGCCGACCAAGAAGTGGAAGACTGGACTGCTCCTGAAGTGAAGACTTATGGCACCAATGGTCAAGTGAAAATCACGACCAAGTTCTTGATTAAGAACGACAGCCCGGCCGTGGATAGCGTCATCCAAACCATCCTTTATGATGGTCTGAAAGGCCTTTACGGCAACAATATCACGATGGATCAGTTCTCTTCGGAAGACGAGACCGTCGGCATCCTGAGTACGCAGAAGGTGGGCGCCACCATCGCTAGCGACGTGACCCGCAAGTCCATTTGGGCCATCATCGTGGCTTTGGTCTTGATGTTCATCTACATTGCCATCCGATTCAAGAAGTGGCAATACGGTGTGGCCTCCATCATGGCCTTGACGCAAGACACCATCATCGTGTTGGGTATGTACAGCTTGTTCTACAACGTGCTGCCCTTCACCATGGAAGTCGACCAAAGCTTCATCGCTGCTGTGCTGACCGTCATTGGTTACTCCATCAACGCTACGGTGGTTATCTTCGACCGTATCCGTGAAAACGTCAGCCTGCACCCGAAAGCCTCATGGAAGGAGAACATGGTCAATGCTGTTAACAGCACGTTGACCCGTTCGTTCAACACCTCCGGTTCGACCTTGGTCGTGTTGCTCGCCATCTTCATCTTCGGTGGCGACACCATCCGTGGCTTCATCTTCGCCATGCTGGTCGGTGTGCTGGCCGGTACCTTCTCGTCCGTCTTCCTGTCCTCGCCGTTCGCCTACATCCTGATGAAGGGCGACAAGAAGGACAAGCAGATTGCCGAAGAAAGCACTGGTAAGAAGAAATAATTTGAATCATCATAGTTGTTTTTTAAGGTTTTCAATGAAATCCCGCTGGAAACGGCGGGATTTCTTTTGTTTTTTGGAAAAAGTTCTATCTTTGTACCGTGTTATAAGTTAATAGGAGCACTATATAAAAACATGCAACTTGTTGAAAACCAAAAAAAATATAGCATCATGAAGAAGCTTTACATTTTTGCTTTGCTGATTGTCTTGAGTCTTTCAGCTTTGGCTGGTCCCGTCGACGAGGCTACAGCGCGGCAATTGGCCCAGAACTTCTGGATAGAGAACAACATCATGGCAGTCAGAGGCGGCAAAGTCTTCGCCAACAAGACGGAAGAGGCTCAATTTGTCAACGTCGGGCCGCGACATGGCTATACGGAATTTTTCATTTTCAACAACACACGCGGCAAAGGCTACGTCATCATGGCAGCCGACGACTGTGTCATCCCCGTCTTGGGCTATTCCTACGAAAACAATTTTGACATCGAGGTGCTTCCGCCCAATGTAAAGGCCTTGTTAGACGATTATGCCAAACAAATTCGTGACGCCGTGACCATGAAAGTGGCGGCCACTGAAGAGATTCGCTCCGAATGGGCATGTCTACGCGATAATAAACCATTGCCCATCAAGTCGGAGACGGCGGTTGGACCTTTGGTCTCAACGAAATGGAACCAAAGTCCTTACTACAATGCCCTTTGTCCGTATGACAATGCCCACAATGCGCGTACGTTGACGGGGTGCGTTGCTACCGCCATGGCTCAGGTAATGAAGTATTGGAACTATCCCGAACACGGCTACGGATCACATTCTTACACCCCGGCAAGCCATCCTGAATACGGCTCGCTTTATGTCGATTTCAGCGCTGTCAACTACCAATGGTCGCAGATGCCTAACTCCGTCTCAAGCAACAACAATGCCGTGGCTACCTTAATGTACCACTGCGGCGTGAGCGTTAACATGGACTACGGAATCAGCGGCAGCCCCGACTACGGCAGTGCGGCTTACGTCATCGACAATGGAAACGGGCGCGCCTGCGCTGAGATTGCGCTGAGAACCTACTTCGACTACAAGAGCTCGCTTCGAGGCGTTAAAAGATCTAATTACTCAGACAGCCAATGGATTAACCTTTTGAAGAACGAATTGGACAACTCGCGCCCCATGGTCTACGCCGGTTTTGGCTCTGGTGGCCACGCCTTCGTTTGCGATGGATACAACAACAACGACTATTTCCACTTCAATTGGGGATGGGGTGGCCAGTGCGACGACTATTTTTATATCAACAACTTAAATCCGGGCTCATCGCACAACTATTCCGAGAACCAGCAAGCCATCATCGGCATTGAGCCGAATCATAGCGGTGGCGGTGGTGGCGGCGGTTCAGGCAACTACAGTCTCAAGTATCACAGCAGTGTAACTATGGAAGACTACTCGGTTTGGTTTTATGATCCTTTGAAAGTCTACGCCGAAATCATCAATTCAGGCAGCGGAAACTTCAGCGGCTACATCGGCGCGGGCATATTCAGAAAGGACGAAAACAACAAATACCGCTTCATGGATGTAATTGACTATTGGAACCGCACTTCCAATCCCTTGCAGCCCAACTATTATGTCTACGGCCACCTTGAATCGGAAGGAGGTCCGCCCTACATCCCTGGAGCCTACGCCATCGCCATGCTGTATAGTATGGACGGTGATTTGTGGAACTTCATCGAAGGCAACAATTACAGCGATGCTTTCTTCGATATCGTTTACTCTAGCGACATCGAGACCTACTCCGACTTCACCATCCAAACGGGAGAATTCCTCTACTATGGCATCTCGAACACCGTCAACGTTGACATTTGGAACTCGGGTAGCGAGACCTTTTACGGCAAGTTCCGTGTCAACCTCGCCAATGCCGATGGGTCGTGGGCGCAAAACATCCAAGTGCGCAACTGCAGCAACGGTTTGCAAGCTGGCTATCACTATACCAATGGTCTTAATTTTACGGGCGAAATCACCGTTGAGCCAGGCACTTACTATATGGAGTTAGCTTATCAGAAGAGCGGCTCGTCAAACTGGTACTATGCTGGTGCCTATCGCTACCAGAATCCTATCATCGTCGAGGTGACCGCACCATCCGTCAGCGCTGACCAGTACGAGGCTAACAACACTGCCTCGAGCGCATATTCCCTTTCCAACAACTTCTCGTCCAACTCTGGCACTTTGAGCACACCTGGCTCCAACCTCCACAACGGCACTGACGTAGACTATTACAAAATCCACTTTGGCAGCGGAACAGTCTACACCATTACGCCACGCCTGCACGACTCCTACAACAGTGGCAACGGAACATACTACACCGTTGACGGCAAGTTTGCCTACTCCACCGACGGCAGCAACTGGTCGGAGTATTACGACGACGTGACCCCATCGAGCATCAGCGTCGCGGGCGGGAGCACACTCTATTTCTGCGTTATGCCTTATTTTGAGGGCAAGACAGGCACTTACCTCTTGGACATCCACATCGTCAAAGGTACTGGTGTCGGCGAGGACGGTGGTATCGCGTTTGACGTCTTCCCCAACCCCACCAGCGACTTCGTCACCATTAGCGGGGATGAGATTGAAGAAGTTAAAGTCTTCAACACCCTCGGCGTGATGGTCAAGATCCAGAACGCAAACGGCGAGAAGACCTTCCAAATCGACCTCTCCGCCCTCCCCGACGGGCTGTATATGCTGCAAGCCATCAACGGCGGGCAGGCCGTTGTTAGGCATGTGGTGAAGACAAAGTAAAAGTAAAGTAAACATATTTAAAGAAAATGAAAAAATACTATTTCCTAATCGTATTGAGCCTGTTTGCGATCATCGCAAAAGCCCAGAATGGTCGCATTGACTTGCGCCAACAAACAAGAGCCGAAATCACGCAAAGCGATTTCACCCACCTTCGCGCCGTGTTCAGTTACGGCTCCATTGAGAGCATCGATATTGCTACCGAAAGAGGCACTTTCTCCGAAATCGCCATTGAAGGCACCTATGCCTCTGGAGAAATTGGCGCGCCCGAACTTCCCGTCTCACACCAACTGCTGGCCGTGCCTTTCGGAGCCATTCCGCGCGTCAACGTAATGAATTACACCACAACAGATTACCGTCTCTCCGACTATGGCATCGGCACCATTCTTCCGCATCAACCTTCCGTTCGCAAGGACCAGAATCTTGATGAGGTCCAATTTGTCTACAATGCCGCTGCTTACCAGACTCGCAATCTCGCCACGGCTCCTGAAGTCAGCATCGAGATACAAGGCACCATGCGCGGAATCCGTATCGGCTCTTTGGTCATCAACCCTGTGAGTTACAATCCCACCAACAATACCTTGCGTGTGTTTAACAACATTGAGGTGGAAGTCTTCTTCGACGGTGCCGACCATGCCGAGACCGAGCGTATGCTGCTGAACACTTACAGCCCCTATTTCGACATCGTCTACAAGCAGATGTTCAACTACCGTCAAATCCTTGACGTCTATACCGACCACCCCGACCTGATGGCCTATCCCGTCCACATGATAGTTGTCGCACCCGAAAACTACGTCAGTACCCTGCAACCTTGGATCAACTGGAAGGTTCAGAAAGGCTTTGACGTGAATGTGGTGACCACGTCACAAGCCGGCAACAACTACAGCGCCATCCGTTCCTACATTCAGAGTCTTTACAACACGGGCGTCAGCCAAGGCGCAACACCCACCTTCCTCATCCTCGTAGGCGACGTGGCGCAAGTACCGAACACTACAGGCTCTTCCACCCAAAAGGTAACTGACCTCTATTACGGTTCGGTCGACGGCGACTACTTCCCCGACATGTTCTACAGCAGGATGTCGGCGGAAAACACAACGCAACTGACAAACATTGTCAACAAGATCCTGCAATACGAACAATACACCATGCCAGACCCGAGCTACTTGAACAACGTAACCCTCATTGCTGGTTGGGACAATTATTGGAATGCATACATCGGTCGACCTACCATCAATTATGCCACTACCTATTATTATAATACCGCCCACGGTTTTAACCAAGTAAACACATACCTACAACAAGGTCAATACACAGGTTGCTACAACACCCTTAACACTGGTGTCGGCTTCATCAACTATACAGCTCACGGCAGCGAGACCAGCTGGTCCGACCCCCAGTTTACGGTCTCCAATGTGAATGCCTTGACCAATACAAACAAGTATTTCTTAGCCATGGGCAACTGCTGCCTGACGGGCAACTTCGGCTACAGCCAGCCCTGTTTCGGCGAAGCCATGCTTCGTGGCGAAAACAAAGCCGCCTATTCCTACATCGGTTCTTGTCCCGTCACCTATTGGTATGAGGATTATTACTTCGGCGTCGGTGCAACCAACGTCTACAACCAAACGCCCAGCTTGACCAACACCGCCACTGGCGTTTACGACGGCATTTGGATGGACGACACCTACAACACCGTTTCTTCCATAACTTTCTTGGGCAACATTGCGGTTTGCTATGCCCATACGGGCAATTACACCACCAGCGCCAGTCCAACCTACTATTGGCAGGCCTACCATGTGCTTGGCGACGGTTCAATCATGCCTTACCGTGTGAATCCCACTGCCAACACAGTCAATCATGCCACCTCCATTTCTGCCAGTGCCACCTCTTTCACGGTTAGTGCTGAAGCAGGCTCTTATGTAGGTATCTCCCAAAACAACGTCCTGAAAGGCGCGGCCTTGGTCCCTGCAGGAGGTTCGGTTGACGTGCCAGTAAGCGGCATCGGTTCGGGCCAAGTGCACATTGTGGTCACCAAGCCCCAGCGCCAGCCTTATATCCAAGACATCAGCGTGAGCGGTGGTGGCGGCACCACCTATACCGTCAATGTTTCGGCCAGTCCTACCAATGGCGGCACCGTCACTGGCGGTGGAACTTACAACCAAGGCGCATCTTGCACCGTTTCGGCCACAGCCAACAGCGGCTACACTTTCACCAACTGGACGGAAAACGGCAACGTGGTTTCAACCAATGCCAGCTACACTTTCAGTGTTACCGCCAATCGCACGCTGGTGGCCAATTTTACAGCCCAATACACCATCACCGTAACGCCTAATCCCGTCGCAGGCGGCAATGTTTCCATCAACGGAAGAAGTGATCGGGAAGTCATCACATACGACTTCGAAGCCGACTTCACGGCCCAGGAAATCCTTGACTGGACCATCATCGACGCTGACGGAGACGGCCTCTGCTGGTACATACGTCCAACGGGGCTCGAATCGCTTGGACACAACAACAGCCAAGGCTTTGTCACTTCGGCCTCATACCAAAATGTGGCTTTGACACCCGACAACTACCTTGTCTCGCCTCAAGGCCAATACTCGTCAATCAGCTTCTGGGCTTGCGCCCAGGATGCCGCTTGGCCGCAGGAACATTTCGGCGTGGCTGTATCTACAACCAACAACACCAGTGCTTCTGCATTCACAACCATACAAGAATGGACTATGGCCGCCAAAGCGACACGTTCCAATCAAGAGCGCGGAACAAATGAATTGGGCACCTACTACGAATACACTGTCGACCTCAGTGCTTACGCAGGTCAGAATATCTATGTAGCCATCCGCCATTTCAACTGCACCGATTGGTTCCGTTTGAATGTGGATGACATCACTCTTACCACTGGATCGGGTGGTGGTTCCACCAGTGCTGTTTTCGACCAAGGGGCTTCATGCACTGTGACAGCCACTGCCAATAGCGGATACAGTTTCGTGAACTGGACTGAGAACGGGGCACAAGTCTCCACCAATGCCAATTACACCTTTACCGTTACCGGCAACCGCAACTTGATCGCCAATTTCCAA
>Ga0310690_10009822_pt1 | contig 11970 bp, 10 predicted proteins | sample AusTroGonzalo_MG_2_FD_207661 | JGI IMG/M metagenome (GOLD analysis project Ga0310690, IMG submission 207661) | Bovine rumen microbial communities from tropical cattle in Woodstock, Queensland, Australia - Gonzalo_04 (v2) (version 2) | ecosystem: Host-associated > Mammals > Digestive system >...
AGTCTACAGGTTTCTACTGCCTGATAGAGTTCAAGGCTGAGCCAGAAGTGATTAAGACATTGGAGACCGCCTATCGTCGTGACGAGAAGGTGATTCGTTTCCAGACTGTTAAACTTGACAAGTATGCTGCTGAGTACGCAGAGAAGCGTCGCGCAAAGCTTGGTAAAAAAGAGGAGGCTTAAATCATGGCAGAACAATCAGAAATCCGTTATTTGACTGCTCCTTCTATCGACACTAAGAAGAAGAAGTATTGCCGTTTCAAGAAGAGCGGTATCAAGTACATTGACTATAAGGATCCCGAGTTCTTGAAGAAGTTCCTGAACGAGCAGGGTAAGATTCTGCCCCGCCGCATCACGGGTACCTCTCTGAAGTATCAGCGCCGCGTGGCTCAGGCCGTTAAGCGTGCCCGCCAGATCGCTCTGCTGCCTTACGTAACTGACATGATGAAATAATAAGGAGGAGGACGACTATGGAAATTATACTGAAAGAAGATATTATCGGCTTAGGTTTTAAGAACGATATCGTAAACGTAAAGTCTGGTTATGGCCGTAACTACCTCATTCCTCAGGGAAAGGGTGTTATCGCTTCACCTTCAGCCAAGAAGATTCTCGCTGAGAACCTGAAGCAGCAGGCTCACAAGCTGGCAGCTCAGAAGGCTGCTGCTGAGCAGAAGGCTGCACAGCTCGATGGCGTTGCTCTCGAGATTGCCGCTAAGGTTAGCGTTACTGGTCAGCTTTATGGTTCTGTTGGTGCTGCCCAGGTAGCTGAAGAGCTGGCAAAGCTCGGTAAGGAGATTGACCGCAAGATCATCACCATGAAGGATGCCAAGAAGATTGGTGACTACGTGGCTCTGGTTCACTTCCACAAGGAGGTTACCGTTGAGATCCCTGTCAAGGTTATTGCTGAGAACGCTGAAGAGCTGAAGGCTGTTGCCGAGGCTGAGAAGGCACTCCGTGAGGCTCCTGTTGCTACTGCCGAGGCTCCCGCAGAGGAGGAAGAGGCTGTTGAAGACGAGATGGCCGTAGCTGAGGAGGAAGCTCCCGCAGCAGAGTAATTAAGAATAAATTTGATACAAATAATTATTAATTAATCCGCTGTAAGGCAGTTGTTATTTATTAGAACATTATATCCCGGTGACTTCACGTCATCGGGATTATTTTTTGCGTCATCTGAAGACATAAAAAAACCGCCAGACTCTTGAGAGTCCGGCGGCCATTCCTTTTTTTCGCTCTAAATTACTCAGCAACAACTGCAGAGTCAGCGGCTGTGCTGTCAATAGCAGCAGAGTCAGCAGCCAGGCTATCCTCAACAACAACCTCCTCGATAGAGTCAGCCTCAGCGGGAGCAGCCTGCTCAGTCTTGTTACCACAAGCTGCGAAAGACACAGCAACAACAGCGGCGAATGCAAATACTAATTTCTTCATTTTTTCTAAGCTTTTAAATCTGTAAAACAATCATTTGTTTATTAAAACGATGCAAAGGTAGGCATTTTTTTGATACAACGTATCTTTTTTTTTGTTTTTTTTTAGGCCGTTTTTGTAACTTTTTAGCAAACTACTGATAATCAAGTAATTACGAATTGTTAAAAAATGTCACAAAATTAAGGCTCAACGATATTTTGTAAAAAAGGCATAAAATAGAGAAAAAAACAGTATCTTTGCAGTCGATAAATGAAACACCTTATTTATATATGATTGACTCGTCGGCATTTCAAGGCAAAAAAGCAGCTTATTTCACGCTGGGCTGTAAGCTGAATTTCTCTGAGACATCCACTTTTGGCAGGATGCTTCAGGAAATGGGAGTGACAACGGTTCAGAAAGGTGAGAAGGCCGATATCTGTCTGATCAATACCTGTTCGGTGACTGATGTTGCCGATCACAAGTGTCGTCAGGCTATCCATCGCCTGGTTCGCCAGCATCCCGACGCTTTTGTTGTGGTGACAGGCTGCTATGCGCAGCTTGCTCCTTCAACGGTGAGTTCCATCGAGGGTGTTGATCTTGTGCTGGGTGCCAACGAAAAGGCCAGCTTGATACAGTATTTGTCGGAGGCCTGGTCAAGCCGTTCTTCATTGTCAGCATGGCAGCCTGCAAGCATATTTACCCAGAAGACCAAAGACATCAAGACGTTTGCACCAAGCTGTTCGCGGGGGAATCGCACGCGATATTTCCTGAAGGTACAGGATGGCTGTGACTATTTCTGCACCTATTGTACCATTCCTTATGCCCGTGGCTTTAGTCGAAATCCGACTATAGCCTCCTTGGTAGAGCAGGCGAGGGCTGCCGCAGCCGAGGGCGGCAAGGAGATTGTGCTGACAGGCGTGAACATTGGCGATTTCGGAAAGACCACAGGAGAGCGCTTTATAGACCTCGTTCGGGCTTTGGACGCCGTTGAAGGTATTAGCCGCTACCGTATCAGTTCTCTGGAGCCTGATCTGCTAAGCGACGAACTGATAGCCTACTGTGCCCAGAGCCGAGCCTTTATGCCGCATTTCCACATTCCCCTGCAGAGTGGTAGCGATACTGTGCTCAAGCTGATGCACCGCCATTACGATAGCCGACTCTTTGCCGACAAGATAGCTGCAGTCAAGGCATTGATGCCCGATGCGTTTATTGGCGTCGATGTGATGGTTGGTAGCCGTGGGGAAACGCCAGAGTGTTTCAAGGAGAGCTATGAGCTTCTTGAAAAGTTGGATGTGACACAACTGCATGTTTTCCCATATTCCGAGCGTCCTGGTACTTCAGCCCTCAAGATAGACTACGTCGTTAGTCCTGCCGACAAGAAACTTCGTTCCAAACAGTTGCTCGAACTGTCAGACGCCAAGACAGAGGCATTCTATCGTCGCTATATGGGGAGCAGGGCCGAGGTGTTGTTTGAGAAAGCCCCGCGTGGCAAGGCTATGCATGGCTTTACACGTAATTATATCAGGGTGGAATTGCCTGCCAAGGATTCACGCCCGGAGTTGGATAACTGTCTGTGCCAGGTTGAGCTTGGCGACTTCAATCATGACCGCACAGCGTTGATGGCTCGTATATTATAAAATATGTATATGGAAAAACTGGCAATTGTTATATTGAACTGGAATGGCGAAGCTATGTTGCGGCAGTATTTGCCCAACGTCTTGCGTTATAGTCGCGATGAAGCTATGATTTATGTAGCCGACAATGCTTCAACAGACCATTCCGTTGAGACCCTGCGCCGTGAGTTTCCCGAGGTGAAACTGATTATCTTGGACAAGAACTGGGGCTTCGCCGAAGGATATAACTTAGCGCTTCGCCAGATTGAAGCAGAATACTACTTGCTGTTGAACAGCGATGTGGAGGTGACACCTCACTGGCTGACCCCTTTGCTGAATTTCATGGATGCCCATCAAGAGGCGGCTATCTGTGAATCGAAGATGCTTTCCGTATTCCATAAGGATTGCTTTGAGTACGCTGGGGCTTGTGGTGGTTTCATGGACCGTTATGGCTATCCTTTTTGCCGTGGACGTATTTTCGATACAATAGAACGTGACAACGGTCAGTATGATGAAACTACCGAAGTGCTGTGGACGGCGGGGGCTGCCTTGATGATCCGTTCCAAAGACTATTGGCTGGTCAACGGACTTGACGGGCGCTTCTTTGCCCATTGTGAGGAAATCGACCTCTGCTGGCGTTTACGTATCCGTGGCCGCAGGATTTTCTGTCTTCCGGAGAGCACGATTTATCACGTTGGTGGAGGAACGCTTCCGAAGTCGAATCCCATGAAGACCTTCTACAACTTCCGCAACAACCTGACGATGCTCTACAAATGTCTGCCCGACAGCGAGCTGAAACATGTCATGCGCTGGCGATGGTTCCTTGATTACCTGGCCGCATGGGAGATGCTGATTCTGAAACGTAATGTGGGCGACTTCCGTGCTGTCTATCGTGGTCGTAAGGCATTCAGTCGTTGGCGCAAGGATTTTGAGGCCGATCGCCGTGCCATCCAGGCATCGCGGACAGAGGAAAATATCAGGGAGCATCGGCATTTCTCCCTGCTCTGGCAGTATTATGTGAAAGGCAAGAAGACCTTCGCCCAGCTTCCCTGAACAACTGGAAAATGATGAAATCTTGAAATAAAAGAAGATATGATGAATAAGACGATAATGAGTTTGCTGGTTTCCCTGTTTGCCCTGACTGTGCAAGGACAAATGGTAGACCCTGTGAAATTTGTGTCGGAGTTGAAGTTACTTGGCAATTCTGATGCTGAAATCGTATTCAAAGGTACCATCGACAATGGCTGGCATGTTTATTCTACAGACTTGGGACAGGAAGGTCCTATCGAGGCCACGTTTAATGAGGTGAAGATGGAAGGCGTGGAGAAGGTAGGAAAACTGACACCTAAGGGCAAGGAAATCAAGAAGTTCGATGAATTGTTCGGCATGGAACTAAAGTACTTCGAGAACTCAGTTACGTTCGTGCAGAAGGTGAAGTTTACCAAGCCCGAATACGTGATAGACTGTTTCCTGGAGTATGGAGCCTGCAATGACCACTCTTGTATGCCGCCTACACAGGTAGAGTTGAAGAAGAGTGGAGCATCGCCTTCGGTTCCTAAACAGGAAAAAGAGGAAAAACCGGTTGTTGCTGAACAACAGGAGGAACCGTCTACTGATACTCAAAGCGCTGACACGATTGCTGCAGATACAACTGCTGTGACTATTCCATCGGAGGTAACTGGCAATGTCGACCTTTGGCAGCCCGTTGTCAACGAGTTGAAGGCCAGTGGCGGCAACGACAATTTGGTCTCACGTTCCTTGCTATATCTGTTGCTGATGGGCTTTGTTGGCGGATTGCTGGCAGTCTGCATGCCTTGCATCTGGCCTATCATCCCGATGACCGTCTCGTTTTTCCTGAAGCGTGCAAAGACAGACAAGCAGAAGGGTATCCGAGACGCCATCACCTATGGATTGTCAATCATTGTCATCTATTTGGGGCTGGGACTCTTGGTGACAGCACTTTTCGGCAGCGATTCGCTGAATGCGATGTCGACCAACGCCGTGTTCAATATCTTCCTTTTTCTACTCTTGGTGGTGTTTGCCCTCAGCTTCTTCGGTTGGTTCGAAATCAAGCTGCCCTCCTCGTGGGCTGATAATGTCGATTCAAAGGCATCGGCCACCAGCGGTTTGCTCTCTATCTTCCTGATGGCGTTCACGTTGGTGCTGGTATCGTTTTCGTGCACGGCTCCCATCATCGGACTACTGCTTGTCGAGACAGCCACCAGCGGCAACTGGATTGCTCCGGCTGTCGGCATGTTTGGCTTTGCCTTGGCGCTGGCCTTGCCGTTCACGCTATTTGCCCTGTTCCCCTCATGGCTGAAGCAGGCTCCAAAGTCGGGCTCATGGATGACCACGCTAAAGGTGGTCTTGGGCTTCATTGAACTGGCATTTGCCCTGAAGTTCTTCTCGGTGGCCGACTTGGCTTACGGTTGGCACCTGCTGGATCGTGAGGTTTTCCTATCGTTGTGGATTGTCATCTTTGGTCTGCTGGGGGCTTACCTCTGTGGCTGGCTGAAGTTTCAGGAAGACGAAATCGGTGGAGATATCAACAAACCAATGCCCGTTGTATGCATCATGGGTGGATTGGTGTCTCTGGCCTTCGCCGTTTATATGGTACCTGGCCTTTGGGGTGCTCCCTGTAAGGCTGTCAGTGCCTTTGCCCCGCCAATGGACACGCAGGACTTCAACCTGAACACCGAGACCGTCGAAGCCCGCTTTACCGACTATGAGACCGGTATGGCTGCAGCCCGCGCCGAGGGCAAGCCTGTGTTCATCGACTTTACGGGCTTCGGTTGCGTCAACTGTCGTAAGATGGAGGCTGCCGTTTGGACTGACCCTCGTGTGGCCGACAAACTGAAGAACGACTACGTGCTCATCTCGCTCTTTGTTGATGATAAGACACCATTGGCCGAACCCATTGAGGTGACCGACGCTCAAGGTAATAAGAGGACGCTTCGCACCGTTGGTGCCAAGTGGAGCTATCTGCAGAGCCATAAGTTCGGTGCCAATGCCCAGCCGTTCTATGTGGTGCTCGACCCTTCAACGGGCAAACCTCTCAGCGGCAGTCGTGCCTATGACGAGGACGTTGCCGCTTATCTCGTATTTTTAAACAATGGAATCTCTAACTATAAAACAAATTAGAATATGGAAAAAACTAAATGCCTGATTATCGGTAGTGGCCCTGCCGGCTATACAGCCGCCATCTATGCCAGCCGAGCTAACCTAAGTCCCATCGAGTATTGTGGTATTCAGCCTGGTGGTCAGCTGACTCAGACGACTGAAGTGGAGAATTTCCCCGGCTATCCGCAGGGGGTCGACGGAAACCAGATGATGATGGATCTTCGTGAGCAAGCCGAGCGCTTTGGAACCGATATCCGTGACGGCAGCATTGTGAAGGTTGACTTCTCAAAGGCTCCCTATGTCTGCACCGACGAGAATGGTGGGGAAATCGAAGCCGACACGGTCATCATTGCCACAGGTGCCTCTGCCAAGTATCTGGGACTTGACGACGAGCGTAAGTACAACGGAATGGGCGTATCGGCCTGTGCTACATGCGACGGTTTCTTCTATCGCAAGAAGACGGTGGCTGTCGTGGGTGGCGGTGATACGGCCTGCGAGGATGCACTCTACCTCAGCGGCCTGGCTAAGAAAGTGTATATGATTGTGCGCAAACCTTTCCTGCGTGCCTCGAAGGTCATGCAGCAGCGCGTAATGGAAAGTGAGAATATTGAGATACTCTTTGAGCACAACACCCTCGGACTCTTCGGTGAGAACGGCGTGGAGGGTGCTCATTTGGTGAAACGCAAGGGTGAACCCGATGAAGAACTGGTTGACATTGCCATCGACGGATTCTTCCTTGCCATTGGCCATACACCCAACACAGCCATCTTCCGTGAATGGCTCGATACCGACGAGGTGGGTTATTTCAAGAAGGTAAATGGTACGCCCGAGACCAAGATTCCAGGCATCTTCGTAGCTGGCGACTGCGCCGACCCGGTATTCCGTCAGGCCATCACGGCAGCAGGAACGGGATGCCAGGCGGCCATATTAGCCGAGCGCTATCTGCTCAATCAATAACTGATCTTCACAGGTTGCTCTATTTCGCGCTTCCATTCTCTCAGGAACTTAAACCATTCCTGGGCAGAGTGGAAGCCGAATTCTTCATTGGCCGACGAATACACAACCTTATAGCTCATGTGCTTGCCATTGGTCTTAACGACGAAGGTGTAATTCTGGCCCTGCACCTGCCGGTCTTTTCCGCCTGGCAACTCCTCAGCTATGTTCTTTTGGGGAATGAGAATACCCAAGCCTAAGGTCTCGCGCTTCCAGTTCACCGTGTCGGTCGAGGGATAGTCTGTGCCCCAGCAGCCACGTAGTCCCTGTTTGTCGCTAAACTCCTCGGAACCCTTAATATCGATAATTCCCGTCGAGAAGCGGTAGTCGCTTACATCCTTGTCGAAGAATACGTCTACATTGGTATCACGGTGTCCGGCATATTGCGTATAGCGAAGGGTCATATTAATGGGCGATAGGGTAGAGGAGGCTTTCCATCCTCGGTCGACTATTTCGACGATAGTACGCAATGGGCCATAACTGATGATATGCTGGGTGCGCGATCTCACGGGATCAATCATCGTAGGCTCCTTGCCGTCCCATCCACGGAAGGCACCGAGACCAAACGTATTACCCACCCATAACACGTCGTCACCATAGTTCTCCTGCTTTTGCTCTTGTGACGTATAGAATTGAGTATCATGCAATTCCAAACGTTTCTTAAACTTACCATATAAGTCCAGCGTCTGGCGTTTGTCAAAGTAGATGCGTATACCGTTGAGCTCACTTTCAAAGTCTACACCGTGGTGGTGCTGCAGGTTGTAGGAGTTGGCACAGTCGCCGCGAGCCGTAATACTTTCAATGAAATTGTCGTGGCGGTTTTTCTCCTTTACCTTGTCGTTGCGCATGAGCATTTCGGCATATACACGAGCGGGGTAGGGACGTGGTTCGCCTTCGCCATAAAACGTTACTGTATACTGTTTCCCTTCCTTGCTCTTCAGGTCAGCCAGGAAGCATAGCTCGTCGTACTGCTCATCCTGATCAAGATCGTCCAACTGGCAAGGAATCTCCTGACCATCCACCTTGACCAGGGCAGAACGAATGTCACCATAGGCTCCTAATGGCAGTACCACGGGCTGGTCTGTGCGAGGCTCGTTGCTGGGGTTGCTGACGCTGACGATAATTGTCTTTTGTGCTACCGCAATGACCGACGTGGCGGCCAATATGGCGCAAATAATACTTCGTTTCATGGGGCTTGACTGTTTAGTAGTATGCAAAAGTAGTATTTTTCAAAGATTATTTTATCTTTTTTAGGTTAAAATTTGGATTTTAAAATATAATTTAGTAATTTTGCAATCGAAATTAAACTATATTCACGTAAAAAGTGCTTATGGGCAGGTATTATGCGCTTCTCTTCTTACTGATGTTCGCTTGCATTGGCTGCGAATGGCGACTCAGGCTTTCTGATGACCAGTCGGAAACTGAGATTGCCGTTGAGCGCTACGACCGCATACAGAGTCTCTACCTTACCACCGGCGACTTTTCGGCCCTGCAGCAGATGAATATCAACTATCCGCAGCAAACGCGTACCCTTATAGAGGACGTTCTGTGTATTGGCCATGTCAATGATCCCGAAATCAATGTCAAGTTTCTGTCCTTCTATCAGGATACTACGCTCCAGGCACTCATCGCTTCGGCTGAGCAGCAATATGCCAACATGGACGACATCAACCAGCAGCTAAGCGATGCTTTTCGTCGCCTGCGCGAGTTACTTCCCCAGATAGAGAAACCGGTCGTTTATGCGCAGATCGGTTCACTCGACCAGAGTGTGATTGTAGGCAATGGGCTGCTCGGTATCTCGCTCGACAAGTATCTTGGCAGCGATTTTCCACTCTACCTGCGCGAGGAGTATGGTTACACCAATGAACAGCTCAAAGTCATGACGCGTCAGTATATCGTGCCCGACTGCATCGGCTTCTTCCTGCTCAGCCTCTATCCCATTCCTACCGAATGCAAACAGTCGCGTTTCGAAACCGATATGCACATCGGCAAAGTGCAATGGGTGGTCAACCAGGCCATGAACAAGACTTTCTTCAACACGCTCTATACCCGTAATGTTGGCCATTTCATGAAAAAGAATCCTAACATGACGGTTGACGAGATGCTCAGGCGCAAGCGACTTTACGATTAACCTTGGCAAATGTAAACTTTACCCGGAGTAAACTTGGAGTTTAGTCGGAGTAAACTAACAGTTTAGTCGGAGCAAACTCCGAGTTTACTCCGACTAAAATCAAACTACTGTTTTTAATGTTATAGGGTGCAATAACTATCCGTTCATCGACATGAGGAATTCCTCGTTGGAACGGCTCTGTACTAAACGGTCGCGGATAGTATTCATGGCTTCGATGGGGTTCATCTCAGCAATGAACTTACGAACAATCCACATGCGGTTGAGAGTGGTCTGGTCTTGCAGCAGATCATCGCGGCGTGTTGACGACTGAACGAGGTCGATGGCCGGGAAGATGCGCTTATTGCTGAGCGAGCGGTTGAGCTGGATTTCAGAGTTACCAGTACCCTTGAACTCCTCGAAGATAACTTCGTCCATCTTGGAACCTGTGTCAACGAGTGCCGTAGCAATAATGGTGAGCGAACCGCCGCCCTCGATGTTACGTGCAGCACCAAAGAAGCGCTTGGGCTTTTGAAGGGCGTTGGCGTCGACACCACCGGTGAGCACTTTTCCGCTTGCAGGTGCTACGGTGTTGTAGGCACGGGCCAGACGGGTAATAGAGTCGAGGAAGATGACAACGTCGTGACCACACTCAACCATGCGCTTGGCCTTCTCTAACACGATGCCGGCAATCTTGACGTGGCGGTCGGCAGGTTCGTCGAAGGTAGAGGCAATAACCTCGGCGTCGACGGTGCGGGCCATGTCTGTTACTTCCTCAGGGCGTTCGTCGATGAGCAGCATCATGATATATGCCTCAGGATGGTTGGCGGCAATGGCGTTGGCAATGTCTTTCATCAACATGGTTTTACCCGTTTTGGGCTGTGCAACGATGAGTGCACGTTGTCCTTTACCGATAGGCGAGAAAAGGTCGACGATACGAACGCTTGGATTGGTGGTGGTCTTGTCGCCGCAGAGGGTGAACTTCTCCTCAGGGAAGAGCGGTGTCAAGTGTTCAAAGCTGACACGGTCGCGTACCTCGTTAGGATTACGTCCATTGATGAAAGTAATGTTCGACAGGGCAAAATACTTCTCGTTATCGTGGGGCGGACGAACTGTACATTCTATCACGTCGCCAGTCTTAAGGCTCCAGCGCTTGATCTGCTGTGGCGAAACATAGATATCGTCGGGTGACGACAGATAGTTATAGTCAGAGGAACGCAGGAATCCGTAACCACCGTCCTGAAGAATCTCAAGCACGCCGTTGCCGGTGATGATGTCTTCGAAGTCGAAATGGTCACCTTCGGAATTGCCATTTTGCTTGGCAACAGGAACGATATCCTGAACATGCTGTGTAACGGGACGGTCGAAGATGTCGAGTGTAGGCAAAGCTCCTTGGTCTTCGATGGGCAGGTCTTCCACGATGATGAAGTCTGTACCGTCGTTGGGATCACCTTCCCAAACAGCGTCGGCTTCGTCGAATAATTCCTCATCTTCTTTCTGTCGTTTGGTAACCTTAGCCTGTAGCTGTTCCAGAAGTGAAGGATCCATCTCTTTACTGTCTTCTTGCGTTGTAGCAAATTCGGCAGCTTCCGGCACATCCTCTGTGATCTCAGTTTCCGGCTCTGACACGAGCTCTGGGGCTTCTGTCTCAACAGGTTCCTCTGCGGGAGCTTCTTCCTCCGCAGCCTTAGCTTCGGCCTCTGCTTCAGCAATAGCAGCCAGCTCAGCCTTTGACTTACGCCCGCGCTTCTTGGGAGCAGGCTTGGCAGGAGCAGGTTCCGGGGCTTTGTCTTCAGCGGTTTCAGCAGGAGCAGTTTCTTCCGTCGCCTCAGTAGCGGGTAAATCGCTGAAAAGCGATGGTGCTTCAGCGGTCTTCTTACCACGACTCTTGACGTCGAAATTCTCGCCTTCCTTGCCCTTAACGGTGTAGACGCGGTCGCTGTCTTTTTTCACGATACGGGTACGCTTGCGCTTGGCATTGTCGCCCGAAGCACTTTGCTCAGCGGCTTTGTCCAATATGGCGTATATGATATTTTCCTGTGAGTCATCCTGACTTACCTTAATGTCTAATTCAGCGGCAATGCCCACAAGCTGGGCAGCCTCCATTTTCTCAAGTTGATCTTTGGTATACATACAATAAACTGTATATGAAATGTTGTTGCTTGGATTTAATATAGAAAATTAGTGGAAACGCTTCACATATTGACTTCTGAAGAAGTACCTGCATTGGCAGGAATGGAAACGCTGATTTGAAAAATCGTTTGCAAAGGTAATGATTATTTCCGAAACTGCCAAACTATTTCGAATCTTTTTTGTACCTTTGCACCGAAAAATCTGAATGGAATGGAAATAAAGACTGCTGAATTCACCCTGAGTGCCCCCATGGTGAGCATGTGTCCGCAGGATACAAAGCCTGAGTATGCTTTCATTGGACGGTCGAATGTGGGTAAGTCGAGCCTCATTAACATGCTGACAAACCATAAGAAACTGGCAAAAACGTCAGCAACACCAGGTAAGACGCTACTCATCAACCACTTTATTATAAATAAGGAGTGGTATCTGGTCGACCTGCCAGGCTATGGCTTTGCCAAGCGCTCGAAGAAGGAAATTGACAAGTTGGATCAAATGATTCGTGGCTATATCCTGCAACGCGAGCAGCTGGTGAACGTGTTCGTGCTTGTCGACGTGCGACTGGAACCCCAGAAGATTGACCTTGAGTTCATCGAGTGGCTGGGCC
>Ga0310690_10009825_pt1 | contig 11968 bp, 11 predicted proteins | sample AusTroGonzalo_MG_2_FD_207661 | JGI IMG/M metagenome (GOLD analysis project Ga0310690, IMG submission 207661) | Bovine rumen microbial communities from tropical cattle in Woodstock, Queensland, Australia - Gonzalo_04 (v2) (version 2) | ecosystem: Host-associated > Mammals > Digestive system >...
GTCAATTATACCTATTCTGGCAGCGGTGGTGTCAATCAACTCTATTGGGGCAACGCCTTCAAAATTTGCAAAGGTCTCTCCATTGGTTTGAACGCCAGCTATATGTTCGGGTCCCTCTATTACAATAGCAATACGGAAATTGACGGAAGCAACTATGACAATTCTTATGTGACAGACATCTTCACGGTGAACGGCATCTATCTTACCGGTGGCCTCCAATACTTCTTCAATATCGGCGAACATCACCGCATCGGATTGGGTGTGGTTTACAGTAACACCGCATACATATGGGCGAAAGAGAAACTGTTGGTCAACTCATATTCGGGAACCTTTGTCTCCACCAACACCTATGACACGGTTCTCAACAATCAAGACATCAATGGTTCTCTAATTATCCCTCAATCAGCGGGAGGCGGTCTCAGTTATACCTATAAAAACAAGCTGACCGTTGCCGCTGACATCACTTGGGAAGATTGGGAAAAATATAAATTCACTTCCAAAGAAGACGACTATCTGAAAAAGGCCATGACGACTTCTATCGGTTTTCAATATATTCCCAATCCGCTTTCCAACAAGCTTTTCCAAAGAGCATCCATACGTGCCGGTGCTAAGTACTCCACTGGTAATTTAATATTGCACAATAAACCTATTTCAGAATTTTCAGTCTGTATAGGTGCTGGTATACCACTAACCTCCTTTAATACTCATTCATCACTCAATATCCTCTTTGAATACGGCAAAACAGGCACCACCACCAACGAACTCATTCGACAAGACTACTTTAGATTCTCATTCTGCTTCACCCTCCAAGAACGTTGGTATCAAAGATTCAAGATTGACTAGAAAAGAATAATAACCCTATAAAACATCAAAAAAAATGAAAAAGATTATTGCAATTATTGCATTTGTTGTCAGCGCGAATTTCGTTTTCGCGCAGCAACCTTGCTCCTTCAAATACGGAGCCAATGAAGCTGACTCTCTGAAATGCTTGGAACAAATCACCAACTTCAGAACTTTTTACAATGCAAAGAACTATGCTGACGCTTATGAAGCTTGGCAGTATGTGATTCAAAACTGCCCTTGTTCTTGGGATGGTATCTATACGAATGCCCAGACTTTGTTCCAAAACCTCATCAAAGAAGAAAAGGACTCTGCACACCGCGAAATACTCATTGATTCTTTATTCTACACTTTTGATGTGCGCAGCACCTACTTCCCTGACAAATTCACCCCGGGTTCCGGTTTAGGCTTCAAAGCCTACAACACGATGCGTTATCGCAAAAGCCTCTACGAGCAAGCATACGCATGGTTTGTGCAATCCGTGGAAATGGAGAAAGAGAACACGCAACCTGCCATTTGGGATGCTTACTATCAATTGGCTGAGAACATCACCAAAGCCAAAAGAGACACCTCCATCGTCATTGAAGCCTACGAGCGCGCAACCGACTATTTGGATCTCTCCATCTTGAACGCTACCAAAGCTTATGAGCAAAGCGCTGATGCTTTGGAAGAGCTGCAAAAACAATTGGACAACAGCCAAATCGATCGTATGGCTTTCGACAAACAAGCCAAAAAATTGACTACCGACACCACTCGTCAAGCAAAACTCATCACCAACTACCGCAAGACATTGGCCAAAATCAACAATGCTGTGACCCCTTACGCTTCTTGCGAAGTATTGGATATGCTCTATACCAAGAAGTTTGATGAAATCAAGAGTGACCTGGCCGCTGTCAGCAAAATGGTCAACACAATGTTCAAGGGAGGCTGCACCAACAGCCAAGTATTCCAAGACGGTCTGGAAATTCTGCACAAGGCTAATCCGAACCGCAATACCGCTTACATGATGGGTAACCTCACTTTCAAGAACTACGCTAAGAACCAATCTGCCGATGAACTCAGCAAAGCGATTGAATACTTCAAGGAGGCCATTAATTTGAGTGAGACGCACGAACAGAGAGCTGACGCCAACTACATGCTCGCTTTGGCTTACCGCATGAAAGGTTCTTTCTCTGAGGCTCGTTCAGCTGCTTACGACGCTCTTAAAGCAAGACCCAACATGGGCAAGGCTTATATCTTGATTGGCGACCTCTACGCCAGCTCCGGTGGCAGATGCTCCGACGACCAAGTTCCCGGCGCATACGCATGGGCAGCCGCTGACAAATATGCCAAGGCAGTAGCCGTGGATCCCAGCTGCGCAAACGAAGCCAACGCCCAACGCGCTAAACTGAGATACCCCAGCAAAGAAGAATTATTCAAACGCGGTCTGAACAGCGGCGCTACCGTACATGTCGGCTGCTGGATCCAAGAAAATACGACGGTGAGATAACCCATGTTTTTCAAACCTAAATACTACATTAAAAGCATCATAATTGCCTCGTGCATTATGATGCTTTTTGCTGCTTGTAAATCCTCAGGCGGCAAAACCGAGTTGTTGGAATACGAAGGCAAGTTTCCTGATGAATCGGCGGAAAATATGACCATCACCGTCAGTGACTCGGGCCGCACCAGCTTCATCGTGACTACCCCCATGCTCAACCACTACAACACAAACGACACTTCCTATATGGATTGCCCTAAGGGAATCCGTATCATCTCTTACAACGATTTCGGACGAAAACAGGCCATCATTACGGCCGACTACGCCTGCCAGATCAACAACAACCTATTTAAGGCTACCGACAGTGTCATCATTTACGACCTTATCAACGGTGATTCTGTGATGACAAACGAAGTGATTTGGGACCAACGGAGGCGGATCATCTATTCCACCAAATCCGTGAAACAGGTGAAACGCGACGGTTCTGTCAATTATGGCGATGGTTTTGAAGCAGATGAACGATTCACCCGATACTCTATCATTCACCCGCACGGCGAAATGACAGGATATGATTTTTAGTAGTCCCGCTGGGAATCGAACCCAAATTTAAAGTTTAGGAAACTTTCGTTCTATCCATTGAACTACAGGACCATGGAAACGAGTTGGCAAAAATAAAATTTTTTCGCATTCATAGTGCAAACAGCCGCCGCACAGACGGGAATCTTCTTTCAATCACAGGCTGTAACTTGACGAAAAATTGTATCTTTGCCGCCCAAAATTGAATATATAAATCTTCTTATAATATGGAAAGAATTTCAAAAAGAGTGCTGGATATGCCAGCTTCAGAAACATTGGCCATGACCGCATTGGCACGTGAATTAAAAGACAAAGGACAAGATGTGATCAGCTTGAGCATCGGGGAACCTGATTTTAACACACCTGAAACCGTAAAAGAATACGCCAAACAGGCTATCGATGATAATTTCACCCACTACCCGCCAGTTCCAGGATATGCTGACCTGTTAAAAGCCATCAGTAATAAATTTAAAAGAGATAATAATCTCGACTATTCCACTCAACAAATTGTGGTTTCCACTGGTGGTAAACAATCTATTTATCAAGCTGTTATGGCTTTGGTAAATCCTGGTGACGAAGTGATTATCCCCACTCCTTACTGGGTTTCTTACCGTGCTATTGCACAAATGGCGGAAGGCACGCCCGTTTATGTGCCCTGTAAAATCGAGAACGATTTCAAGATTACGCCTGCGCAATTAGAGGCTGCTATCACTCCGAAAACCAAACTGTTAATGTTCAGCAGTCCTTCAAATCCTACGGGTATGATTTACTCTAAGGAAGAACTCCGTGCCATTGCGGAAGTCGTTGCTAAACATCCGCAAATGATGATTTTGTCTGACGAAATTTACGAACATATCAACTTCGTCGGTGGTCACGAAAGTATTGCTCAATTCGATTTCATTAAAGATCAAGTCGTTACCGTCAACGGCGTGGCGAAAGGTTTTGCCATGACCGGTTGGCGTATCGGTTTCATTGGTGCTCCCGTGGAAGTGGCCAAGGCTTGCAATAAACTGCAAGGACAAATCACATCCGCCACGGGTTCCATTTCTCAACGCGCTGCACTGAGAGCCATGGAAATGGATCCTAAAACATCGGAAGACATCATCGGTATGCGCAATATCTTCTTGAAACGCCGCGATTTAGTGTACGGTTTATTGAAAGAAATCCCTGGTTTTGAAGTGACCCTGCCGCAAGGTGCGTTCTATTTCTTCCCGAAAGTGAGCAGCCTTTATGGCAAACAGGTTCCCGCCAATTCCAAATTTGCCGCCGAATACAAGAAAACCGTTATCGAAAACTCTACAGACCTTGCTTTCTACATTCTTTTGGATGCCAGTGTCTCCACGGTACAAGGCGCAGCTTTCGGCGATGACGATTGCATCCGCCTCTCCTACGCTACTTCCGAAGATCGTTTAATCGAAGCTTGCAAACGTATTAAAGCCGCAGTCGAAAATCTGAAATAATCACTTATTATTTTTTAAGCGGTCCCGAGATTAATTCTTATATTAACCCCACACAAGCGACGAAATCGTGAAGTGTGGGATTCAAAAATCAGGATGATGAACTTTTTCAAAAAGGCAATGTTTTTATGGGGGGTCGTAATGAGCTTTGTGGCCGTTACGCAGGCACAAAACATACACTACACGCTGCTGAAATCTAATTCCAACGAGGCGGTGGTGCGTGTGGACTTCGACAACTATCACACCAAAACAGTGATCGTTGACGGAAAAGATATGCAGACATTGCATATGCCCAACGCCTATCCCATATTGACAGCAGGCAATCCTGAACTCCTGCAAACCGCTTTCTCTTTGATTGTTCCAGAAGGTAGCCAACCTGTAGCGGAAGTGATAGATGCTCGGTTTACGGAAATCTACGGATTCGAGCTTGCGCCCTCCAAAGGTAATCTTTTCCGCAATATAGATCCAGCTGACGTTCCCTATCAGAAAAACGAATCCTACTCCGTTGACCAATATTTGTTAGGAAGTCCTGCTCAAGCCGAAAAAACCTATCAACTTCGTGATTATCACGGTGCCACTATTAAAGTTTACCCATTTGACTATAATCCTGTACAACAGATATTGAAAGCCTATTCGTCCATCACGGTTAAAGTGACGTTCAACGGGGACAGGGCTGTCGCAACCGCCACAAAGAACAACCGCATATTTAATAACATCTATGCAAACCAGTTCTTGAACTACAACTCTTTGCGGAGCAATCCTGTAACCGAAGAAGGCGATATTCTCATCATCGCTCCTGATGAATTCATGGAAGCCATGCAACCTTACGCCAATTGGAAAATCAAATGCGGTTATCACACTGAAATAGTGCCTCTGAGTATAGCTGGCAACAATGCCAACAGCATTAAAACCTTCATTCTTGACTATTACAACGAACACAATTTGGCTTTTGTGGTAATTGTAGGGGATGCTGCGCAATTTCCAACTCCGACCATCAGCGGTGAAAAATCCGACAATTATTTCACTGAACTTGTAGGTGACGACTCCTATCCCGATATCATCTTAGGCAAAATTTCCGCTGAAAATGTAGAACAAGTGGAAACCCAAGTGCAACGTTTCATCGAATATGAACGGGAGCCCTTAGAAAAACCCCATTACACATCTTTTTTGGGTATCGCTTCTAACCAAGGTCCTGGCGATAACGATGAGTACGACTATCAACATATCCGCAATATTGACAACAAATTATTAGATTACACCTACACTTCTGGTTATGAATTATTTGAAGGTAGCCAGGGAGGTCTGGATGCAGCAGGAAACCCGTCGGCTGCCATGGTATCCTCATGTGTCAATAGCGGCGTAAGTATCATCACTTATTGTGGACACGGCTCAAAAAACAGTTGGGTTACTTCAGGCTTTAAGGTCAGCAATGTCAACACATTGACGAATAATGATATGTTACCGTTTATCTTATCTGTAGCCTGTATAAACGGCGAGTACCATTCGGGGACGTGCTTTGCAGAGGCTTGGCTACGCGCAACAAACGATGGAAAACCTTCCGGCGCGGTCTGTTTTACGGGTTCTACCGTCAATCAATCATGGAACCCGCCCATGTGTGCTCAGGATGCCACCATTGATTACATTATTGGCACTCCGGGTTGGGATCAGAAATTCACCTTCGGCGGTGCATTTTTCAACGGTATGATCAAAATGATAGACGTCTACTCCTCTGACGGTATCGCTATGTTTCGCACTTGGATTATTTTTGGCGATCCCACATTGATGATACGTACGGCCGAACCATTCGCTTTAGATCTTGAATATAATGAGCACCTTCCTGAAGGCACGATGGACGTGACTTTCTCCGCTATCAATGAAAATACCATTGTTTGCATTACCAAAAACAATGAAATCGTGGCCACCGGACGAATCCAAGACGGAGAATTAACCCTCCCTTTCAATGAGACATTCTCATTTACCGACACATTGTTCGTGACGGCAACAGCTCCCAATTCTGTACCTTTCGAGGGGATAATAACCTTTTTCCAAAACGACATTCCTTATGTGGTAGTGAATAATATTACTTTACAGGAAAAAAACATTCCTGGCCGGCAATATCATCCTGACGGACTGGCTGAATCCGGAGAAACCCTCTCCCTTATTCCATCGATTGTAAATATTGGAAATATCACTGCTGATAACATCCATATAACTATCACCACCAATGATGAGTATATCACTTTGCAGGGCAATGAAATAGTAGTTAACACGCTTAATGCTCATGACACTGCATATGACGATTCTTTTTCTTTTTCTGTATCTGAAAATGCTCCTGTCAATCACATAGTCACATTTAATTTCATCGTGACATTTGACGGTTACGAGACTCGGAAATCCAAATCTTTCAAATTATATGCACCGATATTAAAGATTGTTTCTCTGAATATTGATGACTCCGAATCCGGAAACGGCAATCACAAAGTGGATTATGGGGAGACCTTTACATGTAAAATCACCTTGACCAATTTAGGCAATATCCGAACTAATCTCGGATTGTTGCAGATTACCAACCCCGCAGATGAGCTCTCCCTTCACACACATCATATTCTTGTTCCAACCATTGAACCCAAAGAACAGGTGACAATTTCTCTCGAAGCCACTGTTCATGACACCATTTTGGAACCAACCCTCACCTACCTCAAAGGAATCTACTCTGTTGATCATTATAGTGACACCAACTACCTCTCCATAAAAATCGGTACTTTAGCTGAAGATTGGGAAACTGGGGATTTCATCAACATGGAATGGATCAACAACTCTTCCAATCCATGGACAATTTCCACACAGAATCCATACGAGGGGGCCTATTGCGTGAAATCTGGATCCATTGGCAATGGTTCTTCCACCATATTGAAAATACTTGCTTACGCCTCCATCTCTGATTCCATTTCGTTTTATTACAAAGTATCCAGCGCAGAAGGTGACAAACTGATCTTTAAGATTGATGGGAGTACCAAGAGAGAATGGGAGGGGGTTACCGGCTGGAACCGAGCTTCATTTCCTGTAACAATGGGCAACCATACCTACTCTTGGACTTTTTCCAAAAATTATTGGGGCTCCAGCGACCGCGACTGTGCATTTCTGGATTATATCTCATTTCCCAGCGGCAGGATAAATTCCGAATTGAGTGTTGAGGATCTCACTCAAAATACGCCTGTCCTCACCATTTGGCCTAACCCGACCTCTGATTACGTACATGTACAACTGAGTGATGACAGTCAGGAATATACTTATCAGCTGTTCAATTTGAGTGGTCAGCTTCTCCAAGGCGGCCGTCTTGACAATCCTGCTGAAATTGATGTAAAACACTTAGTGTCTGGCATTTACTTATTAAAAGTGGAAAACAACCAACATCAGTCCAAAACAACCAAAATAATCAAGAAGTAGAAGCAACACACTCTCCTGCATTATGAATTGTAAATCGAATAACGAAAAGCCTTTGATATTGGTTGTTAACGACGACGGCTACGAAGCCAAAGGCTTGGAAGCGATGCTCACCATCGCCAAACCATTAGGCGAAGTCGTAGTGGTGGTACCCGACCGGACACGCTCCGGCATGGGACATGCCATCACGATGAGCGAGCCGCTTCGTCTGATCAACTATAAGAATGAAGATGGCATCTCCTACTATAAAACCAATGGCACTCCTGTGGATTGCGTGAAATTGGGTGAAAAAGTGGTGCTTCGCGACCGGAAAATCGATCTGGTGCTTTCCGGTATCAACCATGGGTCAAACTCATCCATCAGCGTGATTTATTCTGGCACCATGGCGGCTGCTATAGAAGCTACCTTTGACAATATTCCATCTATCGGACTCTCCTTGCAGGACTATTCATCCAACGCCGACTTCACCGCCGCCGTGCATTTTGGAAAGCCCATCGTAGAAAAAGTGTTGGCAAACGGACTGCCTCCTTACACATGCCTGAATGTCAATGTGCCCAAAGAGCCTGTTGAGTCCATAAAAGGCATAAAAATCACCCGCCAATGCCTCGGCGTTTGGCATGAAGACTTAGTGGAGCGCACTGATCCCTATGGCCACAAATACTATTGGCTGACTGGCCATTTAGATCGTCACGAACTATCCGAAGACACGTGCGAATGGGCATTGCATAACCATTATGTGTCGGTGCAGCCCGTGCAATTCGACATGACGGCACATGAACATATTGAGAAACTTAAATTTTTGGAATTATGATGGATAAACTCAGAAGAGATTCATATGCAGTGGGCATTATTCTCGGAATCCTCGTACCACTGTTGTTATTCGGCATTATCTATGGCATTTTTGCCATTGTCCTACATTCTAATCCGCAAATGCTGGTGAACAATCCCGGTTTGGTCAAGAATTTAATCCCAAAATTCATTCTGTTGGCTTTGATTCCCAACATTTTTATCCTTCGTTACTACTTGTTGAAACTGAAGTTTGACATGTCAGGGCGTGGTATCCTCATTGCCACATTCGCCTACTCTATTGTCTTTTTAGCAGCGCAATTCCTTCTTTAAGGTTTTACGGCAAGAACAGTATAACAAAAGAGGCGCGGAAAACCGTGCCTCTTTTTTAGTTGTTAGAAATGAATTCTACTACTCTAAGCTGATAGCTTCGCAAGGACAAACGTCTGCGCATGCACCGCATTCGATGCAGAGATCAGGGTTGATAGAGTAAGCAGCGCCTTCAGAGATAGCCTCTTGAGGGCATTCGCCGATGCAAGTTCCGCAAGCGGCACAAAGATCTGCACTAATTTTGTAAGCCATAATACTTTTTAATTGTTGTTGATTGAGCGGCAAAAATACACTTTTTATGAATTGCCGCGCACTTGGTGAAAAATTTTATGAATGGTTTTTTGTTCATTATTTTGGAAGCGAAAGACAATCCGATTTCCAAGAGGTTTAAAACGGTCCCTGGATTCCGTCCCCGCGGGCGTGTACGTGTTGCGCGTGACGGACACGAAGGGGCGGGAATATCATAGGAAGGTTGTGAAAAGATGACATTTTAAGGGTTTGTGGAGACGCCGCATACAACGTCTCCACAAACCCTTAAACGAAAACCGTCATTCACTGATCACTGTTCACTGATTACAAGAACAGATGGAGAGACACGCCCCCGCGGGAGGCGAGAAAAAGGATAAATATATTATCTTTGCAACGTCATTTTTTCAGATTCTGTCTAACGGACCTCGCAGAGTCAGGAAGTATGGCGCGAAAATAGTAAAAATAGAGGTTCCCCAAAAGATATGAAAAGTATATTTAAGATTATGCCGATAATGGCGGTGCTTGTAATAGCACTTTCTTCTTGCAAACCACAAAATTGCGATAATATGTATCCAGGTAAACTAGTGTATTTGAAAAAACCGTACAAAACCGTCTGCCCATACAATAATAAAGAATATAAAATATATGCACACTTATATATGGACATTTGGAACAACACAAAGGTTGGTGTTGTTAGGAATATTCCTAAAGAATATAGGGTCTATGACACTACTTGTGTTTTGGTTTCTTTCACAGATGTGCCACCTCTTCATGATATGCCAGGATTTAAAAGTGGCATTTCAGCCAAGACAATAGATACTTTACCGACTGAATTTGTTATTCTAAATTGTATAGACAAATCCAATTAGCATGAAAAAGGCAATAATTGTATCAATAGCGGAAACGCCCCAAAATATTCATCATTCATAATTCATCATTCATAATTCCAAAATTAATGTATTTTCGCTGCGAGATAATTATCAAACCCTTAAAATAACAAAACAATGAAAAAGATGATGACACTAACAAGGAGAAAACGAGGGTGCTTCATCGCCGCGGTGACGTTTACGGTCTTGCTGCTTGCTTCTTCTCCCGCCAGTGCACAGTATATGTCTTTTTTCGGTGATAGTACGTGGAAGTACCAATACACTCTCATCACACGACCTCCGGAAGATTATTTGGACTATCCTCTGGAAACACCGAACGCATTGGGTGTATATTGTATCACCCGCTCCGCCTGTTTCAGAAAAGACAATACAATCAATCAGCATCTTCTTCCATATTCACCTCAATATTGTGATCAATACCGAAGCGAATTATGCCAGGAGTATGAAGGGGAACTGCATCCGGATGTGTGGAAAGGGAGGGGGCGCCTGTACGAAGACACTTTGCAGGGTCATTTAATTGACGGAGGCCATCTGATATGCGATATGTCTCTGTCTGAAGGGGACACATTTTTACTTGAAGGCATGTGTAGTTTCTGGTATCCAGGGTGGCTTTGGATGGATAATCCCATTATTTGGATTTAGATTGACACTATACAAATAAAGATGATTGTGGATAGTGTACGCAATATCGAAGGGAGGAAAACGATATTCCTTTCCTTGCTTGACCATCAGGACGACTACTTTTTTGGCAATGGGAACCACGGGCTTCTAGCCGACTACAACCTCTCTATCCGTTTTATTGAGGGCATAGGACCGACGTATGGATTGCCAGATGATTTGTGCATTTTTGACAATTTGTATAATTTGGACCATGGTATTGAACCTTTTGTTTTTTACTATTTAGAACCCCAGTTGAGTCTTATGCAATGTGTGTACAAAGACGACTCCCTAGTTTATATGGCGCATGAAGGTTTGGGATGCGATCAATCGTGTTTCGGATACCAAGACTTCCCAGAAGGAGTGCAGAATTACCCGCAGTCATTTATGAACCTTTATCCTAACCCCGCAACACAATATGTAGTACTTGACATGAGCACAGGAGAGGAAATGAGCGGACTGGTGGTGATTACGGATATGTTGGGGAGGCAATGCATCCAACAGAGAGCTGAAGGGATCAAATGCCAAATCACAATATCTGATTTGCCTACGGGGATGTATTTTTTGACATATACGGAGGGAAAAAGAAATATTACAAGAAAGTTTTTGAAGAAATAGGGGTACAGAAGAAGGGGAATACCACCAAAAAATCGTGAAAAAATAAAGGTTAACGGTTAATGGTTAATGGTTAACGGGGACCCATGGGGGCGTATGCGATACGCCCCTATAAATCCCGTTCATCGTCTCTTCCCATCGCCATAAAAAAACGCCCGACAGAACGTCGGGCGTTTTGTATTGGGAACAAAGGAACGATTATTCCTCGTCTTTGTGCTCTTCTTCGTATTTCTTGATGATCTCGCTTTGAACATCGGCGGAAACTTGTTGATATTCGGCGAACTTCATGCTGTAGGAAGCACGACCGGAGGTGATGGAACTCAGCGTGGTGGAGTACTTGTTCATCTCGGCCAACGGAATCTTGGCGTGGATGTTCTGGAAAGCACCTTCGCTGTCCATACCCATCATGATACCGCGACGACCTTGCATGTCGGTCATCACATCACCCATACGATCGGCGGGCACGAAAATGTCCACGTCATAGATGGGCTCCAGAATCTTCGGACCGGCGTTCTTGAAGGCTTCCTTGAAGGCGTTACGGCCAGCCAACTTGAATGCCAACTCGTTGGAGTCAACCGGGTGCATTTTACCGTCGTAGATGTTCACCACGATGTCGCGGGCGTAGGAACCGGTGAGCGGACCCTCTT
>Ga0310690_10009826_pt1 | contig 11968 bp, 21 predicted proteins | sample AusTroGonzalo_MG_2_FD_207661 | JGI IMG/M metagenome (GOLD analysis project Ga0310690, IMG submission 207661) | Bovine rumen microbial communities from tropical cattle in Woodstock, Queensland, Australia - Gonzalo_04 (v2) (version 2) | ecosystem: Host-associated > Mammals > Digestive system >...
CATCGACATATTCGTTCCCGACACCCTTGTAGTCCCTCGCACACAGGCTACCGACCTTGTCTTGGTAACTGTCTACTATGCATTTGTTCTCATCGACATATTCGTTCCCGACACCCTTGTAGTCCATCGCACACACGGCCCCTGGTCCCTTTGCTACAACCGCTCCGATTCTTTCCTTTTCCACGGAGATATTAAACTTTGCGTTCTTTCCTTGGTTGTAGGACGCTCTGTCGAGTCCGTATGTACACGGGATGTGGTCGGAATCGGTGGCAGCAGAGTTAAGCGATTTCGTCTGCTCTTCCGATTCGGATTGATTGTACAGGTCAACGCCCATCTGCAATACGCAATTCTCTTCCGGGTGGTCAATTGCCTGTGTGTGGAAACCGCTCCGACCATCCCTTGCTACACGAGTAGAAGCAATGTCCGAGAAACACAAGGCTGAATAATCCGTCACACGGTTTTCGTGGTCACCCGTGAGTGTCGGGACCGTTTCCCCGTCACCATTTCCACGGGCATCGTATACAACCAGAGTCGGTGTCCGTGCTTCGGTGTTGTCGGAAATGTTCAGCGTGTCGTTCTTTTCCGCTTCTTCCCATCCTTGAGCTTCTTCCGCATTGCGGGGATGTGCTTGCTTCCTGTACACGCATACACTCGGCCCCGCGTGATTCGGTGAAACGCCACTATTTGCATTCAGCGTGGCTGCCACTTCCCCTGTAAGGTCCCCGTTGTACACATCAGCACCCTCTACGACCAACGGCTGATTGTTACCGCCCGTTCCGTACTGTGCCTGTACCGTTCCGCTGACATCTCCGAACGGCTTGTAATCGTGCCGTCTGCTCCCGTCAAATACTTGCGGTTCAACTACCGCCATACCGCCTTGGTTGCAGATCGGTGATGCTCCGTTAAGGTCAAGCGTCCGAGCGGTGTCCGCTTCGTAAATTCCGCTATTCGGGTTCGAAGATTTCATAGCGTTACTGTCGTACGGGGAAATGCCGAAGACTACAGGCGTATGTCCGTGGTCTTCCGCTCGGAGTGTTCCCGTCTGCTCTTCGGTCGTGTTCATACAATCACCGCCCTGGTCATTGAGAACGCAAACCTTTCTCTCTTGCATCACATAGGACTCTCCACCGCCGTATCGGCACTCCCCGCTATACAAAGCTTCGGCAATACCGTCTTCCGGCTGAATGTGTTTGCTCTGCACATCCCAAGGATTCAAGCATACATTCTGCGGATGGCAAGCCAACGCACCGACACGCTCGTCTTGGATTAGAAGTCCTTTTCCACCGCCGGGCTTTCCGGCTCGTTCTTGGAAAGAGATTGCGATTGATTCTCCAACGCTACCCGAAGCATCTCTGGAAGTTCTTTTCCCCGTCTGTTCGCCCGATTCAATATCCCTTGGCAAGCTCTTGCCGACAGGTTGTACTTCGGGTCTGGGTTCTTCTCCAAGATATCCGAAAGTTTCGACGGATTCTCCGTCAGCGGTTTTTCTCCGCAATTCAAATAGAATTCTTCCCGCTGCGTCCCCGTCGAGGTCAGCAAGTACACATAATCTCCGTCTGCGTTGCGGGCATCCGTGATATTGCAAGTCGTGCAATCTCCAACCAACGGAATACCCATCGCCCACGATGAGTCCGGCTTTCGCCCATTTTCCGTCCGTAGGTCTAGGCACATTGGCATTTGGGTCTTTGATCCTACAGATTTCTTCCAATACCACTCGGAAGTCATCGCCGGAGTTTGAACTGAATGCTCCGTAGACGTTCTCCCATACGAGAAATCTTCCAGATCGAACAGGCTCATCTGCCCCTCTAAATCCCATTCCATTTTTTCTGATCTCCTTTACGATTCGTATTTGTTCCATAAACAGGCCGCTTCGCTCACCCGCCAATCCCGCCCGCTTTCCGGCGATGCTCAAGTCTTGGCACGGGCTACCGCCTGTTATGATGTCCACAAGCGGGGCGTTGTGGATTTTTGTGATGTCTCCGATATGCTTCATCCCTTTACCTCCGTCATTTCTATTGGCATTGTCCGCTGATAATCTCTACTGTCCGAGAGCAATTCGATTTCATCTCTTCTGCGGAGTTTCATATTCCGCAATGTTGTGTTCACCCGCATCTGCTTCAGCAATCGGTCACGAAGCATTTCAATCCTATTCGACAAGCGGATAATCACGATGCCCTCGACCACGACCATCACGCTCAATGCAAGTGTAAGAATCATTTCTCTGCCCCTTCCTTCCTCTCCGCATTTGCACAGAACCAAGTACCTGTTGGATACATCCCAAATATCGAACATCTTCCCTGTATAAAATTTGCGTTTTCTGTCCACCAAATGCAATCCTTGCACCGTATCGGTTCTTTAATGGTCGGCAACTTTGCCATCTCTGTCCTCTTGCTTGCCCATTCAAAACTACCATTATTCAAATCGTCAATGATTCGCAATGCTTCATCTCGGTCAATCAATCCGCTCATTCGTCATCCTCCTTATCAACCCAAACCCTTACATACGATGACTTCTTCAGTTTCCCGCTCTCCCAACGGGACACCGATGATTGAATCGTATTCAAATTCCTTCCTGTAATCATCGCCAATTCACGGGAAGAACACGCCACCGCAATCGGAAGCTGGTACTTGTCTTTTGTAACCCATAGCCATAAGTACATATCGTTATCCCCCGATTTTCAACTGTGATGCAATCTTCTGCGACAACTGTAACTGTGCCTGTCCGATCTGCCGTTCTTCCGCAATCCGCTGCGTGGTAACTTCATACGCTCTGCGGAATTCAGCCCGCACAACCGAGGAAACCGTATCGCTCGGCATCTGCCCCCATTCACGGAGTCTGTCGGGCGAACCGACCATCTTCTTTACTTCTTCCGGGAACGCTTCGTACCGCTCTTCGGCGTGATACAGGGAATCGCATATGGCGTTTCTTACGAGGCCCCACGCTTCCGTTTCGGAAATCATACCGCCACCGCTTGCAATCAACGCGTACTGTTTGCGGATGTCAGCAACCTTCGGTCGAAAGCTATTTGTAAGCGTGTACCGCTTCACCGCTTCCGCACAAATCCTGTAGTCTAAATCCGACAAACAGGAAAACCAAGTCTGTATCTTTTCCGGCGTCTCAAACATCAGCCGTCCGTTCTCTTCGTATATCGCATTCAAAGCCTTAACAATCTTATACCACTCTTCATTCGTCATATCGGCAGCAACCCCTTTGCTATCATATCGTCTACAATCGACACGCACCTTGACGGCTTCGGTGTCTGATCCTCTTCCTTGTCTGCGTAATTCCCTTCAAGAACCTTCGGGAAGTTATTCGGCAAAACAAGCCAATCAAACTTGATGAACCAATGTGAAGTTTTCCCGCACAGGAACGAAGATTTCCGAATATTCTCAATGGCAAGCATTATGTTATCCACACCGTACTCGTCATACCGAGCGGATAAAGACTCATATCTCTTTGTGCCGGGTTTCAAAACCGTCAACCTCGGTATCGGTTCTGGAAGCGTGTTCCATCTCGCAACAATCTCATCCAAATCCGCTTTCGGAATTCTTTCTCTTTGGGATGATTTATCATCCTTTCTCTTGGGGATTATCTCCGAAGGAATTATGTCTTTAAATAATTCCGTAGGAGTATAATCCTCATTATCAGTATCATTATCATAATCATTATGAGGTACATTTTGCTTGGACTTGCTATCACTTGCTACCTTTTGGTAGCTTTTGCTAGCATTTGCTACCTTTTGCTTTCCACCAAGAGAACCAAATTCTCTCCGCTTGCGGCAGATTTCCTCATACCGCTCATCATTCAAATCCAAATCATACTTGACTACTTCAAAACTTGCTTCCGCTTTCGCATCGTCTATCACGGGTTCTTCTCCCGTGGATTCGTATTCAAGGATCGCCCGGAAGAGTTTTCCCATCTGCTCATCCGTAAGTCTTGAGAATCGGTCAAGGTATGACTTGTATACGATGAAAGTATCTTTCGCCATACTTAACCTCCGTTTGTAACACAAAAGCTCTCCCCGACTAGTGATGGTGGCACTATCGGGAAGAGCTTCGTAGGTCTGTCTTCATATGCGTCCGTCTCCGTCCACCATACGAAGACAAACCGTTTGTGCTTGTGTGGCGGGGAATTCTCCCCGACAGAACAAATATATCATATTAATGCAAACTTGTCAACCCTATGCAAACGGAAATTCCGACTCGTCTTCTGGAATCTCCATATAGCCCTCTTCCACAGGTTTCTCTGCTGCGGGCTTGCTCTTGCCGGATGCTTTCGGCTTCTCGGACTCTCCGCTCGGTTTTCCCTCTCCGAAATCGATCTCATCCACCTTGAGGTTAAAAGAGTAAACCTTCTGTCCGTCCTTGTTGGTGTAGTTGTCCTGTTCCATTGCTCCACGGACAACAACCTTGCTACCCTGTTTGAGATACTTCTCCGCAAAATTTGCATTCTTGCCAAAGGCGGTACAGGTGAAGAAGTCCGCATCTGGGGCATTCTCCCTCTTGCTCCGGCGGTTTACCGCAACGGTAAATCTTGCGATCGCCGTGGTGCTTTCCCCTGTTCCAGAATAGCGAACTTCCGGGTCACGGCATAAGCGTCCGCTGATGATGATACTGTTCATACATTTGTCTCCTTTACCAAAGTGTATTCCGCAAAGGATACGGTCTTGTCAAATCTGTTCTTCCGCTGAATCATATCCGTGCGGATCGACAAGCCTTTTCCTTTAAGCTCTTCTTTCAGTTCCGAAATCCGTGCGGCCAATCGCAAGCAGCCGTACTGTTCAATCGCTTCCATCGGGGTTATGGTCCCGAATTTAACCAGATGGTCAAGAATCATTTCGTTCTGCGTCATATTAACCCTCCATTAATCCGTGTGCGAGTCTTCGCAACTTGAATCTCTTGTGTGCGTCAACATAATCTTCGGAAATGTCATAGATAAGCTTAACCTGTGCAAGCATAATCTCCACGTCTGCCACCTCTTCGATTAAGTGATCCTTGTTCTCTTGGTTGCGTAATGCCTTACTCAACTCCTTCTGTAGTTCAGCCATCTCTTCGATGGCTACAATGGTCTGCATCAACGCCCCGTATTTTTCAATTGCTTTCTTGTAAATTCTTTCAGCGTCCATAGTTTTCACCAAACCCTTCAATCCATAAATCGTATACTACAATATGCGAAACATCTCCTCGGAATTCATCTCCGACATCCTGTATGTCTCCATATACTCCGCTCGGTAGATTCTTCTCATCGACAATAAATTCCAATATGTCATTGTTAGTCGAACCATAGCGATTCTTTCCTCCTTTGGTATCTTCCTGTTTTTTGACATCTGCGAGAACACACGGAAGCACCGCTCCGTTTACCATAATCACATCCATACACCGCCCGATGTGTTCCGGGTGTCCACCCGCCCAATAAGTACCGAGTGCCACACAGTATCGGTCAACGCCGAGCGGATCGGTAACAATCCGTATCCCGTTGTCAGCAGATCGGGCAACTTTCTGTAGCTTATTCTGTGCCGTCCCTTTTGCCGTGTATATCCAATACCCGGTGAACGGCTTAAAGGGATGTCCCTTTTCAACATCCTTCACCTCATACGGAATCGGGCTTGGTGTCGGTGTCGGCGTAACTGTAGGAGTAGGCGTTAATGTCGGCGTTGGTGTAAATGTCGGAATCGGTGTCGGCGTTGAAGTGATGGTCGGTGTCGGAGCGGGTGTCGGAACGATTACTTTTTCCCGGTTCTGTTTATTAAGAACAACATACGCCATTGCCAAAATAAGAATCAGTTCAAACGCCAAAGCGATTCGGTCACGCTTGCTCATTCTCTTCGTATCCTTTCCATTGTCCGCAGCATTCCTCTTCGGGGTTTGCGATTATTTCGTCCATATCGAAGAACGGCATCTCCGTTTCCACACGGCATCGTACTTTACCATCCTCCACATAAGCGTTCCTACAGTTCATACAGGTTCTCATTCCTCTGCCTCCGTCAAGTAAAGGTCTACGCCCTCTTCTTCTGCCGAGTACAGTTTCGTTACAGACAGGTCGATAATCTGCGAGTCATCGTCATAGGCGATGCCGTTCAAAGCGTCAAGTATGGACTTCGCTATGTTATCACAATCCGGCTTCTTCGGGCAATACTTTTCGTTCAGTTCCTTCCGCTTCTTCTTGGAGTAGGATTGCGGGATGATGAACCTCGCAACAATCACCGCAATGATGTTGCCGTGTAGTTTTTCCTCTCCGCTATTCATCCAACACATCTTGACGAAATTTTCGTAATTGACGGTCTGTTCGGGAGTGTATGTCTTGACGAAGTTACCTACCCTTGAGAATTTGGGACGAGCCTTACCAATCGGCTTGCCCGGAATGTTGATGTGTATTGCCGAAGCCCAACTTTTATGCTCCGTCATATTTCGCTCTCCTTTCGATTTTTGTGTATCGGGTGTAGGATTTTACCCCTACACCCATAAAATGCGATTTTGGGGCATTCTGTGCATTCACAGAGGTGTTCTAGCCGAACAGAGCATCTGCTACCGCCAATGCCTTTTCCTTTTCGCCGTTAGAGAGGTCAAGATGCGGGACCTCTTCTTCAGCAATCGGCTTTTCAACGGGCTTCACTACCGCTGCCACTTCCACGGGAGTGTCCTGTTCGGGGATTGCGGCCCCGACATCGCCCATCTCTTCTGGAGCGTACAACCCGCCGAAGTCTTCGGGGAAAGCTTCACGGAGTGCCTGTACCACCGCAACCTTGCGAATCATCGTTGCGGGCTTGGATGCCCATTGCCCGTTAATAGTGCCGTCCGACTTCTTGCCGACATACTCGTCAAAGGATACCGTGGTCATTTCCGGGCATCTTCCCTTGATATGGATTTTCGCCCAACCGCCGACGATGGCTTCTTCCTTTTCGTGGAAGGTCCCGTCACGATAATCGATCTTGCCGTCCTTGGTCTTTACGATGATGCCGGACTCCTTGCCCTCATAAGCCTCGTTGCGGTTTGCCCGCTTGAGGAAAGTGTCCTTGCCGACAACGAGCGTTGCGGGGGTCTTGGTCCCGTACTTAACCAGATATGCTTCCCGGAGGAACGGATTAAGATGCTGATACTTGCACAGGGAAATGAACATCATCACTTCCTGGTTGGTTACCGCATTCGCATCACCGCTGACAAGATACTGTTTCACCATATTCGGCGTAAGCTTAACCTCTTCGCCGTTTGCGAGATACTTGATCTCGACCTTTTCTTTTTTTTCTACCAAACTGTTTTCAACCGCCATAATCATTCTCCTTTTTCGAATTTGATTCCGTTCAGTTTAAGCCAACCCGCAAGCATTTTTGCGGTTCGTGTCGTGAGCAACGCCCGGAAGGAAATCCATTCCGCTTCCTCGTTTGCATCATCATCGAGAGCGGAAGCCGTTGCTTTCTTCGCTTCGATTTCCTTGTACCGCTTTGCTTCCTCAAGAGCGTCCTTGAGGTTCAGCGTCCGCTTGTAGTATTCAAGGGATACCGTCGCATCCACAGATGCACTCTCAATGATTGCGAGGTTCGTTTCAATGTCACCGATGATGCCGACCATATCCGTCTTAATCTGCTCAAGCGATGTGGACTTGTTGTACCACTTGGGATTCTCAATCATCGCCATACCGAGCCAATCGGGATGCGGAAGTCTGGAGAACATATCCAAGCATACGTCCATCTTCTCCTGTTTCTCCGCTTTCTCAAAATCCTTAATCTGCGTGTCGATTGCGGAAATCGGCTTGTCAATGATTTTGATGAGATCGGCAACCTGTGCCTTGAATTCGGCGAACGGCTGCATAAACTCACGCTCACGCTTCAACCGCTCGTCATTGAGTGCCGTCTTTAACTTGTTCAGTTTCGCCCGATCCTTTTTCGCATCTGCGATTCTGTCCTCGGTATACACCGAGATTTCGTATTCCTTTGCCTTTAATTCGATTTCAGCCTTTAACTCTTCGTAGTTAAAACTGATTGCACCCGGTTCACGGGTTACCACTTTTAATTCTGCCATATACCCTCCTTAAATCTCCGGCAATAATGTGTTCGGTCTTGTCTTTGACAAAACCATCTCTGCGAATTCCCGCTCCTTCTCTTCGAGATACGCAATGTCCTCTTCGACTTCTTCCCGCTCAATGCGGTAGTGCTTCGTGTGCAAGAAAATCTCTTCGCCCGGTACTTCGTACTTTAACTGTGCCTTTAGGATTGCGAAGTCCGCTTCGGTCACCATTAGGTAGTGCAGAATCTGTGCGAAGTAATTCTGCGGGATATGATTGCCTTGCCACTTTTCCTTTTGTGCCTTGCTTGAGATTGTTGCGGTCTTAATCTCCAACACGCCACCCCGTTTGGTTTCTTCATCCACCAAGAATCCGTCAAGCGATGCGTGTGCGAAGGGAAACTTGTCATTCGTGTAGATGTTGTTCGGGGCGTAAACCATAGTGTATTGCGGATAATCCAAAAGGAACAGATTCCGAAGATATTCTTCTGCTTTCGTTCCATAATCCACAAGCGGATTGTCCGACAGGTCATCGGGTTCACGGAGTCCGACTTTTTCTTCCCATAACTGTTCGTTGGTTTTCCACGGACACACTCCGAGGATTACCCCGGCATCGCTCCCGCCAATGGTGGACTCACGCTCGTCTAACCATTCTTCTTTGGTTAGGCAAGTCAAAAACTTAACCACGCTACCCCTCCTTGATAAAGATATTTACTACCTGTTCGTCCGTCAGTTCGTACTCGGTACGAAACTTCTCAATCTCGTCCGCTCTCCACTTGGAGCGTCCCGATGCCCGGAGGTACGCCGTGTTCTTGTTACACCCAAGCACACGCACAACCTCATCGGTCAATCCGATTTTTCCTGTTCGGTCACGGACAATCTTTTTGAATTCAAGCCTGTTCATTATGCCCCTCCTTTCCTCAAGATAGTCCCATTATATCCTAAAAAAATAGGAAAGTCAATACCTTTTTTCCTAATTTTTTACAAAAAAGAAGGATGCACCCGAAAGTGCATCCCACTATGCTTTATCGCATCTGTTCCATTTTGGAAATCATTTTCTGCATCTCTGCTCTTGTTCTCTCGTCTGGAGCATTATCCATCAGTTCACGAAGTTCGTCTACCATCTCTTCGCCGTCCATCGAATAGTTTCCCTCACGAGAGTAACGGGAATATCCACGCTCACGGGAATAACCTCTGTTACCGCCACGCTCACGGGAGTAGCGTCCCATACTGTCACGCCTTGCGTTCCGTCCACGACCACGGGCGTAAGAACCGCCCTCGCCGGAATACTTGGAGTAACCGCCCTCCGTTTCTTCGTACATCTCTTCGCCCTTCAGCAGATTTTTTTTGGCGTGTGCCAAAATATCCACATACTGAATCTCGGACATTGAGAGCTTGCCGTCCTTGTCTGCTTTCCGCTCAAGTTCGTCGAGTTCTTCGCAGATATAATCAATCAGTTTATCCATTGTTTTCTCCTTTCTATGCAACTCTGGTAATCGATAACGATCCGTCAATTACATTGATAAGGGGTGTAGGTATTGTAGCCGGGTCGTTCACGCTGCCATTGACGAATTCAACGGCAACCGTAAAGCAGCAGCCACGGGGTACATCCACTACGGCACGGGAGGTTACATTCCCATATGTTTCCACGGCGGCGGGAGTAAAGATTGCTCTGCTACCTTCCCTTGCCTCGCCGGATACTACGATAGCCGTTGCGATTGGAGTAACCGCACCGCCCGTAGGGATAGCGATGTTGCCCGTGAATTCAACCTCATATCTTGCTACACAAGCACAAGGGTTGTTTACCACACCACGGAGAGCAAAAATCCCTGTACCGCTTTGATGGAACACATAGCCTTTATTACAAGGGATAGAATCAATAAACGGGATTGCCGTGTCAAGTGCGACAACTTCCACCGCGTCTCGTGTTAGATACTCTGCCATTTGGTCACCCCCTAAAAACTACCGCAACCGCATCCGCACCCGCCGTTGTTGTTGCAAGTGAAGATAGGAGTTCTTCCGTAAACCGGGGTACTCGGAACAGGACAGTTCGACAGACGATTGTAGAGTGCGTCAACCTCATCGGAGAATCCCTTTGAAATGAGTGCGTTCTGTGCGGTCTGCGACTCACGGAGAGTAGCCATATTCAACTGATTCTGCAAGGACAGGTTAGCGGTCTTGAGTTCATTTATCTCGTTCTGACATAACTTGTCGAGAATCAATTGGGTGTTGCGCGTGTTATTTTCAATGACATCTCTGATCCCATCGGAAACCACCTGTCTGTCTTGACAGTTCTCGGTTGCTACCGTGTACTTGAGATCGGCAATGTTCGCCCGGTTCTCGCAGCAACAGTTCTGGAGTGCGGTCTGCACACCGAAGATACTCTGCATATTAGCCATCTGTCTTGCACTTGCACCCTGTTCAACCGAAGCAAAGCCGTTGCACAACTGTGTGGACAGGTTTCCGATGCCGTCACGAATGGAAGTGATTCCATCGTTAATCATCGCATCACGGAAACCATTGTTCGTGTTTGCGTTAATGTTGTTCTGTCCGTTAAGAAGCCACGGGAAGTCATAGCCCAACTGTGCATTGCCGAAACCACCGCCGAAGCCACCGCCCCAACCATTGCCCCCGGCAAGGAGCAGAAGAAGGATAATCCATCCCCAATCACCGCCGAAACCGCCATTGCCAAAACCGCCACCGCCATACATCGGTGCTACAGGCATAACGAGTCCATTGTTACCATTTTCTTCAAAAGCCATTTTGTTTTCCTCCAATAAATTTTTTTTGGTTAGGAACAGGAATCGCTTGATATCCTGTCCGTATCTATAAAGCCCCGTCCGCTGACTTTATATTCAATTCTTGCCCATCATCTGCTGAATCTGTTGGGCTTTCTGCACGGCGTTATTGTATTGTGCCTGTGAGATGCGTCCGCTATTAAGCATCTGCTGAATGTACTGGTTCGGATCGCCGGGATACTGTTTCTTCAACCGCTCAATCATACTTGCGAGGTTGTTGCCTGATCCGTTGCCCATCATTGCCTGATAAAGAGGGTTAATCATCTTCCTCACTCCTTATGCTTAACTTTTTTATCTGCTTTCTGATCTTCTCTTCAAAGCTTTCAAAATCCTTTTTCGTTACATAATCGCCCAGATCGATTTCGGGGGCCGCATTTTTCGGAGCGGAAGTCAGGTCCCGAATGGTATAGTCCAAAACTTTCATACTCGGCATTCCAGACGCGTCCGCAGATTTGAGATAAATCGTCTGCGATTCACTATCCCAAAGAGCTACGGTTGAATTCGGTGCTACCAAAAATGCTTTGGCCCCGGCTTCACCGCTTACCCAGATGGGTGAATTTCCCTGTGCTTGCTGCGGTTGAGGTGTCGGCTGATATGTCGGATAAAAGTTCGGCACTCCATAGGGGTTGTTGTAGTTATACGGCATTGTTCGTATCCTCCTGTTCTTCAATTATCTCAAATGCGGGTTCTTCGCCCTTATACCACACGAACAGAATCGTGTTCCCGCTACTGTCCCAAGAATCGTACAGGTCACCATTGATGACGCTTGCGGTGTGATTCTGCGAGAATACCACGAAGTTACCCTCCGGGTTGATGATGCAGAACCGCTCCACAGTAAAGCAATCTGGACAGTTTGACGGCGGGAAATCACGCTTGAATCCGTTCTTACGAAGCACCGCCCCGATGACATCGTTACTGTGCATCATATCGCCCATAGCAAACCCGGCTGAAGCAAGCATAAGGTATGCGGTTTCCCAATCAATGTTCAAAGCTTTTGTCAACGCTCTTACCGAGCAATCGTCAACCCTGTTCGACTTTACGGGGTTGGGGTTGTACTCCTTATACATACAGATTCCTTTCTACATCTGCGACATATTGTTCTGCACCGAAGTAACCCTCGTCATCTTCTATTTGTGTCACGATTTCTTCGGCACATTCCTCCGGGAATCCGCA
>Ga0310690_10009827_pt1 | contig 11966 bp, 14 predicted proteins | sample AusTroGonzalo_MG_2_FD_207661 | JGI IMG/M metagenome (GOLD analysis project Ga0310690, IMG submission 207661) | Bovine rumen microbial communities from tropical cattle in Woodstock, Queensland, Australia - Gonzalo_04 (v2) (version 2) | ecosystem: Host-associated > Mammals > Digestive system >...
GATTATAGCTCCACTCGTAGTTCATTTTTCTTATAATTAAGAGTTAAGAATTAAGAATTAAGAAAGATAGATACGCGGAAGTCTTTATCGAGGATGGCGTTTTTCAATTCTTAATTCTTAACTCTTAATTCTTAATTCTATTTGATGTACTCTGCGAAGTCGGTCAGATGCATGTCGCCCTTGCGGAGGAAGGTGTCGTGCATGGCGAAGGCAGCTGCCAGCTCGTGGTGCGTGTGGCCGCCGCGCTTCTCTGCGAACTTCAGGTAGTCCTGCAGCATCGGACGGTAGTCGGGATGTGCCACCTTGATGAGTTCCTGTGCCTTCTGCATGTCGCTCTTGTGGCGAAGGTCGGCCACGCCGTACTCTGTGATGACGGCATCGATGTAATGGTTCGTGTGGTCGATGTGGCTGGCGAAAGGTACGATGCTGGAGATAGCGCCGCCCTTAGTAGTTGAGCCACAAGTGAAGATAGAGAGGTAAGCAGATGTGGTAAAGTCGGCAGAACCGCCGATACCGTTCATCATCTTGGTACCACAGATCTTGGTTGAGTTAACATGGCCGTAGAGGTCGCACTCGATGGCTGTGTTAAGGGCACAAACACCAATACGGGCAATAACCTCGGGGCTGTTGCTGATTTCAGAAGGACGCAGCACCAACTTGTCCTTGAAGAAGTCCATGTTAGCATAGATATCCTTCAGACACTCGTTAGTAACGGTCAGAGAGCAGGCAGAAGCACTCAGCACACGTCCCTGCTTCATCAAACCAACGGGAGCGTCCTGAAGCACCTCGGTATAGATATGGAAGTCAGGAACCTCGGGACACTGGCCTAAAGCACCCAATACAGCATTGGCACCACTACCAACACCACTCTGCAGGTTGAGGAAACTCTTGGGAATAAGACCAGCCTTCAGGTTATGGAGCAGGAAGTCTGCTACGTTCTGACCAATCTGGGTAGTAATGGGATCAGCATCCTTAAAGGCGCGAGCCTCATCAGGAACATCGCATTCAATAACACCGACAATACGGTCAGCATCTACCTCAACATAGGGCTTACCAATACGGTCACTGGCCTTGCAGATATTGATGGGCTTACGATAGGGGTGATCCTCAATCTCATAAACATCGTGGATACCCTTGCTGTCAGGACTGTGGAAGGCGTTGAGTTCGACGATGATACCGTTCTTAGCCAAACGGCAAACAGTGGGACTGATACCACCTGCAGCTGTCAGGTAGATATGGCATTTGTTGCCAACCTTCTCGATGGCACAAGCCTCAATGATAGCCCAGTCAATTTCACCCAGATAACCCTGACGAATCTGGGTAGCCATGTTAGAAAGGTTGAGGTCGGAATAATGTAGTTCGTTGAGGTTTACGTGCTTGCGAAAATCAGGATTAGTAGTGTAAGGAGCACGAAAATCAATAGCCTGTGCGTTAGCCAGTGCACCATCGCAGCTCTGACCTGTGCTGGCACCTGTGAAGATGCTAATCTTGAAGGGACGACCGGCAGCATGTTCTGCCTCAGCCTTCTTTGCAATTTCTGCAGGAGTACACTTAGCCACGCCAGCAGGCGTAAAACCACTCAGACCTATAGTTTGTCCGTTCTGGATAAGGGCTGCTGCCTCGGCAGCAGTAATCTTGTTGAATTCCATATTTCTATCTGCTTGTTTTAATTAAATTTCGTGCAAAATTACAAAATTATCCGTTTTGAGCCAAGTTAGGATACAACTTATTTGCATTATCCCATATTTTCTGTCTTAATGCTTCTACGGAGATTCCCTTTAGCTGGGCCACCTCTTTATATAAAGGTTCTATGGGGGCTATTGTATCGTCCGTTTCAAGGAACATCATTTCCAGGGGACAAAGCAAAAGACTCTCCTTGTTATAGTGTAATCCAAAGGATATATAAATGCCCGCAGAAAGAAGCGACTGCAGCTGCTGTGGCTTACCTCTAAAACCATGCATAATCCAAGGCTGACGGGGGTGCATGTTCTTCCGAATCCGCAAGATTTCCTCCAGCGTCTTTACACAATGAATTACCAAAGGTTTTGCTGCCTGTTCACTTTCCAACACATGACGGCGGAAGGCCGTCTCCTGTTCTGGCAAGGAAGTTTCCCACCTGTGGTCCATGCCGTGTTCCTCACAACCCAATGAGAGCTCATTCTCAAAGGCTGGATGGTGCGTATGAAAGTTGATATAGGGAATCATCATGGTACTGGGTCATATCCAGAGCCGCCCCACGGATGACACCGTAGAATTCTTCGGATGGCAAGATACAATCCTTTAAGGGGGCCGTGTTTACGCAGAGCTTCTACAGCATACTGGCTGCAAGTAGGGGTATACCTGCAGGAAGGCGGAGTTAACGGAGAGATGAATTTCTGATAGAACCGTATGGGCAGAATCAGTATCCCAACCACAAATTCAGACAGAGGACGGGGTATCTGTAAGGTTTTCATTGATCTTAGTTAGAAGGTTCTGCATCTTCTCCATCACTTTCTGGGTAGGGAGAATATCATTGCTAATCCACAGGAAAGCTATGTTAATGCCTCCTGTTGTCGGTTTCAGGATATGTTTGTTCAGACGATAGGCCTCGCGCAACTGGCGCTTTATCCTGTTGCGCTTAACGGCACGCTTAAAAAAGCGTTTAGAGACAGAAACCATTATACGGGTTCCTGTCTCTTCAGTTTTCTGGAACACTACCCTTATGGGGTAGGCCATAATAGATTTGTTACTTCCCTCGAAGAGCTCCTCCAGAACTTTACGGCTACATAGACGTTCTTCTTTGGGTAGTGTAAAACGTTCTTTAATCAATTCCATTTACCTTCTTCACATACGCAGCGATGGCAGAGGTGATGCTTGGGTATTCTGGTGAGGGGGCTCCGAAGTCAAGACGAAGGCCGGCATCCTGGACAGCCTTTGCCGTAGCAGGGCCGAATGTTCCGATGGAGATCTTGTCTTGCTTGAAATCGGGGAAGTTCTTTAGCAGGGCCTGTATACCACTGGGGCTGAAGAAAATCAGCAGGTCATAATCAAAGGGCTCGCCTTCTTGGAAGTCATTGCTTACCGTGCGATACATGATACCCTCTGAATGGAAAAGTTTCTTGGCGTCAAGCATTTCTCCGAACTGGCTGGTGTGAACATCGCTGATGGGGATGAAATACTTCTCGTTCTTGTGCTTTGCCATCAAAGGAACCAGGTCATCAATCTTACCAGTTTCGCCAAAGAATATTTTGCGCTTGCGATACTGCACATACTTCTGGATATAGAGTGCAACCGTTTCAGTAATGCAAAAGTATTTCATATCCTCAGGTATGGCAACACGCATCTCCTTACATAAGGTAAAGAAATGGTCAATGGCATGCCTTGAAGTAAATACAACTGCCGTGTGTTCTAAGATAGATATTTTCTGTGCACGGAATTCCTTTGGCGTTATGCCTTGCACCTTAATAAAAGGGCGGAATACAATCTCCACATTCATACGCTCGGCAATGTCGTAATAAGGAGATCTTTCTGAAGAGGGTTTGGGTTGTGATACCAATATCTTCTTTATCATAATTGTCCTAGAATTTTACTATCAATACATCTGTCACTCCAACCAGAGCCATGAAGACAGCCAATAATGGCATGATTTCAAGGGTGCAAAAGTACACAATTAAATGCAAAGTGCCATGTATTTTTGGGAAAAAGATTAGAAAAGTTTTGTATAGATGTAAAATTTTAATAAGAACCACTATAGTAAGAATAATACATAGCGGAATATAAGGGGAGATATTTAAATAAATGGTAAGAATAATAACGGGAAAAATAAGTAACAATTCAACTGAAAAAAGGAAATAAACGGATTTCTTCCAAACAGCTCTTTTCGTTTTGTCAAAAAAAATCCAGTTAATAAAACCCGATAAAAATTTCTTTGTAATAAAATACAGAATCCAAATACCTGTATATAGTACAATAAGCAGATAAGGTGAGATATTCCCTAAAAAGAGGTGCTGTTGCTTTTGTGTGTACATATATACACCCAAACCACCCATGACACTTAGCATAAGTACCATCAACATGGGTATCAATTGTTCAGAACTGCTGTTGGGCTTCTCCTTTCTGGTAATGTTCTTTGAAGGAAGGAAGAACTCTTTTGACTGCGATAATATATACTCTCGGATTTTTCTCTGTAGTAATACCAAAAGCACAAAGCCTATAACCACAAAAAGGGTTACACAGTCGTCACGCCACAGCTGGTATGGTCTGAGAACGCCTTCATATCCCGTTTGGCTAATATTAAGCTCGGGGTGTAATAAAGCGTCTCCCTGAAAGAACCCCATATCCTTATAAAAAGGTGGCGTGGTTTCTGCCAAAGTAGCGGAGTCTGTTGCAAGGATGCTGATGGTATCGCACAGCGCTTCTGTCATATAGCTGCAAATCTGCGTATGCTGGTATCCCATAAGGGTGTCTCCAGAACCATTTCCAGTGCTTCCTCTGGAGTTTGGGCAACACGCCAAATGGCAGTATGTTGATGTCTCATGAAGTTTTTCTCTGCTGCTTGCTGGAGTGCTTGTAACAGATGATCGTAGTATCCATTAGTGTTCAGAATAACAATGGGCTTCAGGTAAAGGCCTAACTGCTTCCAGGTGATAAGTTCCATCAGTTCAGCAAAGGTACCGCAACCGCCTGGCAGGATAATAGCAGCGTCACTCATCTCTGCCATTTTCTGCTGCCGGATATGCATATCGGGGGTATCCACAATCTGTGTCATTCCCTGATGGCACCACCCTTCCTTTATCATAAAAGAGGGGATGATACCTATAGCCTCACCTCCAGCCTTCATGCATCCGTCTGTTGAAGCTTGCATCAGTCCCATGTTGCCTGCACCATTGACGACAGCTATACCCTGGGCAGCCATGAGTTGCCCCAGTTTATAGGCGTCACGGAAATAGCAATCGTCTATCTTGGTGCTACTGGAACAATAGATACAGATACGCTTTACTTCTGGCATATCCCAAATGCTTCTTGAATCTTTTCTACATAATCCAGTTTCTCCCAGGTGAAGAGCTCTACAGTCATCTCTTTGCTCTCGCGGTACAGAGATTCGTAGCACTTGGTAACAATCCTGGGATCACGTCCCATGTGTCCGTAAGCTGCAGTCTCCTCATAAATAGGATTGCGGAGTTTCAAACGCTGTTCTATGGCATAGGGACGAAGGTCAAACAGTTCCTTAATCTTCAGGGCAATCTCTCCATCGGTAAAGGGAACCTTGCTGCGTCCGTAGGTTTCTACATAGATGCTTACAGGTTCGGCAACGCCAATGGCATAGCTTATCTGTACCAGCATTTCATCTGCCACGCCTGCTGCCACCATATTCTTGGCGATATGGCGGGCTGCATAGGCTGCTGAACGGTCCACCTTAGAAGGGTCTTTGCCACTGAAAGCACCACCACCATGAGCACCTTTTCCTCCGTAAGTATCAACGATAATCTTTCTTCCTGTCAGACCGGTATCTCCATGAGGACCGCCGATAACGAACTTACCAGTCGGATTTACGTGATAGGTAATCTGGCTGCAGAAGAGGTTGCGGATGTTCTCGTTCTTAATTCCTGCTAATACGCGAGGAATCAATATTTCCTTTACGTCCTTGGCGATGCGCTGTTGCATAGCCTCATCTGTATCGAACTCATCATGCTGTGTGCTGATGACAATAGTATCTATGCGCTGGGGAATACCCTCGTCGCTGTATTCAATAGTTACCTGGCTCTTGGCATCAGGACGGAGGTAGGTCATAACCTTTCCTTCCCTGCGGATAACAGCCAGTTCCATCAGCAAACGGTGAGCAAGGTCAAGACTCAAAGGCATGTAGTTGTCTGTCTCGTTGGTAGCATAGCCAAACATCATACCCTGGTCACCAGCACCCTGATTCTCGGGGTCGGTACGTTCAACACCTCTGTTGATGTCGACACTCTGTTCATGGATAGCACTCAGAACACCACAGCTGTTGCCTTCAAACATGTACTCGCTTTTGGTGTAGCCAATACGGTTAATTACTTCACGGGCAATACGCTGAAGGTCGACGTATGCCTCGGTTTTAATTTCACCAGCCATAATAACCTGGCCTGTGGTAACAAGTGTCTCACAGGCAACCTTCGACTGAGGGTCGAAAGCCAGCAGTTTGTCCAGTACGGCATCACTGATTTGATCGGCAACTTTATCAGGATGGCCTTCGGAAACAGATTCGGATGTAAATAAGTATCCCATAATAAATTTATATATACATTAATAATGTATTAAATGTATGAGGAGAGAAATCGGGCAGAAATGCATGAGAAACATTAGTCAGCTTCTCTTTTTAGCATTTTTTACTGTGGTTGCAAGCAGCCCAAATCTATCCACATTTAGTTTTCAGGTGCAAAGTTATGAAAAATTATTGAACATTGAACATTGAACATTGAACATTTTTTCTTTATTGTATCAGAATGACATACTCAAAAACAATGTTAGCCTGCTCACGCAGGCTTCAATGCTCAATGTTCAATGTCTCATGATTTCCCCCAAGGGAATCATCACAAAATCTCGTTTCTGCATATGCGGATGTGGAAGAGTCAGTTCTGGCGTATCCATTTTCAGATCATCATAAAGCAATAGGTCAAGATCAATGGGGCGGTCATGGTAAACTCCGTCTTTGCTTTTCCGGGTTCTACCCAGAAGGCGTTCAATCTTCTGAGTTTCCCTTAGGCATTGCATAGGTGTAAGTTCAGTCTCTACCAGACAGGCCGCATTCAAGAAAGTGTTCTTGCTTTGGAAGCTCCAAGGCTCTGTCTCTATGAACCGGGAGATACGCAATACCGAGCCAATGCGCTCATTAATGAGCTCAATGGCCCGGCGTAGTTTCTCTTCTTTATTGCCTAGGTTAGACCCTAAACTAATATAGAGTTTGTGCATTAATCCTGTAGGATAAGCATGGCATCTCCGTAGGTGCCAAAACGATAGCGGTTCTCAGGATCGTTCTCGTTGTACTTCAAAGCTTCCTTATATGCCATCATTACCAAGTCATATCCACCATAGGCGCAGGTAAGCATCAGCAGTGTACTGTAGGGAAGGTAGAAGTTGGCAATCATGGCATCTGCCAGGGTAAAGTCGTAAGGAGGGAAGATGAACTTATTGGTCCATCCGTCATATTCCTTCAGCCTCCCGTCTGTACTGACAGCAGACTCCAGTACTCTTTGTACGGTAGTACCCACAGCAACAATCTTTCGACCTTCTGCTTTGGCAGTGTTGATGATGTCGCAGGCTTTAGCGTCTACGTGCATCTCCTCGCTGTCCATTTTGTGCTTTGTCAGGTCTTCTACATCTATCTCGCGGAAGTTGCCAAGTCCGCAGTGCAGGGTGACATAGGCAAAGTCAATACCTTTTATCTCCATCATCTTCATCAGTTGGGGAGAGAAATGCAGGCCTGCTGTAGGGGCGGTAACTGCACCCTCTTTTTCTGCAAAGATGCATTGGAAGTTTTCCAAATCTTCCTTTGTTGTAGGGCGCTTGATAATATGCTTGGGTATGGGGGCCTCTCCTAATGCATAGAGGGCACGCTTGAATTCTTCGTGAGGACCATCGTATAAAAAGCGGAGCGTTCGTCCACGACTCGTGGTATTGTCTATTACTTCAGCCACCATAGACTCGTCCTGTCCAAAGTACAGTTTATTGCCGATACGGATTTTTCGGGCGGGATCCACGAGTACATCCCAAAGGCGCATTTCCTTGTTCAGTTCCCGGAGTAGGAACACTTCGATTCTAGCACCTGTTTTTTCCTTGTTGCCATACAGGCGTGCAGGAAATACTTTTGTATCGTTGAAGACAAAGACATCCTTTTCGTTAAAGAAATCCAATACATCACGGAATGATTTGCGGTGCTCAATGTATTTGCTCTTGGCATGTACCACCATCAGGCGGCAGTCGTCGCGGAAAGGGGTAGGGTCTTGAGCAATTCTCTCGTCTGTTAGTTTGTACTTGAATTGTGATAGCTTCATGAGATTATTTCGTTTGTGTTCAGTATTTTATTAATATTCGTTATCTGACTCTATTCTCTGTTTCTCCAGCCATTGCGGGAAGTCCTCCATTTTCATGCAGTCCTCTACTTTTATGTCTCCCACTCTGGTTCTGCGCAGGGCTATCAGGTAAGCACCGCTTTGTAGTGCTTTTCCTATATCCCGGGCCAATGCTCTTATGTATGTGCCTTTGCTGCAAACCACTCTGATAGTCATTTGCATGGTCTTCGGGTCAAAGTCCTGCAATTCTATCTCGTCTATCACCAGCATTTTGGCTTTCAGTTGTATTTCCTTTCCCTTTCTGGCAAGGGCATAGGCTCTGTGTCCGTCTATTTTGCAGGCTGAGAATGCAGGGGGTACCTGTTCTATCTTCCCCTGAAATTGTGTAAGTGCTTCTTGTATCAGTTCTTTTGTGATGTGGCCTGTTGGGAAAGTGGCATCAATGGCAGTCTCTAAATCGAATGACGGAGTAGTGGAACCCAGTTGTAGTGTTGCCACATATTCTTTGGTGTGGGCCTGAAGTTCATCTATGCGTTTGGTTGCCTTGCCTGTACAGATGCTGACAATTCCTGTTGCCAAAGGATCTAGTGTTCCGGCATGTCCCACTTTAAGTTTTTTCACTCCTATCTTGTGGCACAGTGCACTGCGTACTTTGGCTACCAGATTGAAGCTGGTCCAATGGAGCGGCTTGTCAAAGTAGAGTATCTCTCCGGCTTGGAAGTTCATTTTTTGAGACTTTAGGCTTTAGACCTTAAACTTTAGTTAATTCTCAATTCTCAATTGGCACAAAGCGCCCTCAATTCTCAATTACCCCAATATCAGTACCAGTGTTCCAGCTATGGCGCAGTATAAGCCAAAGTAGATAAGCTTACATCTCTTTACTATGGATATCATCCATTTGCAGGCAATGCAACCCGATATAAATGCTGCCAGGAATCCTATTACCAAAGCAGATGTTGATATAGGTGATGCTGCACCGTGCTCTGCCAGATATTCTGCGCTGGGCGATATAAAGTGCTTAAGGTCCAATAGGGCTTCCCCCAAAATAGGCGGAATCACCATCAGGAAGGAAAATTGAGCCAGCTTCTCTTTTTTGTTGCCCAACAATAGACCTGTAGCTATGGTGCTGCCGCTTCTGCTTAGGCCGGGAAGAACTGCCACTGCCTGTGCAATACCTATAATAAAGGAATGCAAGGGTGAGATATTCTCCTTCTCGTTGGCCTTATAGAAGTGGGTAAGCGTTAGCAGTGTTGCAGTAACCAACAGGCAGACACCCACTACCATGGTACGTACATGCTCATTGGTGTAGAGGGCCTCTATGTTGTCCTTGAAGCATAAGCCTACAATACCAACTGGTATCATGGAGATGATGATGTTAAGGGTGTACCTGGTCTCGTCGTTCCATTTGAACTTGAACAATCCCTTTATTATCCATGATATTTCCTTCATCAGTATTACCAATGTTGCCAATACTGTGGCAACGTGAACCAAAACGTCAAATTGCAGGCCACCGGCTTCGGGGTCGATGCCTAACAGCATCTTACCTATCTCCAGATGTCCGCTACTACTTACGGGTAGGTATTCTGTAAGGCCTTGTATAATGCCTAACAATAATGCTTGAAGATCACTCATATCTTTTAATATTTCTTGCTTTCTGCTTTATTCACTTCCTTTGGCTTGTACATGATGGCCACCATGATGAAGACAAATCCTGCCAGACTAACCAGTGGTGCCACTTTGATTCTGCGGGCACTGAAAATGTCGGCATTGAAAACGCCTTCATAACTTCCTTCGCCAGCCATTAAAATCAGTCCGATGATAACAATGGCCATTCCTATGGCCAGAAGGATGTAGTTTGTTTTTGTAAATGCAAAATTACCCATATTTCTCTTTCAATTCCAAATTGTTAATTCATAAATAATTTCACTCCTCCTTTGGGGTAGTTGTAGAAAGCCTTTAGTATAACTTTTCTGCCTTCTTATACAGCTGCCTTGTTACGGATACGTATGTACATACGATGGTAATAAAGAGTCCTACAGCCAGTACACTGCCTGCCATGATGAGTATGTTCTGCCTGGGCACATACGGCAGGATGGCCTCGTCGTATCTGGCAGCCCACATGATAAGACCGAACAGAACAGCATCAGCTATAATGGCAGAGGTTAGTCCTATCCAGAAACTGCTAACCAGGAAAGGACGGCGGATATAGCCCCATTTAGCTCCCACCAGTTTCATGGTGTGAATGATGAAACGGTGGTTATATACGTTCAGTTTGACGGTAGAGTTGATGAGGCTCAATGAAACAATGACCAGCAGTGCCGCTATGCCCAGGAGTATCAGCGAGGCGCGTGTAAGGTTGTGGTTCAGGTTTTCCACCAGGTCCTTCTGGTAGGACACTTCACTTACATACTTTGTCTCTTCCAATTCCTTTTCTATCCAAAGTAGGCTGTCGTTGTTCGAGTAGTCAGCCTTCATGCCTACCTCCATTGAAATAGAGAAAGGATTAGCTTCCAGAAATTCCGACGGGTCTATACCCATGCTCTCCACATGTTCCTTCAGGGCCTGTTCCTTGCTGACGTATTCTATGCTTTTGACGTAGGGCTTGGCGCAGAGTTTCTTCTGCAGCTTCTGTGCCTCCTGTGTAGGCGTGTCTTCATGTAGCACCACTGTTACCACCAGGTTCTCTTTTACAGAGTTGCCAATCACGTTGGCTGTAAGCATCAGCAGGACAACCATACCCAACAGTATCAATACCATGGTGATACTGATGGTGTTGGTGAATGCCTGCATTCTCCAGGATGATGTTTTTTTCTTCCTACTTTTCATTTTTCACTATTCCCTTAAGGGTAGCACTACTACTTTCTGTTATTGTCACACGCACTGTCTCGCCAATGTGGTGCGGTCCCCGGTCTACTATAACCACCTTGTTCTGGCCTGTACGACCAAACAGCTGATCCTTGCTTCGCTTGCTTATACCTTCCAGCAACACATCAAAGTCCTTGCCTATGCAACGTCTGTTGCTTTCGGCGGAAAGTTCATTCTGCAGAGCAATGAGTTCATTTAGTCTACGAACCTTTACATCCTCTGGTATATCATCAGGAAGATGCTTGCTGGCATAGGTGCCAGGGCGCTCACTGTATTTGAACATAAAAGCACTATCATACGCACATTCCCTCATTAGGCTTAAACTCAACTGATGATCTTCCTCAGTCTCACTGCTGTAGCCGACAAAAATATCTGTACTGATAGCGCAGTCGGGAATGATGCGGCGAATAGCTGCTACACGGTCCAGATACCATTCACGCGTGTATTTGCGGTTCATCAGTTTCAGGATTCTATTACTTCCGCTCTGCACAGGCAAATGTATGTGGTGGCAGATGTTGGGTTCTTCGGCAATCACCTGCAGGGTCTCATCGCTCATATCCTTGGGATGTGATGTGGTGAATCTAACCCTCATCTCAGGTACAACACGAGCAACTCTTCTTAGCAATTCCGGAAATCCAGGATTATCTGGATTATTTGTGAGGCGATAAGAATTCACATTCTGCCCCAGGAGCGTTACCTCCTTAAAGCCTCTGTCGGCCAGATCGCGACATTCGCGCAGGATACTTTCTACATCCCGGCTTCTTTCACGGCCTCTGGTATAAGGCACAATGCAGTAGTGGCAAAAGTTGTTACAACCACGCATAATAGTTACAAAACCTCCTATGTGCGTTCCGCAAATACGTTGAGGGATAACATCCTTATAGGTTTCTGTAGTAGAAAGCTCTACGTTGATAGCCTTGTGCCCACATTCAACCTGAGCAATCAAGTCGGGCAATGACATATAGGCATCTGGCCCTACTACGATATCTGCATGGTGTTTCTCTATCAATTCATCTTTTACACGTTCAGCCATACATCCCAACACACCAATAATAATGCGCCTCCCTTTCTTCTGAA
>Ga0310690_10009828_pt1 | contig 11966 bp, 7 predicted proteins | sample AusTroGonzalo_MG_2_FD_207661 | JGI IMG/M metagenome (GOLD analysis project Ga0310690, IMG submission 207661) | Bovine rumen microbial communities from tropical cattle in Woodstock, Queensland, Australia - Gonzalo_04 (v2) (version 2) | ecosystem: Host-associated > Mammals > Digestive system >...
TTCCGCTTGTGGACACGACAAAAGAGCAGTCGCTATTCCACCATTCAGCAATACAGCGCACGCACCAGGATGATGCTCAGCCTGTTTTACAGTTCACAGTTCCTGTTTTATGCAGCGTTCATCGCCTTGCTTTGCCTCGATCCGGCTTTCGCCATCACTGGCGGAGCAGCGTTCTACATTCCGATTTTGGTGTTTTTCTTCCTCTTACGCTTTGGCACACAGCTGATTATCTACTACAAATCAGCGAAACGTTTGGGAGAGAAAGGCCTTCTGCCCGGCCTGATTGCTTACGATTTATCGTTTGCCATCCTCTCCCCATTTTTCCGCTTGATGGGGAGAATGAATGTGGGTGTGGAATGACAAAATCATCTCAACCAAAGCGACTGTCCTGCATAGAGATGATCGCTTTCTTTTAAACCATTCATTTTCAGGATTCTTTCAGGTCTTACTGCGAAGCGCAAAGCCACGTCGCGAAGCGTTTCACCCTCGGCAACGATGTGTTTCTTGGCTTTCCAGTTAATCCTTTTCAGTTTAGCAAGATAAACCACATCACCGCTGTGGAAGAAGGCCTCGTCGGGATGCTTCAAACAATTGTACTCACAGAATTTCTCGAATTTGATGCCGAAAGCCTGAGCTATCCCTTCTGGGGTTTCGCCTTCCTTGGCAAAGACAAAGAGCACGCCATTGTTTTCATAGATGAAACGCCCCTCTTTCGTCATATCCGCCAAGGGAAAAATCGAGCGGTCGGTTGGAGAATAGGCATACTCTTCGAATTGCTCCTCGTCGGATTCCGTCTCGCTCTCAGCTTCATCCGCCAACAACAGCACATCGTCGGCAATCCAACCAAGCGCGATGCTGTCGTATTTTGGGAGGCCATAACGATTGATACGATCAATGAGTGCTTGAGCATACTTGGGGCTAGTAGCATAGCCCGCCGCTTTGAGACCTTTGGCCCAGCCTTCATAGTCGGTGATTTCGAGGTCGAAAAGGGAAGAATAGCGTCCGCGTGTCGTCAAAAAAATGGAATGGTCGCGAAACGACTCTTCCACGTCATTATACTTGCGAAAGCACTCGTTTTCAGCGTCATCGTCCATGAAATAGGTGTCGCCCGTCCATCCCTTGTGACACTTGATGCCGAAGTGGTTTTTCGCCTCACGCGCCAAGGCACTGTTGCCCGCCCCCGACTCCAAAAGTCCCTGAGCCAAGGTGATAGATGCCGGAATTTTGTACTCGCGCATCTCGCGCATGGCGATGTCCTTGTAGGTTTGAATGTATTCTTCGGGGGTGATTCTTTGGGCTTGGGCGACGACAGACAACAAGGTCACCAAAAGGAATAGTGCGTGTTTTTTCATGATAGTTTTTTTTGTAATGGATTGTGGATTATAGCTAATGGCTCATGGCAGATGGCCAATCCAACTTCGCGTGAAATTGGCCATTTGCCATAGGCTATTAGCCATAGTAACTAACTCGAAAATGCCGAAAATCGTATAAATCCATCCCAAAAAAGCCGAGCCATCGAAATTTTCCCTATCTTTGAAGCCAATTTTTGCGACTTTATGGACACAACGAGCCTCTTTCGATACTTCCCCGAGCTTACCGACAAGCAAAAGGAACAATATAACCAACTGAAATACTTATATTTAGATTGGAATTCCAAAATCAACGTAATTTCTCGCAAGGACATGGAGCACTTCTATGAGCACCATGTGCTGCACTCATTGGCCATCGCCAAATACTTCGAGCTGCTTCCTGGCATGAAGGTGATGGACCTTGGCACGGGTGGTGGTTTTCCGGGCATTCCGTTGGCTATCCTATTTCCGCAGACCGAATTCTATCTCATCGACGGGACGGGCAAGAAAATCAAGGTGGTGAATGCCGTGAAGGATGCCATCGGCTTGGAGAACGTGGTGGCCGAACACAAGCGTGCCGAGGAAGTGAAGGAAAAGTTTGACGTGGTGACCGGTCGCGCAGTGATGACCCTGCCCGAAATCGCTAACCTTGCTGGCAACAAGTTGAGAATCAGAGGCGACATAGAAGCAGGTGGCATACTTTATCTGAAAGGCGGCGACCTCACCGATGAGTACAAGGCTCTCAACCGCTATTGGAGACACAAGCAAGTGCCTATTGGAAAATGGTTTAAAGAGGAATACTTTATGGAAAAGTTTGTGGTACATCTATATTGACTATCGCCTATGGCTAATGGCCTATGGCTGCTTTTACAGAAGTGAAAATCATAACTTCTTTCGGAAAGCTGCCATAGGCTATAGGCCATGAGCCATAGTACAACTGCTTAAAAATGAAAGTCAAATCTCCAATAACAATAAATCTTAAATACGATGAAAAAACTAACATTAACCCTTTTGGCAATGCTTGCCCTGAGTGCAACGATGCTCGCGCAGCAAGCTATGCCTGTCCCCTTCGACCCGAACGTCAGAAGAGGTAAGTTGGAAAACGGACTGACTTACTACATCCGTCACAACGAAAAACCAGCCCAGCGCGCCAACTTCTACATCGCGCAGAAAGTTGGCTCCATCCTTGAAGAAGACGACCAGCAAGGTCTCGCCCACTTTCTGGAGCACATGGCCTTCAACGGCACGCTGAACTTCCCTGGCAAAGCACTCCTTAACTACATGGAACACAACGGCGTGAAGTTTGGCGAAAACGTCAACGCTTGGACCAGCATCGAACAGACCGTTTACATGCTCACCAACGTGCCCACTACCAACCCCGGCCTCATCGATTCGTGCATTCTCATCCTCCACGACTGGTCGAGCTTCATTTCACTCGAAGGTGAAGAAATCGACAAAGAGCGTGGCGTCATCCTTGAGGAGATGCGCCAAGGCCAAGGTGCCCAAATGCGTATCTACGAGAAGATATTACCGGAAATCTATCCCAACAGCCCTTATGGTCACCGTCTGCCCATCGGTATCGAGGAAGTCGTAGGACACTTCGACCACGAAGCCCTACGCGCCTACTATCACAAATGGTATCGTCCCGACCTGCAAGGCATCATTATCATCGGCGACATCGATGTCAACGAGGTGGAGAACCACCTGAAGAATATCTTTGAGGACATCCCCGCCCCCATCGACCCTGCCGAGCGCATCCGCTTCCAGGTGGCCGACAACGCCGATCCTATCATCAGCATCTGCACCGACCCCGAAGAGACCAGCTACGACATCTCGGTATTCTACAAGCAAGATATCGTGCCTTTTGAAGAAAGAGGCGACATCCAATATTGGGTCAAAGGCTATATCGACGAGTTGGTTTCCGCCATGTACAACAACCGCATGAACGAACTCACCCAAAAAGCCAACCCTCCTTTTGCTTATGGAGGCGGATATTACGGCACCTTCTTCGTCAGTGACACCAAAGATGCTTGGACGACTTCTGCCGTCGCCATGGACAAAGACGGTATCGAAACTGCTCTCAACGCCATCATTGCCGAAAACAAGCGTATGCAACAATACGGTTTCACAGCTTCTGAGTTTGAGCGCGTCAAGGCCAACCTGATGAAGCGCATCGAAAACCAATACGATGAACGCGACAAGCAGGAAACAGGCCGTCTCTTCTACCCCATCCTCAGCCATTTCCTCACCAACGAGCCGCTGATGGGTATCGAAAACGAATACATGTTACTCAGCCAAGTTCTACCCAACCTGCCTGTGGAAGCCATTAACCAATACGCCAAGGAACTCATCCGCGAGGACAATATCGTCATCACGCTGACCGCGCCCGAAAAGGAAGGTGAAATACTGCCCACCAAGGCCGAACTGCTGGCCATGTTTGAAAATGCTACCAAACAAGAAGTGGAGCCCTATGTGGAAACCGTCAGCAACGAACCGCTGATTTCAACCCTTCCTCCAAAGGGTGCCATCGAATCGAAGAAGCATGACGACACCTTCGACGCCACTATCCTCACCTTGAAGAACGGAGTGAAGGTCATCTACAAGCCCACTACCTTCAAGGACGACGAAATCCTGATGTCGGTTTTCAGCTTCGGTGGCTATTCCGTCATGGATCAAAGCGATCCTTATACTTTACAGGAAATCAATAGTTTGGCCACTTTGGGTGGCGTGGGCAACTTCAGTGCCATCGACCTACCCAAAGTGTTGGCTGGCAAGAAAGCCTCTGTCCATCCTATCATCGGCAGCATCACGGAAGGCATGAGTGGTAACTGCTCCGCACGCGATTTGGAAACCATGCTGCAACTCACCTATTTATATTTTACCTCGCCGCGCAGCGATGAAGAAGCTTTCCAATCCTACATTACCCGCACTAAGTCGATGGTGGCCAATGTCGAGTCTGACCCGAACACAGCCTTCCGCGACAACCTCATGTCCGCCTTGTACGACAACCATCCGTTGGTCAAACGCATGAAGGCCGAGGACTACGACAAAGTCGATTACAACAAAGCCCTGAAGCTCTATGCCGACCGTTTCAAGGATGCTAACAATTTCGTTTTCACCTTCGTGGGCAACATCGATCCCGAGACCTTCGAACCCTTGATTGAACAATACCTCGGCGCCTTGAAGAACAAGAAAAATGATGAGAAATGGACTGACAAAGTACCCGTTTTCACCGACAAGGATGTCACCAATCATTACACAAAAGCCATGGAAAACCCCAAAGTGACTTGCTATATGGTCTATAACGGCGACATGGAATTCACCCGCAAGAACCAACTGACCCTGCAAGCCTTGAGCGACGTGATGGACATTGTCTATACCGAGAAAATCCGCGAGGACGAAGGCGGCACATACGGCGTGGGAGTCAATGCCAACTTGAGCCAGTGTCCCAAACAGGCCTTCATGTTCCTCATCGGTTTTGATACCAACAAAGAAATGTACGAGAAACTGATGGGTATCGCCGTGACCGAACTACAAAATGTTGCCAACAATGGCCCTCGCCCTGAAGACTTGAAGAAAGTGAAGGAATTCCTCGTCAAGAAGCACGCCGAAGACCTCGAAAGCAACCGTTACTGGATGAACAGCATCCAAACCATGGAGCAATACGGCTACAACCCGATGCAAGACTACAGCGACATCATCAACGGCATCTCTCCCGAAGACGTAGCTAACATGGCCAAATCCGTGCTGAAAGGCTATAAGAAGGAAGTCGTGCAGATTCCTGAATAAGAGATTCCCTTCGGGAATGGAGGTTGTAGGGCTGTCATACTATGGCAGCCGATTGGGCAAACGCAATCTATGCGGCTGCCACGATGTGACAGCCCTACAACCCAACGAAACAAACTCCATTCCCCAAAGGGGGAAACCCAATCTTAAATTTGAAATCTTAAATCTTTAAATAACTAAACTATGGTAGAAAAAGTTCAACAGCTGTTAAATGACAGCAAAGCAGCCAGATGGGCTGCACTGATTCTCATTGCATTGATGATGTTTTTCGGCTACATGTTCGTGGACGTCATGTCACCATTGCAAAGTCTCGTCGAAGTGGAACGCGGCTGGACACCCGACATTTTCGGCACCTACGCCATGTCGGAGTACATCCTTAACGTATGCGGCTTCCTCATCCTTGCTGGTATCATCCTCGACAAGATGGGCATCCGTTTCACAGGCGTTCTTTCCGCTTCAATGATGTTCATTGGCGCCTCCATCAAGTACATCGGCGTCAGTGATTGGTTCCAAGCCACGTCTTTCTGCAACTGGCTGAATTCCTGGTGGGTCGCCCTTCCTGGAAGTGCAAAAATGGCATGCTTAGGCTTCATGATTTTCGGTTGCGGCTGCGAAATGGCAGGCACGACCGTATCAAAGGCCATAGCCAAATGGTTCAAAGGCAAGGAAATGGCTCTTGCCATGGGTATTGAAATGGCTATCGCCCGCGTGGGTGTGTTCGCCATCTTCTCCATCTCGCCCCTGATTGCAGGCAAAATCAATCCTACGGTGGTTAAGCCCGTTGGTTTCTGCACCGTGTTGCTGCTCATCGGCTTGATTTGTTTCATCGTCTTCACCTTCATGGACAAGAAATTCGACAAACAGCTGAAGGAAGCTGGTCTGGCCAGCGATGAGGATAATTCGGAAGAAGAGTTCAAGATTGCAGACTTGGGCAAGATTTTCTCAAGCTTGAGCTTCTGGGTAGTAGCCCTGCTTTGCGTGCTCTACTACTCCGCCATCTTCCCGTTCCAACGCTATGGTGCCAACATGCTCCAGTGCAACCTCGACGGCATTTCGGCCAGTGCGGCAGCCAACATTTTCAGGTGGTTCCCCATCGGTGCTGCAGCCATCACACCTTTCCTTGGCTCCTTCCTCGACCATAAAGGCAAGGGAGCAACCATGCTCATATGGGGTGCCATCCTCTTGATTGTGTGCCACTTGGTATTCGCATTTGTCTTACCTGCAACACACAGCAAATTCATTGCCTATGCAACGATTGTCATCTTGGGCATTTCGTTCTCCTTGGTGCCAGCCGCCTTGTGGCCATCCGTCCCGAAAATTATCGACGAAAAGGTTTTGGGTAGTGCCTATTGCTTGATTTTCTGGGTGCAGAACATCGGTCTGGCATTTGTCCCGAAACTCATCGGTAATGTGCTGGTTAGCAGCAATGCCAACAACGAAGCGGTCATCGCAGCAAAGGAAGCTATTGCAGCCGGTGCCGAAAACACCTTCATTCCTTACAATTACACCGTGCCGTTGGTTATCTTCGCCTGTTTCGGAGTCGCAGCCTTGTTCATCGCCATCTACCTGAAGGCCCTCGACAAGAAAAAGCACCTCGGACTTGAAGAGCCGAATATCAAATAAATCGACAAAAAACATCCTGAAAAGGTAGAGATGTGCCGTTGCGCGTCTCTACCTTTTTTATATTTTTGCGGCAACAAACCATTCATACAGTAACAATGAAAAAACGCTCTTTACTCATCTTGACTTTAGCAGCCACCTTCACGCTGCAGGCCCAATGGGTCGATGACCCGATCAACAACAACCATATCGCCAATTCCCCAGGCTACTGTGGCGAAATCTTCGTCTCGACTGATGCCGAGAATGGCGATACATACATCCAATGGTCCACTGGCGGCAGCAATGGCTACGGGCCCACACTGCAACGCCTCACCTTCGACGGCACGCCGCAATGGGGCGACGACGGCATCCGCATCATGGGACAAGAATTCAACTCCTACTCGGAAGGCATCGGAATGGCTGTCACTGCCGACCATGGCGTGGTCAGCTGCTTCGCCACTGCCAACGACCAAACTGTAGCCGTGAAAATCAACGCCGATGGCACATACGCCTGGGGCGAACAAGGCATCGTGCTCTTCGATGGCAACGGCTTCTCACGTGCCGAAGTCATCGCTGGCGACGACGGCGGTGTGTGGACTTTGGGCTACGACTACCAACGCCTCTATCTGCAATACATCAAAGCCAATGGCTCGACCTATCCCACCACCATCGTCGAAGCAGAAGGTTCCAGATGCCAATACGGACAACTCACCCTCGGCATCGGCAACTCTGTCTTTTTGACCTACGAAAAAACACCTTCATCAGGATCAGGATTTTGGCTTGATAAGGAGATTCATCTCGTTGGATTCACTACAGACGGCGTACAAATTGGCCCCGATGTCACCCTGATGTCGTCACAGACTTTCCAAGTCACCTATATTCATTATGTAGTGCCTGATGACTTGGGCGGTGCATACGCCTACATCTGGCATTCAGGCATTGGCGGTTCGTTCAACACCTATGTTTTCCACTACGACGCCAACGGCTTCTCCACCATCAGCGACACAAACGGCATTCCCGTACATTCAGCCGACCCCGACAATTTCTATATCAGTGCCAGTGCTACTGTTGACCCCGTCTCTCACGACCTGCTCATCACCTACCTACAGACCGACGCATACACACAAACATCACGTAAGGTTTATGTGAACCGCATCACCTCCTCGGGTGAACGTCTTTGGGATGAAGGTGTCTTGGTTTACGATAACGGCACTAACAACTGCGGTGGCCTCAGCATCGACGCTTTTGAAGACGGCAGCGGTTTCGCCGTGGTCTATTACAAAGGCGGCCCTATGGATGACGGCAGAGCAACTGTCGAGGCTGTTGGCATGGACATGAACTGCAATGTGTTGTGGAACAAACAACTCTGCTCCGTAAACTACCCGAAGTCGAGTTCCAAAACAAGCTCCGGATTCCACATGGGGCAAAACATCGTGGCATGGGTAAACTCCGAGGGAGGTGGCATTTACGGCCAAAACTTCGCTCCTGACGGCACAATGGGTGCTATCGAGCCTAACCTTCCCTGCCTAGCACCCGAGAACTTCGAAGGCGAATATGTTTACGACGACGAGACCCAAACCTTCGGTGCCCAATTGACTTGGACTGCACCCGAGACGCAGCCTTTGCACTACAACCTGATTCGCACTGACCTTGGCACCTCCATGACCACTGAGATTGAAGTGTCTGGCAATGCAGTTTCCTATTACGATGAGGTTGAAATGGGCAATTATATGTACCAATTGACCGCTGTCTATGAAAACTGCGAGTCAGATTATGCGCTCTCGACTGATGGCGAGCACTATATCCTTTTAGAGGTGACAGGCATTGAAGAAAACATCAATGAAGAAATTGTCACACTCATCAGGATTATCAATGCCAACGGACAGACCCAGCAGTGCAAGGACTTGAACGAGCTCACCCCTGGTCTTTACATCCTCCAAGGGACGAACAAGGACGGACAGATGGTGAACAAGAAAATCATCGTGAACAAATAAACAGATTCCATAAAAATTGCAGGGCTGTCACATGTGACAGCCCTGCATCGTTTTATTTGTGGACAAACGGAACCTCGCACATTTCTAGGATTTCTTTCACAAAACTCCGCTCACGAGGTCCGAAATGCGTATCGGAACGGGAGATTTGCGTCATCATGCGCGAAAAGACACGCTTCTTTTCCAACGTCATGTATTTCAGCGTTTCATAGGCCTGCGCTGGCAACTGGTCTCGCGCAATTGGGACAAAACCTGTAGCGTCAAACTCCAGTTCTTTCAGACAGGCTTTGAGGCATTCATTCTCACCCTTTTTGGTCTGAAAATCGGCCTGAATCAAGTTGTAAAGCACGTTAGCAACAGCCATTTTCTCGATTTCGGTGAAGCTTTTTTCCATTAATTCCAATTTTATGCTGCAAAGAAACGATTTTCCACGGAATTTTGCCCATTATTGACGAAAAATCACTTACTTTGCACCTTCTTTTTCAACTTTAGGTAAACTATGCAAAGACATCTATTTTCAAGAATTATCCTTGTCGCTTCCCTCTTGGTCTTCGGCACAATGACGGTTGTCGCACAGGACAACAACAGCATCAAAGGTTTCGTGTATGAAGAAGCAACTGGCGAACCGATGATGTTCACCAACGTCTATCTGAAAGGTACCACCTACGGCGGCTCGACCAACGAAAACGGCTATTTCAACATCAACCGCATCCCCGACGGCAATTATACCTTATTTATTACTTGCGTTGGTTACGACACTATTAGTGAGCAATTCACTCTCGCCAAAGGTCAGGACGTCAGCCGCAAATATTACCTCAAAGAAACCAGCCAGAAACTGGAATCGGTAACCATCACAGCCGAGAAAATTGAGGCCCGTACTGAAACCAAGACCTCGGTCATCAGCGTGACGCCCAAGACCATCACCAAGATTCCGAGTGTGGGCGGTCAGGCTGACTTTGCACAATACCTGCAAGTAGTGCCAGGTGTCATCTTCACTGGCGACCAAGGCGGACAACTCTATATCCGTGGCGGTTCGCCCATTCAGAACAAGGTGCTTTTGGACGGCATGGTCATCTATAATCCTTTCCACTCCATCGGCCTTTTCTCTGTGTTCGACACTGACATCATCCGCAACGCCGACGTTTACACAGGCGGCTTTGGAGCCGAATACAGTGGCCGTATCTCCTCCATCATGGACATTTCGACCCGCGACGGCAACAAGAAGCGCATCTCTGGTAAAATCGGAGCTAACGTGTTCGGTGCCAAGGTGATGGTGGAGGGTCCTCTCAAGAAAGCCAAGAACCCCAACAGCGCTTCGGCATCTTTCATCATTTCCGCAAAGAACTCCTATCTTGAAAGAACCAGCCAAATTCTTTACCCCTACGCTTCCGAAACGGGTCTGCCCTTCAATTTCCAAGACATTTACGGAAAGGTCTCGCTCAACGCGCCTAACGGCAGCAAAATCAACTTGTTCGGCTTCTCGTTCAACGATCAAGTAAACAATTACCAATCGCTTTCGAACTATGGCTGGAACTCCTACGGCGGCGGTACCAACTTCCTCGTCATCCCAGGCAAGGCACCCATCATGATTGAAGGTTGCATCGCCTATTCAAGCTACAATTCCAGAATGGAAGTCATTGAAACCAACGACGAGCGCAGCAGCTACATCAACGGCTTCAACGCTAGCTTCGACTTCAGCCAGTTCATTGGCAAGAACACACTGAAATATGGTTTTGAGATGCTGGGCAACACGACTTATTACCTGACTTACAGCGTTTATGGTCACCAGCCCATCGGTGGCGATGACTCCAAGTCGAATTCGACCGAACTTGGCGCCTACGCGAAATACAAGGCTGTTTTTGGAAACTTATTGATTGAACCGAGTGTCCGTCTGCAAATGTATTCCCTGCCCGAATTCTCGTTTGAGCCGCGCTTCGCTGCCAAATACAACGTCAATGACCGTCTGCGCCTGAAACTCGCTGCCGGAAGATATTCGCAGAACCTAGTGGCCATCACCAGCGACCGCGATGTGGTGAACCTGTTTTATGGTTTCCTTTCTGACATCAAGAGTCTGCCAAGTTCCTACAACGGTAAACCTATCAACCATTACCTGCAAAAGGCCAACCACTATATCCTCGGAGCCGAATACGACCTGACCGACAACATCACGATGAATGTTGAAGGCTATTGGAAAGATTTTGTACAACTGACCAACATCAACCGCAACAAGCTGTATTCCAGCGATGCCGGTGCAGAAATCCCCGACTTGCTGAAGAAAGATTTCACGATGGAAACTGGCGATGCCTACGGTTGCGACGTGACCTTGAAATTCGAGGACAAGCATTGGTATGTTTGGGCAGTTTACGCCCTCGGCTTCGTGACAAGAGAATACGAAAAAGTCGTTGAAAACGAGGCAATTTTGACCAATTACGCGCCCCATTTCGACCGTCGCCACAATGTCAACCTCATCGTGACCTACACGGCAGGTGCCAAGCGCCAATGGGAGTTCAGCGGACGTTGGAATTACGGTAGCGGCTTCCCCTTCACGCCCATCCAAGGCTACTATGAGCACTTCTCGTTCCAGGATGGAATCAACTTCGACTACACCACCACCAATGGTGAAATGGGTGTGCTTTACGGCGAACTTAACTCAGGCCGTCTGCCCACCTACCACCGCTTCGACCTCGACATCAAGCGCAAATTCTACTTCTCTGAAAACGTCCACCTCGAAGCCGACTTCAGTGTGACCAATGTTTACAACCGCAAGAACATATTCTACGTCAATATGATTACCAGCGAAAACGTCTATCAACTGCCCATCCTGCCGACCCTCGGCTTGACCTTTTCATTTTGACGCAAAACATTGATTATAAAATGATTATTTTAGAAAAACCATACGTTTCAGCCCCTTTGGTGGCTTACCTTGAAGAAAAACAAATCCCAGTACTGCACAACGACATGGCGGCACAACTCACTGCCGAAGGTCATCACCTCAATTTGTTGGATGACAAACAGTTTGTTGAGAAATACCAGCAAAGCGGACAACTTTACGCCGTTTCGGAAAACGCCTTGGTGTGGCTTTATGCCCAATTGCCCGAATCAGAGCTGGTGAAGAAGGTCAAAATCCTAAAGGACAAAGCTGCATTTCGCCGCATCTGCCAGCAGATTTATCCCGACTTTTATTATAAAGAGGTGGAGATGAAGGCCTTACGCAGCCTCAATCCTGATGAGTTGCCTTTGC